>Ga0315544_1002289_pt1 | contig 13666 bp, 10 predicted proteins | sample SalMarSW160130MG_2_FD_202543 | JGI IMG/M metagenome (GOLD analysis project Ga0315544, IMG submission 202543) | Salt marsh sediment microbial communities from the Plum Island Ecosystem LTER, Massachusetts, United States - Salt Marsh Sediment SW1601-130 ... | reverse complement strand
ACGGAGGAGAACAGGCAACTGTTTAACGTCGTGAAGCACCCAAAGGTGAGACCGACAAGAATCGAAGTTCTCATAGAACCCAAGGTGAGAATCAAAGCGACAACACATTTCGACCCGAGTGTGATGAAGCGATTTGCAGAAAGCATGTTGGAGAACCGTGAAGGCGGCGCTGAAGCAGTGGGCGGTTCACTGAGAAGCACACCTCTGTTCTCGTCGGTGTCTGTAGACGACCTCTCCAGCCTTTCCCGCCAATTCACCAGGCGTCGCTATCGCAAGGGCGAAATCATCTTCCACAAGGGTGACTTTGGTTCCACGTTCCACATAATCAATATCGGAGGGGTCAAGCTGAGCATCCCTTCGGAGGAGGGGGGCGATGTGTTCCTGACCGACCTGGGACCCGGCGACTTCTTTGGCGAATTGGCTTTGCTGGATGAGAGACCCCGCTCTGCCACGGCTACGGCGAAAGATTATACGGAGACTTTGGCCCTGGAGCGTGAGGATTTTCTCGACTTTGTGAAGTTGTATCCAGACGTGGCAGTTAGTATTCTGGCTGTGTTGGCACAAAGGATCAGAAATCTGAATTTTCAGTTGAAGAGCGTCATCTTGTTCAAACCGCAAGCTCGCCTCGCTCAGACCTTGCTGAAGCTGGTAAGTACCCACGGCAGTGAAATCCCGGAGGGATGGCAGATCTCAATTCCTTTGACTCAGCCCGAGCTTGCCGAAATGGTTAGAGTGAGTACAGGGACAATCAGGCGCTTGTTGCGCGACTTCCGAGAAGCCGGCTTCGTGAGCATAGAAGACCAGCATTACCTCATCCACAAGCCGGAAGAATTGCGCAGAATGGCAATTATCGGTGGTAGCCGCGAGTGAAGGCTCAATTATGCTCCCTCACCACAGCCTTCCCCAATAACCCTTCGGGAAGAGGCACTCAACTGTTCTCTGAAAGACCAGCTATGCGGCACAAGGGCATTGTGATATCCGCCACGTAGCCCATATAGGGGCAGTGCGGAGTTTGTCAACTGAGACTACATGGGAATTGCCAGTCCTATAGCGTAAGTTGCCGCCGCAGCTAATGTTCCGATAGCCATCATCTCGGCTCCGCTCCGGAGCCAGCTCTTCCTCGTGAAGATGGCCTTGCTAGCTCCAACTCCAAATAGGGTGGCCACGCTGGCGATTACCGCGGTTAACGCCGCTGAAGTTACCTCCATGAAGGCGAAGGGCAAGATGGGAATAAGAGAGACAATCGCAAAGGACAATCCGGTCAAAGTAGCAGCCTTAACCGGGGGCCAGGATTCCTCCGACGTGAGCCTGAGTTCCTCTCCAATGGTGAATACCTCCCTCGACCTCATCTCTGAAGCTACTCTCTCCGCCACTGCCTGCGCCTGCTGTATCTTGAATCCCCGCTCCTGATAAAATCTCACCAACTCCTCCCTCTCTTCTTCGGGAGTCCTTCCCTTCCTGATTCCTTTTCTCGCGCGCTCTCTCTCAGTCACCTCTTTCTCGGACTTCGACGAAAGGTAGGAGCCAGCCCCCATAGATATGGCCCCAGCAATTGCTCCTGCTGCACCAGCCACGAAAATAATATGGCTCTCTGTAATTGCCCCATAGACCCCGGCTACCAACGCCAATATCGAAACCAGGCCATCGTTGGCTCCAAAAATGACGTCTCTCACCCCACCACCACCCGCCATCTCCCAGCCTTCCATCCCCAGCACCTCTTTCTTCATCCTATCAATGTGCAGCCTCTCATCGGAGGCGATTCTGGTCCATGTCTCTGAAGTAGCAATATCAGCGAGATTCCCTGCCTGAATAGACAGGTCTTCAATGCTTTCATCCTCAGCTATTATGGCCCACTCAAGGAAGCCCCTCGTGCCCAGAATACTCATCATTAGCCGCACCCTTTGATTCAGGAGAGAGACTCTGGCAGACCTTATATCACGGTCTGCTAATTGTTGGATCCTTTGAGACCAGGATTCAGCATCGCTAAACTCATTGGCACTTATTTCCATTAAGAGTTGCTTAGTCCTTTCGTCAACAGCCTTCTTAATGAGCCTTTTATAACCCATAGATTGCATGATTTTGTAGGTGTGGACTTTCTTAGCTGCCTCGAGCAATATGTTCTTTTCTTCGGCTGACAATCCGGCCATGTCCCTTTTACCTCTATCGTGGATTATAGCATGAGACCTTGTCATTTATACGAAGTGAAGTCAGGTGTTATGTGAATGTCGGAGTGTTATGAAATAACACGAAGTTATCCAGCAAGATAACGTCGTATTGAGTGGCAGGGAGCGTGTGCACAGCGCCATCGTCATCGTCCATCCGCTCGGCATGCCTGATTCCAGAGACACCGTACCAATCAGGCCTGCCACAAATCAGGTATCATGTCCTCAGTATATTAAGTGTGAAAAAGGACCATGACCAGGGACATCTGTTCAAAAATCAGGATGACAACAGTACCGGGAAAAACACCTGCCAGGCTAGCAACGCCTTAGCTGTGAGACTGAGAATAATATAAACCTTCTCCCCATGTAGATAATCCCGCCAGGGACCGACTTTCTTGTACTGCAACACCATATTGATGGCAAAGCAGTTAAAGAAAACGAAAAGTGATATAACAATACCATATACGAATCCAGGAGGCGATGTATTCAACCCTGGTGCCCAGACATATATGGCGATTGCGATCCAAGGAATGATGCCTGCAAAGCTGCCGAACCAGAATGGTAGCCAGCTTGGTTTGCCCGGTTCCTCATACTTTTCCTGCAGAGCACCGAAAAGTATCATGCAGGCGTTTATCCCGAAGATAGCCAACAGGGCAGCGATATCGCTGATACCGGTTATCTGCGCAATCAACACTATCATAATTGAAGAGCTGAAGAAGTACTCGATCCAGCGCCCGTAGTTGCGGTTCTGTAACAGGTTGCGCTTGTACCATGGAAAGACAAGAGGAGATGCGATTATCAACAGGGCACCGGCAGAGATTGTAAGGAACGCAAAAACACCCCAGCCAGTGTATATATCAAACAGGTGGTGAAGCACGGGAGCGGTGCCGGGTGGCCCGCTCATAAACGTGGCTGTGACCGGAAGGGCAAAGTCGTTTGTAAGCACCGCAATCATGACAGCCTGTACCGCGAGAATCAGGCCGACAACGATATTCCAGCGGCGCAGTTTAGCAAGCCGCTGTTTGGTTGATTGGTCGATAGACATACTATGCCTCCTTAATCCCAACTAATGGGTGAACTTATCTTCTATAAACAGATTATACGGGACAAGAATACGCGTGTCAAAGCGCATTAATTTTAAGGGGGGAAGTTTGTGTGGTTCCTTATTGTCGAGATAGTATCGGTACTACCCGGCTTAGTTGTTATAATTAAACTGCAGATACTTGCTTGGCTAGTCGGTATCAATCATATCCAAACCGGTTGTTACCCAACTATTCGCTATCTTGTTGGATAACTCTCTATATGTTGTTACCTTGGCTAATAATGCTGCATTTTGTTACATATTGAACGAAGTCCATGATGTCACATTCTAGTTACGGGTGGGCAGCATTCCCTCGTTACGAAACCATTCAACTTGATCACGGATAGACTCCTGCCAGGGTCTTGTTGTAAATCCAAGTTCCTCTCGTGCCCGTGCTGAACTCACCTGAGAGTTGCTACTTAGCACGTCGATGGAATAAGCAGTGAAAACGGGACGCCTTCGTACTAGTCGGTAATATATGCTCGCAAGCACTCCCGCAGCTCGGGCTATCGCAGATGGTATGACGTAAGTAGGAGCTGGATAGCCGATATTTCGTTCCAGTTCTTTCATCAGTTCTGGAACCTGAACCTGCGAACCGGAGAAGATATAATGACGCCCCGATTGGCCTTTCTCAGCGGCGAGGACAAGACCACGAGCTACGTCACGTACATCGACAAAATCGTAGGCACCTCTTACATATGATTTCAAGTACCCACTTGCGAAATCAAGTATGAGCTGGCCAATGTTGGAAATCCCATAATCCCAGGGACCAATAACTCCTGTCGGGCAGCAAATTACTGCGTCAAGTTCCCCTTTGCGAACCTCGTCTAGTAGTAGAAGTGTAGCGCGAGCCTTACTGCTAGCGTAGTCACCAAGAACACGGTCAGGGTCGAAAGGTTGAGACTCATCAATCACCGTGCCTTGCGGTGGTTCGGCAATAGCATGTACAGAGCTTGTATAGACCAGGCGGCGGACACCAGATGTCCGGCATGCCATAGCTACATTACGTACACCGCCCACATTGACATGCTCAAGAAGCTTCTTCATGCTAGGCATGATGGTAACAATACCGGCCAGGTGAAAGATGGCTTCTGCACCGGTAAATGCGGATTCTAGGCTTTTTATGTCAGTAACATCGCCATAGACAATCTCCGTATCTAAACCAGCCAGGGGACGGCTGTCATCATTTGGCAAAAGGAGAGCACGGACAGTTTGACCAAGCGCAATTAATTCACGGACGAGAACGTTACCAATATGGCCCGTCGCCCCTGTGACAACAATCATTCTTCCTCCATTGTTATTTTAAACCTGAAGTGATCGGTTTTCAATGTCACATTAGCTCAGGATGTTACCTCGCCTTTCTTCGACCGGCCTTTCGCCCCCCACACCCTTGCTGCACCATTTGTGAGTAGTCGTCTGCTCGCTAGAACTGACAGAACAGCGGGCAAAGGCTAGAGTCACATCACGGCATGAGTAGGCAAACCGGAGGTTGAAAATGTTCATAGCTTCTTCTGCATTATTGATTGGGACAGCAATTGGCTTAATCTAGTACTGGATTGATTTCTACATCAAAGGAGGGGTTCAAGCTGTTAATGAAGACTGGTACATAAGATTCCAGAAAGCCTTCACGGCAGCTGATTTATGGACGGCTGCGTGTGCCCTTGTTGGCGCTATTGGACTTTTGGCAGGACGAACATACGGTGTACTTTTTACATTTATTACCGCTAGTTCCCTGATATTTTTAGGACTGATGGATGTGACCTTCAACATCCAGAATAACCTCTACTGACTTATAGGTGAATCGGGTCAAATTAAGTGTGAATTATTCATCAATTTGTGGACATTGGGATTGGGAATTACCCTAATAGTGCTTTTCTGGCCGAGGTTAACTATGGTTTGATAACACGTTAGCATTTACCAGCCGGTCATGAAAACCCCGCCGGGCACCCCCTCAGCTTGCTGGGGGGAAGTTACATAGCAAGACTCCCTAATTTCACTTTTTAGCGAAAAGTGACCCAACAATTCTGACAATTGTGTGACAGACATGTATTGACTGCGCCCGCCAATTAGCTTACTATGGACAATTTTAAGCAGCAGTGAAGGCAACCTCTTCGATTTGGCCAATCTGTGCAGTGTCCGGGCATCACTTACAGATTACGTCTGGGGGCCTGAGGATTTGTACAGACACTCTGGATGTGAACGAAATGTCTATTACAAAATAACAAATGGGAGGATTAATCTGCATTGAGCGAGAAAACATTGGCTAATCCTGCGGTGGTGGGGCTTGCTGGCTTCGGCGGCACAACGTTGCTGCTGCAGTTTCACAATTTCGGCTGGTGCGGCGCCGGCCCCGTTCTATGGACAGCGTTGTTCTTCGGCGGCCTCATGCAACTCATGGCCGGGATGAAAGAGTTCCAAACTGGCAATAATTTCGGCTTTGCTGCTTTTTCAACATATGGCGGGTTCTGGATGTCCCTCGGCGGCATCTTGCTGGGAACCCATTTTGGCATTCTTCAGTCCACGACTGCTGATGTTGGCTGGTTCCTTGTCATGTTCACTTTGATCACTGCAGTATTCCTCGTTGGAGCAATAAGGATAAGTCGCGCGCACGGTCTTTTGTTCTTCACACTACTTCTCGGCTTCGTGTTCCTGGATATTAGTCATCTTGGTGGGGCTGCGATCTCGTTCTTCACTATCGTCGCAGCAGTAGATCTTACGATCTGTGCGCTCACTGCTTGGTATATCATGGCACATATCGCACTTACGCCGCTCAACGTAAGAATCCCTCTTGGGAAACCATTGGTCGGGTGACGACTAATCTGGATTAGATTCCCCTGTGGACGGGAGATCATAACGGTTGAACTCTTGCTCGCCTGTTACCCAACAACTCTCGGTTTTGTTACTCCTGAATTCCAGGGACACCGGAAACTACCACTGATAATATCTAAGATAGCGGTTGCTTTCTCAATGAACTTCTCTGCTCAAGCAATAATTGCTTCAGCTCCAGATTGAGAAAACTCAGCCTGATAATTGGCAGCCCTTAGGCGAGTAATGACTGTTCTGGCGATGTGGTCTTTGGCAGCCAGGAATAGAGAAGCTCAGCCGCTGAAAATATCGTTTAGTACCAGTACCGAAGGATCATCCTCTTAATCGGCTCAAGATTACGCCAATCGGCTGCTCTGGAAGTGAAATTAGGGTTCCGTCTTCCCAATCGTCCATCATGCCGGCATACGCATTCAGGGCATGACACAGTGAATCGGTTCTAACGTATCTGTCTTCATAGTTCCAGAAGATCCCACCTATTGCTTTTTCGGGCTCCTTGAGGAAAAAGGTGTTTTCTTCTGAATAGGTGTTCTGAATAATCCACCGTATTACTCTTATTATCGCCTCTTTGTATCTATCACAGCCGTCCACGTTCTGTTCCTGGCAGAACCTGTACATTGTCATCATCACTTCAGCCAGCCAGCCGTTTCCGCTGGTGGAATATGCCCGGTACCAGCTTCCACTATAGAGGGGATTACTTAGGTTCTTCGCCTGTTTTTCCAGAAGTTCGCCGCTGCATTTGAGGATTATGTCTTTGTAGTAGTCTTCCCCGTTTATTTTGTAGAAATCAAGCAAAGACATCGCTACCCAGGCACTTGAGATCGGGTTTGGCCAGCGGTAGTCGTCCCCCAGAAAACAGCCCTCTTTTTCGACTCTTGCCGAGAAGTGCTGGGCAATCTTTTCTGCAGTGTCATAGTATCTTGTTTCTCCGGTAGCTATGTAGAGCCGGGAAAGTGCAGAAAGAACTTGACCATTATAAAGAAGCGATTCCTGGTCGCCATAAGCCCATTTCCCGCCCGAAGATTGGTTTTGATATGCGTACATAACTCCATCAGGTCTCTGCATAGTAGTTAGCCAGTCACCACCCAGTTTTGCCGATTCCAAATACCTGGAGTCATCCGTTCGCTCATATAAATCTAACAACGTGAATATGCTTAATGCTGTGGTACCAACGGGAAAGCTCTCCTCTTTTGTCCCGCTTGAGGGAAAATACGAATAATGGAATGCACCATACGTTTCTTCATCTTTACTTTGCATCGAAAGCAGGAAATCTCCCCATTCCGGTATGCCTTCCAGTATCTGCTCATCCTGGTCGAAATCATAAATTTTCAAGAACGTATATATGATTGAAGCCGAATATACAGTATAGAGCCGGCTCCCGAAGTAATCATTCTCAGTGTCGTACCTTTTATAGAACCCGTGCTCGTCTTCATCCATTGCCCTGAACAGGAAGTCTCTGCCCTGCTCAATTCCCTGGAGCATTAGTTGCTTATCCAGGCTGCGTATTATCACCAGGCCCTCCATAACTTCCTTCCCTTGCCCCTCATATTCTATAAAGGAAAACGAACGGTCATTGAGGAAAAATGGATGGCTGTAGTAGTTCTCGAAGCGAGGGATAAGCTGAAGCAAGTTGTCAACCTGGGTAAAGAAGGTAGGAGGATAATAGAAAGTGACCAGAAATCTTGCGGCTTCGAGGTCTTCCTCGCTCAACTTTGGCTCTGCTTCTTCCAGCGCGTTCACCGTTGCCTCTTCCAGTGTTGAGGACAACATTTCGTTCTCGCCTTTATTGCTGCCGGTCCTCATTATGTCTCCCTGGTGATATATGGTTATATCGAGTTCCCAATTGCCCTTCATTTCCAACTCCGCAGGGTGTTGCGTGGGTTGCCCACCAAGGTGATCCTCGGCTGCCCTACGGACAAATTGGACGCATAGATTTCTGAACTGGTCGCCATCACGGAAAAACCCTGTCCCATCCTGCTGATTACCAGTCTCGGGGAATAGACTGAGCGGAATCAAGATTGAAGCGATGATAGCCACCAGTAGGGGAAGTGCGACGGCTAATACGTAGCGCAATTTGCGGGGGAGCCGCTCCTTTGTTGGCACACTTCCTTCTTCAGAGCGCAACCGCTGTCGGTAATGCCCATCGACAACAGACAGCGCACCGGCGATCACCAACAGGCCACTGAAAGGCAGTATGTTCAGTATCTGACTCAGGCCAAGGCCGGCAGTGACCAAAGTGTAGGACCACCAGCCAGTAAAGGCCCCCCCGATAACAATGGCCAACCAGCCCCCGGCGCGGGGCCGTGCGACCATTATTAGTGTCAACCCCAGACCCACAATAGCCGGCACCAAGTAGGGAAGGCGAAAATACCATGCGTCCCACCAGCCCTGGTAGGACATCGCTCTTACGCCCCAGAACATCCACAAGCTGGTGACTGCGACCATCACTGCCAGGGCGATATACCCGAGAACCCAGTGCCTAAACTTCGAGCGATTCATAATCTATTTTCTGTGCTGGAGTGTTCCGCGTCCTGCTGAAGCATCGGTTACAGCCATTCGACTTTCTCACACTGAATATCTATCCAGTCCGGCATCTTTGATAGACTGCTGGACCGTCTGCTTGAGCATGTTCCCGGCACGGTGCATGAGGGTGTCTTCAAATTCCCTGTCCATAGCCATGGTTGCCAGACAGGGGAACTGGTGATGCAGAAGTCCCGCCTGCTCAGTGGCTTCTCTGAACCAGACTCCGACCAGATGGTCGGCCACGAACCGCGTGCTCCCGCAGGGAGCCTCTCTTTTGACAGTGGCCTTACCTATTCTGTGTCTGTCATCCTGGTAGAAGTCTATGTCAACGTCGGGTCTACCAAAATGCCTGGCAAATTCCTGGATGTAGGGGTTCTGGCTATCGTCTTCCGCCAAGGCACAGAAGGGGACGGGATAGACCATATCGACTCCCATGGATTCCAACTTATGCTTGATTTGTCTGGCCAGGCCGAAGGGCAGCCAGGCCCTATTATCTGCAGGGGCAATCACCGCCCTGGCTCCACTCTTTCTGACCATGTCGGGAATCATCTGAGCTACCCCGGGATGCTCGCCGAGAGATATGAGCAGGTCAGCCGCCGGCAACTCGCGGGGCAGGAATTCATCAGCGTCATCGATTATGGCTGGCAAGCCAGTAGGCAAGGTGACATGATTCACCTCCCAGCTCGGCGGACAATGACGCCGGATGTTCTCCACCATTCTCTCGCCATAGTATCCCTGTATAGCTATCAGAATACGCATTGCTCTTCCGACTTCATCGTTTCTCGCCTCGCCTGCTGAGGAAGGGCTGTGCTGAGGTTTGGTCTCCTCGTTCTTGGTAATCTCCCGAGATTTCGTAGCTTGATGTTCTGTTCAGCGTTGACCCTCTTCATTGTAACCCAGTCTGTCTGCGTTGTCATTGTTTAACGTGAGGGAGATGAGGTTGCTTCGGGGCTATGGACCCTGGCGACGATAGAAGGAGCAGGTGCCACCGCTGAGGATCATGGGGCTACCTGTTATTCTGCGCTGAAATCCTCGGCACAAAGGCGGTGCGTGCACAGAACAAACCGAACGGCTTCGAGCTCCCGGAGCCTCTGGTCAATGAGCGAAGAATTCTGCGGACATAATACCTGATTTGTAACAGGCCTGATTGGTATGGTGTTCCTGGAATTCCAAGAATCAAGAGTATACGATCAGTCAAAGAGAAGTTATCAGAAATTAGAAGGCTTTCTCAAAGTTCGCTCAACCTCTCTGCACGCCCCCACTTGAGAAGGCTATCCGTTTTAGAGTGATACCCAAGTTTTATCCAGGGCAAACCTCTCGCACACGTAGAAACTCTAATCTCCACAATGCTGCGCAGATCCTCCTTTCTTGGGTACGCCTCTACAGTCCATCCCTGATAATTAACGATATCCTTAGCTTGCCCATTAAGCAGCATCGGAAGTACTTGCTGTCGGATCGCCATGGGAAGTTCGCCTTTATATACTACTTGAGACCAGCAAAGCACAATTCTGTCGACAAGCCCCTTATTGACACTTCTGGATAAAACTAGATCTTTAATGTGGTCTATTTCTTCATTAGCGAAACCGCTTACTTCAAACCCGTTGTCGACTTTCTTTGCTTCTGGGTTAGAATAGTAGGAAATATCCAATAAGAAATCCTTACAGAAAATCCTCTTACCTTGCTGAGAGAGCTTCTTTTCTGTTTCTGAAAATTGCACCCCAGCTTCGTTATTCGTTTTATCTACTATCTTATCTGCCAAATCCTCGAACGAACTGCTCTTGAGGGGGTGAGGATGGATTCGTTTACATTCCACCAATTCAATATCACTATCCTCCGGCGGGATAGCGTAATCACACAGACGACTCCGCGGTTCTTCGAGCCTAGAGTCCAGAGCTAGGTCTTTAATCCTATCCCCCTTGTGTTTACTATGCCACCAGCCTTGGAATAATTTCGAAAAATGAAAATCTCTTACATGGTCTTCCTTCAGATTGCCGATTCTATAGCTCTTGCGCCCGATTAGTGTCATATCAAAAATAGTCAGGTCGTCTGACCCGCTGGCAGAAGCGATACCGTAGGAGTCCAAAAGGGTTCGCAGAAAAGTAAATATCTCCTCAGAAGAGAACAACTCAGCAGAAAGTTTATTGCTCTCCTTGACTTCTTCCAATATTCTTTTACTTTCTGAGAGGGTGTTAAATTCGGAATCATCCAGCTTAAGAGCGGAATCGGCCAGCAGTGCCCTATAGATGTCCAGCATCTGCTCGCAGAGTTCTCTATAGGTTGTGTTCCTACTAATCATAGTTGCTTAAATATTTGATTGTGGCAGGCCAATAGGCGAGTCTATCTCAAGCTACCTGAAGTATACCATCCTTCTCTTCTTCCCGGTTCTTCAGCCTTTCACTTGTTGTATCTTTTCTGAGCACCGAATACTTCCAGAGCAAACTGGCAACCCGTCCAATAGATGGTGGGTTATTTCGACCCCCTGCTCCTTCACCGGTGAATCTTTCGATGGTCTGGGGACATAGTACATAATCTGTAGTAAGCCTAGTTGGTATTGTGTCTCTTGAATCCATTCGCGAGTTAGAGAATAGGCTAAACTGCTAAAATAGGATTGTGGCAGTCAAGTTAATAGCCAGGAAGGGCTCGACCTTTCATGATTTCCCCTACTCTCATCCGGAACGGAAGTGTTTCCATTGCTGGATTATCAATGTCACGCCAGCGGGTCCCAACCAATGTCTGCATAATTGTATCTACTGCTATGCCAGAGAAGCTATTTACTCCAACTACTCCAGGGACACCCTGATTTATAACAACCTGCCTGAGCTGGTGGAGAGGGACCTTGAAAGGCTCACTTTGTGCCCACCGATTTCCCTGTCTAATATCTCCGACCCCTGCCAGGACATACCTGAACTGAAAAGAGAGGTCAAAAGACTGATACAGCTTCTTACGGACTACGGTGTCTCCTTTTTCATCACCACCAAAGGCGACCCATCCTTTCTTCTGGAACTGCCGGGCTTCATCGAGTACAAGCCTAAATTCATAGCCATAACCATCGAAGGGACTCCTGAAGTGCTCGGGCTTCTGTCGCCAGGGGCGCCTTCGTTCGATGCCCGGGTAGCTGCTGCCGCCAAGCTATCCAGTATGGGTACAGATATTGTCATTCGCCTCGACCCCGTTCTGGTCCACTTATTCCAGGCCCTTTACGGCGGTCCCTGGCCTGGGAAGATAGCTGGATTGGTGGATGTCTTTGCCGCCGTGGGAGCCAAACATGTCATCGCCAGCACCGGCAGGCTATCCAGGAGACGCTCTGCATCAGCCGATCATGAAGGCACGAGTATGTGGCAGCGGATATACAAAGTCATCTACAGCCAGTCACCACTGGCAGCCAGCAGATTCGAGCAGGAATATATCTACGAGACACACTGGTCAGGCGGAGGCTATCGCCTGCGCAGGGACTTGAGACTCGGCTTCCACCGTGAAGCAAAGGAATTGGTTGAAGCCAGGGGAATGACGTATGCCACCTGCCAGGAACTTTCCGCTGAGGAAAGTGATTCACGGGGCATTCCGCACTGCGAGGGATTGCCACTGCCCTTTGCCCGAAAGCAAGCGGACGGTAGATTCAAGCCTATTAGCGGTTGCACTGCCAACTGTCATGTCTCTTGCCGGGGGTTATCCCCACCACCCTGCGGGCAATGCGAACTGATAAGCTGCGAGCCGCTGCGTCTCAAGAAACTACGCTTTGAACCAACGATTCTGGGGACATAATGCTTGATTTGTAGGAGGCTTAACTAGCATTGTTGCGGCGGAACTAGAGAGAGAGTAAGGGAACTTGCTGAAACACCCCCCCTGGCCATTGCCCGTGTGGTCGCCAACGGGAGATTGACAGTAGGGGGAGCCTGTTATACCATTAGCTCAAAGCCAAAATTTCTAGGAAAACCGGACTGTTAAACAGATGCGGGACCACAGAATCAAGTGTCAAACGTCAGGTGGCGGCAGGCGGAAGTCGAACAGTCAAGCGACGTATCCAGGTTCACGGCAATGAAGATCAAGAATGAAGATCAAGGAGGTGTCCAAATGCTAGCGTTGACTGATAGGATAAGGCAGACGGTTGAACAGGCAGCCAGGGTTATGGATGAATACAAGCAGCGGCTCAGCGAAGTTCTTGTGGAGGAAGTGGAGAAGATCAGACAAGAGGCTGAGCAGGAAGCAGCCGGTGTTCTTACCAGAGCCCGCCAGACAGCGCAGCAAATCACAAGCCAAGCGAAGCTGGAAGCAGAGGAGCAAGCAGCGGAGTATCGTAATGAAATGAAGCTGAAGGCCGAGCAAGAGGCGGCGGCCTATGCGGTTTCGGCGGGGGAAGCAGTTGACCAGCGGACAGCACAAGTGTTAGAGCAAGCGAAACAGAAAGCTGAAGAACGAGCCACCGACATTATCGAGGGGGCGAGAGAGAGAGCTGAGCAAATCACTGCGGAGGCTGAAGCCGCAGCCAAAAAGCAAGCTGCGGAAGCGAAGCAGCGGGAAATAGAACGCATAATCAGCAAGGCTAAAGAGGAATCAGCCAGTATTGTCGCCAAGGCGGAACAAAGGGCTGAGGAGGAAAGGGACAAGATACTGGCTAACGCCCAGAAAGAAGCGGGCGCCTTCATGGAAGAAGCCGACAAGGAGATTGAAGAAGCGTCTAGGGCTGTCGCCGCGCTAAAGGAAAGCACGGAACAGGAGATTAGCCAGGCAAAGCAGGACGCAGAGCAGGAAGCTCAACAGCTCCTGAACCAAGCCAGAGAGCTAGGCCAGAGGGATGGTGAGGAGAAGGCACAAGCAATCATCAGTGCCGCCATTCAGAGATCGCAGAGTATCATTGGCGAAGCCGTAGAGAGTAGGAGTAGGAAGATGGAGAAGGAATCGGCTGAGGTCATAGCCGAGGCAAGGGCTAGAGCAGAACAGCAAGCCAACGAAATCGTTGCTGCTGCCAAGCAAAGCGCGAAGCAGATTATTTTTCAGGCGTTCCAGCGTTCTTTGAGTACCTTGTTGGATAAGGATCAGTCGGGGCAGGAGGGTGTGGAGGATGAAGAGGATGAAGAGG
>Ga0315544_1002286_pt1 | contig 13672 bp, 9 predicted proteins | sample SalMarSW160130MG_2_FD_202543 | JGI IMG/M metagenome (GOLD analysis project Ga0315544, IMG submission 202543) | Salt marsh sediment microbial communities from the Plum Island Ecosystem LTER, Massachusetts, United States - Salt Marsh Sediment SW1601-130 ... | reverse complement strand
ATTTTGTTTAAAACTATCCATGGAAACATATTAAGATGAATTCGGGAGAAAGTCAATTGGTTGGGGAAGAGCTCATTCTACTAAATACACTATGAATTAATTTGTCAAGTGTTGAGATTTGACCCCACAGGTACACACAGGTACACCAATGGTACCAATGGTATATTGTCAAGTGTCGAGATTTGACCCCAAATACACCAAATACAGAGATTTGACCCCAAATACACAAATATACTATTGTCAAGTGTTGAGATTTGACCCCAATTATACCCAAAATGTAAAACAAATTTTCAAAAATTCTCGATAACTCTTTTCACTCTCTTTCTATTATTCTTCTAACACCCACAACCACCCTATAATCTAAATAGTAGAGTATAAACAGGTATAGGACAACCTGTAAAAAGCATCGTTGTTATAATTACTATCCATATTGTTACTCTCTGCAAAGTAGTCAAACTCTTTTTTCTATCACGTTTTATCAGCAAAACTATAGAAAATATAAACAAAATAGGCAAAACAAAAGGTGTCAAAACAATAAATACTGCAAGCGGTAATATTTGAATAGCCATGCCAAATCCAAAAAAAGTAAAATTAAAGAAAAGAAAAATCCAAACCCATATAGCAATCCCAATTGCTTTATCTCTTAAAAAAAGCTCCTCTTTTGCATCCGAAAAGGAAAGCGACATTCCGGCAGGCTTTATTATTAAAAGTAAAGAACCTACTATAAGTCCTATTAATCCCCAGCCGACAGCATTAACAAGCATTACCAGAGGATGAAAAAAGCCGGCTTCTACATTATACTCGACCATACGGTTAGTCACATTGGAAACCGGATATATTCTTAACAGTAAACTTGGCCAATTGGCTATATAAAAAAGATTACCGCCCACATTCACGTAATCTTCTCCATATGCCAGAAATACACTTGTTGAAAGATCCCAAAATTTCAATATCCAGAGCAATCCTATGAACAATAACACTGTGGTAATTATCAATTTAGCTCTTTTAGATAAGCCTTTTTTCATCATACCTCCATTATTATTAAGGACTAAAAGGGCCAAGAGGAACAGGAAAAACAGTATAAACAGCCCCTAAACAACTAAACAAAAGAGCATCACATTTGAGTTGGCAGCGTCCCCCGAACTTGTGACTTCCAGCCTCATTACATCCTAGATAGCAGTAATCATGTATCTTACAGCAAAAATCTAATCTGTTTCTAGGCCTTTTAAGTTGTTTTTTTTCTTTATCACACATATCATAAAGTCTCTTATCAATTCCTCCGCTATAACGACCCCCACACCAATTTGTTCCTGGTATCCGCCACAGGCCACTCGGATCAACCATATTGACAGGATTACTGGTACAATAAACATAAGGATTATTATCCTGGGGAGTAATCGGCTTATTATTTGATTCAGATCTCCAATTATCCGATGAATTACAGTCCCCATATATAAGACTATATTCCCAGAAAGGCAACAATTCACGCTTTACTGTATTTTGCCAGATCGGATCCTCCTGTGTAAACCTCCCCATCCCCGCCGCATAATATCTCGCGCGAAGGTTGTATAAACCTGACGGTTCTTCATCTCGCTCCTGTCCCGTGTAATAATAACTATTTGATACACTTTCAGTCTTACTCCTAAAATCCCCAAAATCATCATAAGTATATAAGTTTTGGTAACTTCCTGTTGTATCGGTTATCATTGTAATGGAACCAAGACCATCATGGAAATATTGATAAAGCTCTCCGCTCGAATCGATTCTCCCGACTAACATACCATTAACATAAACATATTTTGCTTTAAGGTCAAGATGTCCGTCTTTTCAGATTTTTAAGATTTGCCCTTGTCGTTACTAAAAACCCTGACTCTCTTCCTCTCTTTTTTTTGCCTTCTGTCGCTTCCTTAATTTCTTCAAAATCACCCTATAATAAATTAAAGTTGAGAATCCTAGTATAAACATTCCTACAATATAAATCCATCCATAGCGAGGTAAAGGCAATATCCCTGACAACACTAAAAGTAACATAGCTATCCAGGGAACGTTTGTCATTAAAATCAATATCAAGACTGATATCCAGATAGGTCTGTATTTTTTAACCATCCTGCCGATTATTGCAAAATAAATAATGATCGCATTATAAAATAAGTAGAACAGTATAAAAATCATCCATTTCTCGGTGATATTCAAACCTCCCATTAAAAAATAAACAAACGCGATTAAAGAACCCTGGACAATTATAGCCGTAATTATTAAGTATATTTTGTCTATCATTTTAGCCTTTAGTGTCTTTTTGTGTTTCTTGCTATTCATAATTACTAATATCCTCCATATGCGTGTTTATATGTTTGATCTAGTATCCCATACGCGTTATCTTGCAAACACTCTATCTCTTCAAATGTACAAATCTCTATATAAACAATAACATAAGCAAGTGCAATTGCAGACCCAAGGCTTTTACCCAAAGCCATTTTACCTCTAAATATTGAAGATTTCAAAGGATATTTAAGCATTCTATTAGCAGCATGCTGCCATGCTTTCGTTGTAAAATAATATTGCACACCTTGACCTACTCCCATAACAGAAACAAGATCAATTCCTATTACGTTTTTCAACATACAATCAATAAATACCATTCGGCAATCTTCTTCCTTTTGAGCACACAACCCAAATGGATCAATTAAATTTATCGGATTATTAGCAACATATGTATATCCGTTAAATTCCTGAATTCTCTCAGCGTCTAGCACTGCTAATAAGGGATCCTCCTGCGTAAACCTCCCCATCCCCGCCGCGTAATATCTTGCTCGAAGATTATACAAGCCCGAAGGTTCTTCATCTCTTTCCTGGCCAGTGTAACAATAACTGTTAGGTATGCTTTCTGACTTCTTCCTGAAATCCCCGAAATCATCATAAGTGTATAAGTTTTGATATTGACCCGTCGAATCACAAATCATGGTAATAGACCCAAGACCATCGTGGAAATACTGGAAAAGTTCATCGTTTTCGTCTATTTTTCCCACTAACATACCATTAGTATAGATATATTTACTCTTCAAGTCAAGATGTCCGTCAAGTTCGGCAATCGCGTACATCCCATCATATACGTAATAAGTTGTGTCTACTGCTGAAGCAGAACTATCTATCTTCATTATTCTTCTTCCCCCCGAAGAATAAAGGAATTTAAACTTATGTATCAGTCCACCACTTGATTCTTGTATCTCTTCAAGTCTGCCTTCTCTATCGTAAGAGAACGTATACCCGCCTGTTGCTGTAAGGAGATCGCCTCTGTCATTGTAAGTATAAATCTCTCCGAGTTCGGTTATACTTAATAACTGGTTGTTGTTTGTGTTATAGTTGTATGTATATTCATCTGTTTCTGGAATACTGTAATCGGTTTCCTCCTTTTCTGTTCTGTTTCCTACGGGATCATAGGTGTACTCATATTTGAGTGAAGGTGATTCTCCCGGTTCTTTGAATAATGTCTTTTTCAAGCGGTCTAAGTTATCATACCTGTATATGTATTCTTCTTCCGTTCCATCTGGAAGTTTTATATAGGAATAGTTTCTATTCATTCTCTGGTCATACTGGTATGTTACTTTGGCATTCTGTTCTTCATCTCCTTTTTGAAGAGTTATATCATCTACCCATACCGCTCCGTCACCTCTAAATCGCTCTACATAAAATATTCCTTTTAAATTACTCACATCGTATTCATCATCGATCGTAATTATTATTTTTTCCCAGTCGTTAGTCCCTGTAATTTTCTCCGAATATTTATGTGCCAGTACTCTTATACTATCCGTATAATCAACCCATAAAATTACACCGATCCAGACACCGTCTTCCAAATCATCAGTCTTTATCCAGCAGGAAGCTTCGAATGGACGACCATAATCGGATAAATCAAAATGCTGTAAGGCGAATTCCACATCTGAATAAGGTTCGGTTGGGGAAGAGGGGGAATATAACGAATAGGTACCTTCTTTTGCAATTGAGTTAGTTACTTGCCATGAATGTACAGGACTGCCGGTACCATGTGTTGTTCCGCAGGAGATCTCCACAATTTCATCCGTAGGATCGATATACCATAAGTTTGCTCCGGCTTGCGGATAACAATCCCAGCCAGTCAAATCTCCATCTTCAAATCCGGAGTTATCTATTATATCGGTAACATTATGATTCAAAACAGTGAAAATTTCCTTGATTTCTCCCATTTTTCCGATAGTGTAAGACTCCGCTTCTCTTACTTTTTCCGATGCCGCTGTTATGTAGAATTCAGGATATAATATCTCTTTTAACGAATTATTATCATAGTAAGAAAGGTTCCATTTGTTTCCCTCAACAACTACGGAAGTATCCCTTCCCGCGTCATCATATTGCCAGCTTTGTTCCAAATATACCTGACCCGGAGTTCCGTATTTATAGGATTTTAGATGCGTTTTTCTTCCCGATAGATCATACTGATAGACATTCTCATACAGGGAATACACTTTTACCGTATCTAAATTACCAACATCGTCCCAGCTGTAAACAATATCTCCTGTTTTATCCGTTGTTTTTATTATCTCTCCCGCTTCGTTATACTCATAAACAAGAGAATCGGAAGGATTACTGCTGTTGTAATCCGAGAGGTCGTCATAATATATTTTCTTTTCTAGTCTATCCCGCTCATCATAGATATATTCGGTTACCTCTCCATTTCTGTCTTCCTTGAACTGAAGCTGACAACCGCAGGGATAGTAACCAAGGGAGTCTTTTGTTCCATCCGCGTAATGAGTCGATACGAGTTTGTTTTTGTTATAGTTATAATCTATGGTTTTATCATGAGCGTTTGTAAACTCAACAAGTTTTCCGTCCTGGTTGTAATCGTATTCCGTTGTATATCCGGCACCTTCGTTTTCTTCTACTTCTCTTAACTTCCCTGAGGGATAGGACTTATACTCATGAGTTATAACCGAATTACCAAGTGTATCCAATGATTTTTTCTGAAGCAGATTACCCGCTTTATCATATACAAATTCTTCATAATCGCTATTTGGATGTATGATTTTCGAGAGTTTACCCATAACATCATATTCATACTCGGTTGTATCCATTATAAAGGGATTGACCCGTGCTTCTATTTTTCTTTCTATTTCACCGATATCATTATATGAATAAAACGTAAGTATATCATTGCTTTGATTTTCATCTCCTCCTACATCCACTCCACTTTTAAAAAGAAACGGACCGTTGTCATTATCGCTGTACTCATAATACGTTATTACTCCTTCAGGGTCTATTACCTGCAGAAGATTACCTGCCGCGTTATAATCATAATCCGTAATAACGTCTGTAACTCCCTCTCCGGCGACATATCTATCCGCAAGGGTAATTTCGTCGGTGTAATTGTTCGCGTCATAAGTGTATTCGGTTTCCCTTCCCATTTCGTCAACAGTCGATTCAAGTCTGATATAATAAGGGTTGTTAGTGGGGTCGGGTTGTGAATAGTAATTTAAAACAGAATCTCCGCCGGGATATACGATTTTTGTAGGATAGGAAGAATATCTCGTTGTACCGTTTGCCGTGTACTGATAATATTCGTATCTAACTGTATCCCCGTTGGGTTTTTCTATTTCCAGAGGATTATAATCCGAGTCATAGCTTAGATAAGTTGTGGTTTTTACTTGAGTTGCATCTTTATCTCTTATTGTTACTGAAGCAAGAGTTCCTATAAGATTATATCTTCTTATTTCAAGATAATAGTCCTCGCCTGCTCCGGGAGCAGTAGGTGTAAATTCGGTATCATTTGGATCATGAGCTTCCCCGGGTTCTTTTAAATTTTCCATGTGATAAACCCAAACCGAGTCTACCCGGTTGTCGTATTCGTCGTGATAGAACCTCTCTATATATATTTTTTCCAGGATGGTATCTCCTGATACTACTTCCTGATAGTAAACGCCTTCAATGCCATATTTACCATACCAGTTGTTTAACCTGTACCCACTTGTTTGATGGTTGTTGTAAGCTGTCTGACTCGTATCATTATCTTCATCGTATTCCCCTTGAGGAAAAACCTGTGTAACTATATCGGATTTACAATCCATACCTGTTTCTGTATCGGGATCTAAGTCCCTGTTGTAATAGTATCTGTCGAGTACGATTATTTCATCTTCACCGGTATGTTTTATTATCTGGGATAATCGGTGAAAATAATGGCTCGGATTAAGAGGCTCGCCATTAAGAGAGTTAAATTCTTTATACTTATATTCAATCCACTCATCTCTTCCCGAAATTTCAACTTTATTCAGTAATGAAACGGAATTATAAATCTCATAATAAAATTTAACACTATCGCCCCATTTATCTTCTACATAATCTAAAGTATCACCCTCATCGTATCCAAAACGAAAGGTTATTTCATCAAACTGTTCTATTGAATCTACTAATGCAGCTTTGTCGTTAATACTACTCCTTGAGTAAAATTCTATAGTCCCGTCTGATTTTATGTATTTCCATTGATTATCATTGATTTCTACTAATCCGTTATGTACTTTATAATTATCCGCAAAATCATCTATAGATCCATTACCATCTTCATCGATATATCTAACGTCTCTTATCGCGTTCCCGTCTCTGATTCTATAGTAGATATCTGAATCTTCTTCTGTTATGATTATTGATTTAATATAGTTGTGAGTCCAGCCACCTTCGCTGAACGGAAGTAATAAATTTTTATAGTCCTGGTCATCTTCAAAATAGATATCCCCTTCCCTGCTTCTATAAGTTCTCGTTAAATTTACTCCGTTTGGCTTTTCCGAAGAAATGTCTCGAGATTTTAAGTCAAAAGTTCCATCCCTATCACTTATAGGCTCTCCGGACTGAGGACTTTCATCAGCTCCAGGACCTCCACCAGCCTCCGGACTTTCATCCGGTCCTCTTTCCGGTATCTGACCTGGCGTACTTATTATTGTATAGGCTGGCGGATAAATGTACGTTGACTCATGCTTTGGATACAGTACACTCGTACGTTTTACGCCTATCCAGTTTTTTGCCCAGACGGATGCACCAACCAGGGTAAGAATAGCACCATCATCAGAACTTTCCCCTTGATATCTCCCCCCGTCGTAATCTAAACAGCCAGGCCAGGTAGTATGTCGCAGGAAATCAGGGGCGTCCCAACCATTACACGATCCGTCGCATCTAACAGTACCATAAAGAGAAATAGTTCCACCCGGATTAATATAAAAAACGCCGCCGCTTAGATTTGTCCAATTTCCTTTTAACGAAATCGCAACAAACATCAAAGAAAAGATAAAAAGACTTAGTTTTATCCTGAAAAACATTTCACCTCCTTAGAAAAGTGAACCACAGAGAACACAGAGATTTTTGTTTTGTTTATCCTACAACCCACCACCCTATTAAAAACGCAGAGCTCACAGAGCCCACACAACCCTACCCTAAAATTTTTTACCACAGAGCTTACAAAGTCTTTTGTTTCCTCTGAGTCTTCAGTGATTTTTTCTTTTTTTAACACATTAATTCCTCTGTGCTCTCTGTGGTAATTTTTTATTTTTTTTATTTCCACAATTTATTCCTTTGTGTCCTTTGTTATCTTTGTGGTTAATATTATACGTTATCGATTCAGTGCAGATATTTTTTGTTTCAAGTCTTCATTCTCTTTCCTTAAATTCCCAACTTCCTTATTAAGTTCGATAACATACAGTGTTAATTCTTCTACCTTTTCGAGGAGTTTTGCCTGCATTTCTCCAACAAGTACACCCTCTTTTACTACTTCTTTGTTTGTAGGTATTCCCGGTAGGCTTCTTTCTTTTTTGATATGTTTTTCGAGTTTATTAAGAGGCATTAATTTGTAATTATCAGCAAAAACAAAATCAGACCATCCGGTTAATTTGACCTTCAATTCTTTTGTTGTGATTGTTCCGTCGACGGTTAGTGCCGATTGAGGAGTTGTACCTCCGATACATACTTGACCTGTATTGAAATAAATATCGTTACCGTTCTCCGACCACTGCAATGGTTGCCAGGTTCCTTCACCATTAGCATCAGAAGTTAAAACATAACCATTCTGTGCGTTTGTTGGTAAACTAAATCCAGTCATAAGTACTGTGCCATTAACCTCTAGTTGTTCTCCCGCGTCTGTAGTTCCGATACCGACACGACCTGACGGCTTTATAGTAATACTAGGATTTCCCCCTACCTCTCCATAAAGTTTTAGACCATGGTAATATTCACTATATCCTTGTATTGATGCACGTCCAAAGTACATTCTATTATTAATAGGAATTCTTATATCGCCGATCACGTCCAGTTTCTTTCCGGGGCTTGTCGTCCCGATGCCGACGTTGCCTTTAAAGTATGTCTGGCCATCATTTATTGGAGTAGACTGAAGGAAAAATAGTTCATTTGAATTTTCGTCTACTACGCTTATTGCCTTATAGTTAGCTTCATTATCTATGCCTTCAATTAGAAGTTTTGTCCCTATATTGTAGCCTGTATTAAGCGCTCCACCTAACACGAGTTGAGCATTGGGAGTTGCGGGTGGTGTATTTGTAGCCCAGTTGCCAAAACTTATGCCATATTGACCATCAACTGCTATGTGTCCTCCTGAAACGTGAAATTTGGATACAGGAGTCCCCGTTCCAATGCCAACTTGATTTATGCCTGAAATAGGCCATATAATGGTTGGCCCAATTCCAGTTCTCCAATAATCTGCTCCATAAGCAACCATACTGATAAAGAACAACACAAGTACTATCAAACTTAATCTTTTCATAATTCCTCCTTTTTTAATCGTTAAATTTAAATAAACTCCTCGCGATAAAAATCTAAATCAAATCTATCACCAAAAATTTTTACGATAATTGCAGTATAGCTTCTAATAATCAGTGTAGGAAAAAACGGATTTTTGTCAAGGGTATTTTTAGCCACGAAACACACGAAAAAACATTTACCACAGAGTACGCAGAGAGAACAAAGAAAACACAGAGACCACAGAGAAAAAAATAAAAAAATTATATCTTTGTTTTAAACCCCAAAACCCCAAAACCTAAATTGGCCACGGATGAACACAGATTTAAAAGGATTTTTTTGTTTTTTAAAACCCAACACAACCCCGGAATATTTAGACAGGATAACAGGATGGACAGGATAAAAAAAATACTATTTGTTTTTAAAAAAACATAGACAGGATAAAAAAAGGATTTACAGGATTGTTTTTTTGTTTTACCCCCTAACTTCCCAACCTCCTAACATCCTAACAGTAGTAACTCGGCACTCGGAACTCAGCACCCGGAACTGTTCTCTTCCCGATAAAGAGTAGTTTTTATTCCACCGCGTACATTGACTTTTAACTCAACAAGAAGATACCTGGGAGATAAAAGAGATTTGAAATGCTCGAAAATTATGTTCAAAAGTGTTTCATGAGTCGTCCTTAGATTCCTAAATTTTTCTATGTATAACTTAACGCTCTTTAATTCCACAACGGATTTATCCGGCTTATATATTACCTTGAGCGTGTAAAAGTCGGGGTGCCCTGTAAAAGGACACAAAGCAGTAAGTTCTGAACTTTCAAACTCAACCGGGAAATCTGCCTGGGGAAATTTGTTCGGAAGTTTTTCTAAAGTTTTACCGATCTTTTTTAACTTATCTAAATCTTCACTCATAATAAACCACAAAGCCCACAAAGTTTCTCGTTTTTTTCAACCATATATACAAATTTTTCGGTGGTTAGGAGGGGCTTAAAAAACATAAATTTAAAGTTAATACAAACAAAATAAAAGGGTTGTGTGGTGGGGGTAATCTTGTGTTAATCTTGTGGAATCTGTGGTTCATATAATCTATTTAAGCTGTGGAAAAAGAATGACATCTCTAATGGAAGGTTGATTCAAGAGAATCATAATAATTCGATCTATTCCTAAACCCAACCCGCCGGTTGGAGGCATGCCGTAAGACATGGCTGACAGGAAGTCCTCATCAAGAGATTCTGTTTCCATATCTCCTTTTTCTCTAAGTTCTGACTGACCTTCGAACCTCTTTCTTTGTTCAATCGGATCATTTAATTCCGAATACGCGTTTCCGATTTCCATTCCGAAAAGAAAAGGCTCAAACCTCTCGACAATTCCTTCCTCATCTCTCTTATCTTTAGCAAGAGGGGAAATATCCTTCGGATAATCCATAATAAAAGTCGGCTTGTCAATTGTAGGTTCTACAACCTCGGAGAATATCGCGTCAAGGATTTTCCCTGAAGTAAAGAGACCTTCCACTTTTATGTTTAATTTCAACGCTTTCTTTTTGATTTCATCAAATGAGAGACCTTTAAAGTCGACTCCTGTCTTGTCCAGAAGGACATCGTAATACGAAAGTCTTTGCCAACCATCCTTAAAAGAAACCTTTTCCCCTTGATATTCTAATTCCTTTGAACCAACAAAACGATCAAGAAGACGTTCGAAAAGCTCCTCAACGATCTTCATCATATCGTAGTAATCCGCGTAAGCCTGATAAAGCTCCAACATGGTGAACTCGGGATTATGGAATCGGTCAACACCTTCGTTTCTAAAATCTTTTCCTATCTCATAAACCCTTTCCATTCCTCCTATTATCAACCTCTTAAGATATAACTCATACGCAATACGGAGAAACAAATCCTTGCCAAGCGATTCCTGATAAGTTTTAAAGGGTTTCGCGAAACCCCCTCCATATTGCGGCTGAAGAATCGGGGTCTCCACTTCAATAAAATCCCTCTCATTTAAGAAATTTCTTATCTCCTGAAGTATAAGAGTACGCGTTCGAAAAACCTTTGCGCTCTCCCGGTTCGCTATGAGATCCAGGTAGCGTTTCCTGTAACGATCTTCCCTATCGCTGAGTCCGTGCCATTTTTCCGGTAGGGGGTGTAAAGATTTCGCAAGAACAGTCAGCTCCTCGACCAGTATCGTCACCTCACCTGTTCTTGTCTTCATTAATTTACCTTTTACCCCGATAAAATCCCCTATATCAAGTAATCCAACCACATCGTAATCACTTGAAAGCGTATCCTTATTGAGATAAATCTGAATCGAATCGGAAGAATCTTGAATGTCCAAGAAAGTACTCTTACCATGGCTTCTTATGCGCATAATTCTGCCGGCTAAAGCAACATCTTTGTTTTCAAGGCTTTCAAAGTTTTCCTTTAGGTCTTCACCCGTATGCGTCCTAATGAATTTATAAGGATAAGGATTTATTCCCTTTTTCTTTAATTCATCTAAATGTTCTTTCCTGAATTTTACCTGATCGAGTGTTTCATCCATGGGTGAAATATATTATAAGATTAGATAATGTCAACCGCTCCCAACTCCAAAACATCTAAACACAGAGTACACAGAGAAAAGAACTCACAGAGAACACAGAGAAACAACAAATAATATTTATTTTATTTAAACCCAACACTCCACTAAAACCAAGAGGAACAACGAATCACACAAATAGCACGAATGATTTTTAATTTTAACTCGAAACCCGAAATCATAGCCTATACGGAAACGCAGAGATTTTTAATTGTGGGTCTATGTATTGACTGATCAGTTGAATGACTGTCTTTAAAAAGCAATTAAAAAATTCTTCAAAATTACAAGAAAAACCCTTGACAAATAGTAATGATTACTATATAATAATAATATGAATATAACTATTGATTCCGGAATGGAGTCCGTTAGAGAAGAACGCAGGGAGCTCAATACCGAAATCATGCCTCAAAGTACTGCATTATACAAAGAATTGCTGAAGGCTAAAGATCAAGCAAGTCATAACCAACCAGCAAAAAAGCAACTCATTTAATTACTTGACAATCAAAAAAAATAAGCTAATATTAGAAAGAGAAATATTTAAATAAAAATCATATAAAAAAGGAGAAGAAAAATGTTCAGAAAAACTAAAGAAAATTTAGTGCTACTACTAAAACATATTAAGCATCATTTTAAGAGAATTGAAAGTAAACGCAGTGGATTCAAGTCGGTATTATTATTTCCCTTCATAGGACTTCTTTCCCTATTATGGGTAGTCATTAGAGTGGGAACAAAGCCCAGCAGACTAAGTTATCCGTGTATGAAAGTTGCCGTGCCTACCGCCACGACTTTTCTCGCTTATATTATAGCGATATTCACTTCGCTATTTTCTTTCCGCAAAGCAAAAGAAAAATTAGCTCAGTCGAAATATTCCTTTGGGATATTACTTCTTTTGATCAGTATAGCAGGCGGGGCATTTTTAATACTGCATACAGATAAATATGTATACGCACAACCAAACATCAATTTAAAAACCAGAGAACTCGAGGCTAATATACCCATGGGAGAAGAAAAAGGCATTTTCCCGGGAAGGGTAGTGTGGGTGCACGATCCGGACGCCACAAATGAAGATTGTAACCCCGATTTAAGTGGACATGGATGGTTTCTCGATGAAAATAATGATCAGAGTGTAATAGACGCGATGCTCGATACCGCCGTCAGGGCATTCACAGGGGAAAGTGATATCGCCGACTCCTGGGATACACTTTTCAAATATCACAATTTCAACAGAGGTAAAGGAACTGTCGGATACCAGGCAGGCGAAATAATATTTATAAAAGTCAACAGAACAAGCGCCTGGTCCATTGGCGCTAACTTTGAACCCTATAACTATGGTATATCGGAAACATCTCCTCACTTAATATTATCCCTTTTAAAACATCTCGTAAATGAGGTCGGCGTTGCGGAAGAAGACATCTATATAGGTGATCCGATGAAACACATCTACAATCATGACTATTCCCTCTGGCACGGAGAATTTCCCGATATTCACTATCTTGATCATGACAGAGATTATGGAGGAAGGGAAATAGCCACAGTGGGCGATTCTATGATTCATTATTCCGACAGTGGCGCGGTTCTTCGCGAAGGACCAATCTGGACTGATCCTTCATCGGGAGATCCTATTTATGATGATCACTTTTATAAAATCTTCGAAGATTGCGAATATCTTATAAATGTTCCGACTTTAAAAGGACATAAAAGAGCCGGTGTGACTATGTTTGCCAAGAATCATTTTGGTTCTCACACACGTTCCAGTGCCCAGCATCTCCACATGGGACTTGTTGACCCGGACGAAAACCCTAACAATGGAATTCAAAGACCCGGTTATGGGTTGTACAGAGTTCTGGTAGATTTAATGGGATGGGAATTACTCAGAGAGAAAAACCTAATCTATTTAATGGATGCCCTTTGGTCAGCGGGTTATGAGATCGATCAACCCACCAAATGGAAAAATGCCCCATTCAACGACGACTGGAGTTCATCTATATTCATCTCCCAGGATAATGTAGCTATAGAATCCGTGGGATATGATTTCCTCCGAGCGGAATACACAAGTGAGAACCACCCCAACCTTACTTATGTTCAGATGGAGGGTACGGATGACTATTTGGAGCAGGCTGCCGATTCGGATAACTGGCCGGACGATATAGTCTATGATCCTGAAGGCGATGGGACTCCTATTCCCAGCCTCGGTGTTCACGAACACTGGAATAATTCGACAGACAGACAATATTCGAGAAATCTTGGTGAGGATTACGGTATCGAATTGGTATCGATTACAGGTAACGGCAGCGGAATTCCCGAAGACATAGACATACTGGCAAAACCGACATTACTCCAGAATT
>Ga0315544_1002284_pt1 | contig 13678 bp, 10 predicted proteins | sample SalMarSW160130MG_2_FD_202543 | JGI IMG/M metagenome (GOLD analysis project Ga0315544, IMG submission 202543) | Salt marsh sediment microbial communities from the Plum Island Ecosystem LTER, Massachusetts, United States - Salt Marsh Sediment SW1601-130 ... | reverse complement strand
GAAAATAATGAGTCCTGATTTATCCACCAATGATCCTGAGAAACTTAAAGACTCAGGAGGTCCTATTACTCTTGATAACACAGGAGCTGAAATCCATTGTACGATTATCACTATCTCAGAATCACCCGTAAAGAAAGGGGTCATATGGTGCGGAACCGATGATGGGAATGTTCAGATTACCAAAGACAATGGAGAAACATGGGAAAATGTCGTAAAAAATATTAAAAAACTGCCTGCTAACACATGGTGTTCAAGAATAGAAGCTTCTCATTTTGATGCAGGAACAGCCTATGCTGCTTTTGACGGCCACCGGAATGATGACTACAACACTTATGTGTATAAGACCACTGATTATGGAAAAACATGGGAATCAATTAAAGGAAATCTTCCATTTGGATGGGCACATGTAATCAGAGAAGACTTGAAAAATAAAAGGTTCCTGTTCATTGGAACAGAATTTGGAATCTACGCATCCCTGGACTCTGGAAAGACCTGGTTTTCATTGAAGAATAATATGCCGACTGCAGCTGTACGGGATATTGCAATCCATCCAAGAGATAATGATTTGATCATTGGTACACACGGAAGGGGGATTTGGATATTGGATGATATTTCTCCTCTCCAGGAAATGACAGAAGAAGTCCTACAATCTGATTTTAATCTCTTTAGTATCCGCCCTGCAACACAGTATTTTCCATCGACTAATAAGGAATCATTCAGCAAGCCGGATTATTCTGCAAAAAATCCACAGTATGGAATGAGTATCACTGTATATCTTAAAGAAAATACGAAAGAAAAACCGAAAATCTATATAAAAAATGATGCCGGAGAAAAAATATTTGAAATTAGAATTTCAACTAAGAAAGGTATTCAGAGAAATACATGGAACCTGCAGTATGTTCCAAAAACAAAAGAAGGAAAAGAGATAAAACCTGGAATGAGCGGATTTGTTGGCCTGCCTTATGCTTCAGCGGGCGAATATTCGGTGGAACTTGTTGCAGGCAATAATAAGCTGTTGAAAACAGGAATCGTTTGCCCTGACCCAAGAATTCAGATTGATGAAAAAAGCAAGGCTGTACAGACTGAAACTCTTGTGAAAGTATTGGCGATTTCAAAAAAAATGGCTTTATCTGTAACATCTGTCAAAAACATAAGACGACAGCTTGAAAAATTAAATAAAGATTTTGTCAAGAAAGAGGATATTGATGAGACAGTGCAGAATGCTCTAAAAAACTTTGATGATAAATTCAGTGAGTTGGAAGAAGAGATTACACCAAAAGGATTTGGATATAGAGGATCTATGGAAATGGCCTTAAGGGGAGGTTCTCTCTCCCAGATGATTATGCTTTTAGGAATGTCTATTGGAGAGTATCCCCATGCTCCGACCGAGACGGATCTGTTTCAGCTAGATGAGTTCAAAAAAGCGGTTGACTTGCTTGTTGAACGTTTGAATAAACTTATTGAGTATGATTTGGCAGGGCTGAACGAAATTTTAGAAAAACATGACGTTAAGCCTCTTAAAATGCCTAAACAGATCAAGCTTTGATGATCTATATGAAAAAGACAGATTGAATAAAATATACAGTAGGGGTAGAAGCTAAAAAATATAAAGCAGGCTAAATGTTTATTTTTCTTTTTGACAGTTTCTTATCTCTGTAGAAATTTATGCGAAATGATACAGATTTGCGGGGGACCATCATATAAGATTTTGTAAGTGTGACCCCAATGTCTTCTACTGGAAGAATCTGAAATATATATTTTTGCTCTTTAATATCCCAGTTTTTATAGCCAGGACTGAATCTCCTGCTTGGCCAGAGATCCATTTTTCTTGCTTTTTTACACAGTATTTTATCAACCTGTTCGGCAGCTTCTTCAGCGGCTTCTGAGCCCAATGCATCCACGACCAATCCTCTCAGCATCTCGTTTTTTTTCATAAGTCTTGTACTTTCACTCTCTACGCCAGGGCCAATTGTACATATACTTAAGGCAACTTTATCTGCATTTTTAAAAATGGGATGCTGGTTTGTTTCACTGTAATCAAGAATTTTATAGACAGCCGCAGCATGAAGAAGAGAGTTCAGCTTTTCTTTTTCCTCATGAATGATGTCTATTAATGTATCATTTATTTTATTTTGCCTGTTCTTATGTCCAATTCGCCTTAGAATATGATTTTCGTTAAGATTAAATTGAAATTTTTCGATTTTTTCTGCAAAATTTGTAATCATTGAGGTAAGATAATATCATATTACAATAAAATTGTCTGTATGAAAATTAGAGAGAGGAATTAAAATGAAAAATCCAGAAATTGCAGTTCGTACCGAACCATTTCAAGTGCCGGGATCAAGTTTCTATACAGGCAAAGATAAGGGGATATATAAGCTCCGTATTAATTTTGCTAAAAAAGAAAGCACTCTGAAAGAAGCAGCCAAACGGCTTAGGAAATTACAGCGTTTGGAAAAGTAAATCTAGGATTCTTATATTTTTGGCAAAGATGAAACTCCGTTTTTATGAGCATCCGCAGACATTATTCTTTGAAGTTCCTGAAGTATATCCGTTTCTATCGGGCATTTAGGATTCTTATCAAGAAGATGTTCTATTTCTTCATAAGCTCTGTCAGCAATGGACTTCTCTCCGAGTGAAACCCAGTAATCATAAGTATCTCTGCCCACTATCTTAGGGAAGATATGTTCTTTACGATACCATTTGCGTGTATGAGCCATCGATAAAAATTGAGTTTCTGGTGTAAATTCATCAAATAAATTTACAGCAATAGGTTCATCACGCTGTGAAATCCCATCGATTAAACGGTAAGCCATTCCGCATATTTCATTGTCTATGATAAGTTTCTCCAGACTCTGGCTGCTTTCAAAATCCATCATTCCCGGGCCTGAAATAACATTTATTCCAGAAAGAGCTGCAATTACAGCCCCTATACCAGTTTCAAAGCCAGACTGATTATCGTTTATTTTTGAGTCACTCAATCCCATGTATGCATGTGTAGGGAGGTTGAAATGTTTTGCAATCTGGGCATAGGCTGAGTCTATCATCATAGTTTCTATTGCTCCCATTGGTGTTGTACCTTTTCTCATGTCAAAACTTGAAGGGGAACCGCCAAAAATAACAGGAGATCCCTTTTTTGCAAGCTGACAAATGACAAGTCCAGAAAGATTTTCCGCCACATGCTGAACAAGAGTCCCTGCGATAGTAACTGGTGAAGTGGCTCCTGTCATTCCCATCGATATGAGCTCCGACGGAATTCCAGCTCTTGCACTGTCGATTAAGCTCTGTGTTGTAAGATTGCTCCATTTCAAAGGAGGGGAGGGGCAGGCGTCAAAAATAGCGAGTGGTTTGTCGGCAAGTTTCTTTTCACTTCCTCTAACTGCAATGAGCATATCATGCATGGGTTTAAAGCCTTCAACCCTGAAAGTGCCTGTTACAATTGGCTTTGTTGAGAATTGAAGAGCAATGAACATACGGTAGCTGTCAGAAATTATGTCAGGCACATCTCTGCTTACAATACTGGTGCTTTGGAAATGAATATTATCCAGGCAGTCAGTTAACCGGCAGAATTTTATTAGGTCTTCTGTAACTGCTGTCCGTTGCTTTTGTTCTTTGTGGTCAAAAATTGTAACAGCAGATGAACCCGGATCAAAGTGAACTTTGTCACCGCCAACCATAAACTCTCTTTCTCCAGCCCTATCGTACATTGTAATGACAGAGGGAGTTGAAGATAGAGATTCTTCTACGAGTTTTTGTGTGATATAAACTCTTTTTGCTGTCTTATCAACTTTCATGCCTGCTTCATGAAAGAGCTTTATAGCTTCTTTGTTTTCAACGAAAATTCCCTGTTTCTCTAGGATTACTAATGCCTCATCAATAATTTTTTGTATAAATTCATTATTTAAAAGCTTAATTTTTGGTCTTATTGTTGTAATCATGGTTTTTTCCTTACTTTTTAATAATATTTTCTGCGGCCTGAATTGCCGACATTGCGTTTTCTGCATAGCCGTCAGCGCCAATATCATTTGCCCATTTCTGGTTGACAGGAGCTCCTCCTACCATAACTTTAAACCGTGCTTTTAGATTTTTTTCTTTTAGCATCTCAATAAACTTTTTCTGCCCTAACATAGTTGTTGTCAGTAATGAAGAAAGGCAGATTAGATCTGCATCGACCTCCTCTGCTTTTATTATAAATTTTTCTAATTTCACATCATTTCCTAAATCTGTAACTTCGAAACCGTAAGATGAAAGCATTGAGACAACAAGGTTTTTACCTATATCATGAATATCACCTTCAATCGTACCGATAACGATTTTCCCTTTGGATTTTACTTTGATATTTGCTTTCTCTAATTCAGGTTGAAGAATTCTCATTGCGGCTTTCATGCTTTCTGCGCTCGTTATGAGTTCAGGAAGGAAATATTCTCCCTCTTCCCAAAGTCTTCCGGCTTCCTGAATTCCAGGAACATAACCTTTTTCTATGATTTCATTGAGGTCCATATGTTTTTCAATGGCATCTCTTGCAAGGTTCTCAGCCATATTTTTATCCCCTTCTACAATTGCTTTTTCCATTCTGGATAATAGTGCTTCTTTACTCATTTTTACTCCTTAAGTTTTGTATTCAACTTACATCTTTTTAATATTATTCTGATATATACAGAAAAAAATCAAGTGATAATTTTCAGTTTATTGGACAAAGGATAAAAGATTCTGTATTTTTATAAGAGCCAAAATTAATAGGGAAAAATAACAGAAGAAAAATTATATTGAGGCAAGCTAATGAAAGTTAAAAGATTTAAAGTAGATAAATATTCAATAAAACTTTATGCAAATGACAGGAAAGGATCCAGAACCCGATGGGGAGATAAAGTGATTGAAATTTATTCTGATGAAAAACATGTCGCAAGTGCTGTTTTTGCAAGGAAAGGCACAACTGCGCCAGAACCTTATTTTTCGGATGGGAAGATTTATTATTTTGCACAAGCCAAGCAATATGAAGCAGTTATAGATTTATTGCGGAACGATAACCCTGTATACATTGTCTGGGAACCGGTTTATGACCCAAAAGAGCCAAATGATGGGGATGCATACTTTTACGTCGAAGGAAAAGTAATCCAGCAGAATTAGGATTAAGTTCTGGAAGTCATTAAGAAGAAAACATAATATGAATAGAAAAAGATTTCTGAAGAACATATTTAAAGGGATTATTGTAGGATTTATTTTAGTTCCAGTCTGTTCTGGATCAACGATTTGGAAAACATATGAAAGAATATCAGGCATTGAGAAAAATCCTGCTGAAGTCTTGAAGGAAATTTACAAAGAAGTAAAAGAACTTGGAGACAGTAATGATAAAGAATTCCTAAAAAGGGAGTTTTTTCTAGACCTGGACCATTGTCCTGCAAATCGAGAAGAACATCTTGTTGTTTTAATTAATACGGCTGACGACAGTGAAAAAATGATAGTCCAGGTGACTTATTTTGAACCCACAAGAAAAGACAGCTTGATAAATATTGCTAAAGACACAATGAGCATTTCGTGTTTTATTGAGGAAGATAAGATAAAAATTGAAAAAAGCGACTATAAAGATAATGAGATAAAATATTTACTTAAAGAAATCTTGCAAGGTATCAGGGAAGAAAAAAAATTATTAAAGCTTATCGAACAAAAAAAATTATTCACATTAGATTATCGTCTTTAAAACAGAGGACATGTCTCTCTGCATGAAATATAGCCAGCTTAAATTGAATCTCTTATGCCCGACCAGAACTAACCTGGATAATTCAGGCTAAAGGAGCTCAAGCATGAATTTCTCGCTAGTCGACTATACTGTTTTCATAGGATATATAATTTTTATTGTTACTTTAGGTCTATGGGTGTCAAAAGAAAAAAAAGGACACAAGAAAGACTCCAAAGATTATTTTTTAGCAAGCAAGGCCTTGCCGTGGTGGGCTGTCGGTGCTTCGTTGATTGCTTCGAATATATCGGCGGAACAGGTGATTGGGATGTCCGGTTCTGGGTATGTTATCGGACTTGCAATTGCTTCTTATGAATGGATGTCTGCGCTTACATTGATCCTTGTTGCAAAATATTTTTTACCAATTTATTTAAAAAAAGGCATCTATACCATGCCTCAATTCTTAGAAATCCGGTTTGATAAACGAGTGAGAACAAGCCTGGCTGTATTCTGGCTGCTGGTTTACATTTTTGTGAATTTGACCTCTGTATTATATCTCGGGGCTTTAAGCCTTAAAACTATCATGGGAATACCGCTTATTTATGGTGTTGTTGGTTTGGCTCTCTTCTCATCCATTTACACGATATACGGAGGACTAAAAGCAGTTGCCTGGACAGATGTTGTGCAGGTCATTTTTCTAGTCGGTGGTGGATTGGTTACAACTTATCTTGCACTGAACGCGGTTAGCGGAGGTGGAGGCATCTTTGCCGGAATGAGTGAACTCATTAAACAAGCACCTGAAAAATTTGATATGATTTTAAGCACTTCCAATCCGCATTATAAAGAATTGCCCGGGATTGGCATACTCATAGGGGGGATGTGGATTGCCAACCTTTTTTACTGGGGATGCAATCAATATATTACACAGCGTGCATTAGCTTCGAAGAATCTGAAGCAGGCACAACACGGTCTGGCATTTGCCGGCTATTTGAAACTTCTAATGCCTTTAATCGTGGTCATACCTGGGATTGCTGCTTTTGTGCTCGGAGCAAATATTGCACCTGATCAATCATATCCATGGTTGTTAAATAATTTTATCCCTATAGGTTTTAAAGGATTGGCATTTGCTGCCTTAATTGCTGCCATAGTATCTTCCTTGAGTTCTATGGTTAACAGTACTGCCACAATATTTTCAATAGACATCTATAAACAAATTATTAAAAAAGACGCTTCAGAATCTCAACTTGTTAAGACTGGCCGGATTGGAAGTGCAGTTGCATTGCTTATAGCGGTTTTGATAGCCCCTACACTTACGACTCTGGAACAGGCATTTCAGTTCATTCAGGAATTTACTGGTTTTGTCAGCCCCGGAATACTTGCAATATTTATCTTCGGGCTTTTCTGGAAAAGGGCTACATCAAATTCAGCTTTATTGGCAGCGATCCTGACTATTCCTTTATCAGCCGGCTTTAAATATTTCACGCCTGGAATGGCCTTCATGGATCGAATGGGTGTTGTGTTTATAGTTTTGAGTGTAGTCATAATAGCCGTAAGCCTTTTTGAGTCGAAAGAAAATCATCCAAAGGCTATTTATATAGAAAAAGGACTCTTTAAAACAGATGGCGCATTCAATACTGCAGCGATTGGAATCTGCGCTATTCTAGCTGTCTTATATATAATTTTCTGGTAGAGACAATGAAAGTTAAAGCTATACAAAGCAAATTTAGGGATATTTTTCATGAAGAGCCTTTATTGATACGCTCACCAGGAAGAGTCAATCTCATAGGTGAACATACAGATTATAATGAAGGTTTTGTGCTTCCTGCTGCCATAGACAAAGAGATTCTCCTTGCTTTAAGACCATCAGGGAAATTAAAAAGCAGCTTATATGCTGCAGATTTGAATGACTACTTTGAATTTCAAATCGATTCGATAAAAAAATTTGATAACGGATGGCCTAACTACCTCTTAGGTGTTGTAGATCAGCTCCAAAAGCAAAGCTATAAAATCGAAGGATTCAATTGTGTATTCGGCGGTGATATTCCTGTTGGCGCTGGGTTATCCTCTTCAGCAGCCATTGAAGCTGGACTGGCATTTGCACTTAATGAAATATTTGGGCTTGGAATTGATAAATTAAATTTGGTTAAGATGGCCCAAAAGGCAGAGAATGAATTTGTTGGAGTGCAGTGCGGTATCATGGATCAATTTGTTAATATTTTTGGAGCCAAAAATAAGGCATTGAAATTGGACTGCCGTTCACTTGTTTATGAGTATTATCCATTTGTGCTTGATGATGTATCCATTGTATTATGCGATACTCAAGTATCACATTCTCTTGCCTCTTCAGAGTACAACATTAGAAGACAGCAGTGTGAAAGAGGTGTAATTGCCTTACAAAAAACAAATCCAAATATACGCAGTCTGCGCGATGTTACTATTGAGATGTTAGAATCACATAAGGATATAATAAACCCTATAAGTTATATACGCTGCTTTTATGTAATTTGCGAAAACAATCGTCTTATCGCAGCATGTGATGATTTAAAAAAGGGCGATTTAAAAGCATTCGGCGAAAAAATGTACCTGACACATACTGGTTTAAGGGATAACTATGAAGTTAGCTGTCCTGAGCTGGACTTTTTGGTGGATCTTACATTGGATATTGATGATGTGCTGGGCTCTAGAATGATGGGAGGTGGTTTTGGAGGCTGCACTATTAATTTAATAAAGCAGGAAGATTTAGACGAGATAATCAAGGAAATTCAAATAATGTATAAATTTAAGTGGGGGAAAAATTTAAAAGTATATGTTACTAATATTGAAGCAGGAACATCCATAATCAAAGATTAAAATCATTAAGATGGCAGCATAGATTCAGAGAATCCTGATATTGTATTTGTAGCTGCACTAGGCCACCTATATTCAGAGAATGTTGAGCGCGGATTATATAAAACAACAGACGACGGTAAAACATGGAAGAAAGTCCTTGATATAATAGTGCGTGGCAAAAACATCGGTGTGGTCGATGTTGTAATGGATCCAAAAAACTATGATACTCTCTATGCCTCAACATATGATAAAGTCCGAAAGCCATGGACATTTAATCTGGGAGGACCTGGGAGCGCTATTTATAAAACCATAGATGCCGGGAAATCCTGAATATTGGGTGAGTAGGGTAGCAGCCTCACCTAACAATCCAGGCACAGCTTATGTCTCTTATACTGGATACAGGAAGGATGAAACGGTATGCCTCTTATGGATACCGCATGCAGATGGATATTAAATATGCACATATTCCTGCACAATTTGGAGAATACAAGATTGTTCTCAGTGCTGGCGGACAAGAATTTTTAAAGTATGCATCGATTCTCAGAGACCACTGGTACGATAAATAATAATTCTCCTTTTAGCATTCTGATTCTTTTTCAAGTAAAAAAGGTAGATTGACAAAATCATTATACAATGCATATTTACAGTTAAGAGAAAATATAAAATTAAATAAATTCTAAAGCTTATCTAACCTGAGTATATAAGATCGCTTTCTATAATAAATATTCAGAGTAGTCGATGTACTTTATCGGACACTTTTTGTCCGGTAGCGGACAGTCTATTTATATGTTCTCATATCTTACTCCTGAGTATAGTCAATAATTATTGGCATAGTTTTTGCATTATTTGTATTTATATATAAACATAGACAATGACTGAGGTTCGATTTGATGTTTGAGTCCTTCGTAATCAAGAATGAAACTTTTCACCTAAAAAAACACCCTTAACTATAAGGCCATTTGTCTTCTGGGAGGAGATCATGTTTAAAAACTACATCAAAGTGGCTTTTCGGAATATCATGAGAACAAAATTATTTTCCCTTATCAATATTACAGGGCTGGCGATCGGGATGGCAGGGACGCTAATGATTCTGATGTATGTATCCAATGAGTTGAGCTATGAGAACTTCCACAAAAACCGGAAACATATATACCGGGTTTCTGTAGACTTCGGAGATAAGAACAACAAGATGCGGTTTGCAGGGGTTATGCCGGCACTTGGACCTGCACTCATTGAGGAAATGCCTGAAGTCTTGAATGCTGTCCGCTTTGTGCAAGATGCTCATCCAGTTCTTGAGTATGGAGAAAAGAAATTTCATGAACAGAATTTTTTCTTTGCCGACCCGTCCGTCTTTGACATTTTTTCCTTCTCCTTAGTGAGAGGGAGTAAAGAATCGGCATTACGGAATCCATTTTCGATGGTTATTACAGAGGAGATGGCAGGGAAATTCTTTGGTGAGAAAGATCCGATGGGAAAGACAGTGTTATACAACGACGAACACCCAATGCAGGTTACTGGAGTCATCAAGAATATACCAGTCAACACGCACCTGAAATGTGATTTCCTTGTATCTTATTCGAGTCTGGACTCACTCGGCAGAACCCCAGAGAAGCCATGGAATGTTTGGGGAGACACTTATACATATCTTTTTCTTAAAGAAAATACATCCATAAGCGAGCTAATATCCAAGATGCAAATTTTGCTTGAAAAGAACACCAGTGAAAATTTTGCCAGAATGATTGATTTCGGACTGCTGAAGCTAACAGATTTACACATGAAATCAAAGGCCATCGTGGATCTGGCTCCGAGAGGCAACATGACCTATGTATATGTTTTTTCCTCTGTTGCTTTTCTCATTCTTCTCATCGCATGTTTTAATTTTATGAACCTGTCCACGGCACGCTCACTAAAACGGATGAAAGAGGTCGGTATGAGAAAGACCCTTGGAGCCAGACGCTTTCAGATTGTCAAGCAGTTCCTAGGTGAATCTTTAGTTGTCACTTTGTTTGCCGGTGTTCTGGCTTTAGCCTTTTTTGAATTGTTCTATCCTGTTCTAAACTCGTTCTTGGAAAATAAGCTGCTAATTGGACAGCAAAATTTCAGGTATCTTTTTGGAATGATTCCTCTGATTGTCCTTATAGTCGGCATCCTGGCTGGAAGTTATCCATCGCTTTTTCTATCAAGATATCGTCCGATTCATGCCTTAAGAAGCAGGTATGCGCCTATCTCAAGAAGGTCTTTTTTCAGAAAAAGTTTGGTCATCACTCAGTTTGCTATGGCAGTCATCCTGATCATCGGTACAATCGTTATCCTCAAACAGTTGAATTTTATGAAAAACAGCGACCTCGGGTTTAAAAAAGAAAATGTCGTCCTAATCAATTTCAGACCTCGAAATCCAGAGTTTAAGGGCAAATATTCTGTTCTGAAAAATGAATTCCAGCAGTACTCACAAGTTATCAGTGTTGCAGGTGCCTACACTGTTCCCGGTCGAATCAGCAAAGAGACTAAAACCATTCAGAGAAAAGCAGGAACTTCAATACAAAATTTCTCGATTCAGGCCATATCTGTGGATTTTGATTATGTTGACACAATGAGGATAGAAATTGTTGAAGGACGAAATTTCTCGAGGGGTATGATCACTAATGAAAGGTCCGGCATGTTGCTCAATGAAGAGGCTGTGAAAAAATTTAATCTGAGCGACCCTGTCGGAGAAAAATTCCAGGTGCCCGGTTCTGGAGGAATTAGAGAAATGACTGTCCTGGGTGTAGTCAAAGATTTTAATGTCTATTCTTTAAAGCAGAAAATAGAACCGCTCATGCTTTACATCAATCCAGACTATTTCTATACCATTGCCGTTCGCATTCGACCGGAGAACAACCAGAGAACCATTGCCTATTTGGAAAAGACATGGAAAAACATCTTTCCAGATAGCCCGTTTAATTACACCTTTCTTGAGGATTCCTATAACCGGCTGTATGTTTCTGAAGAAAAGGTCAGCCAACTCCTCACTCTATTTTCAGGTCTTGCTATCTTTGTTGCCTGTCTAGGTTTATTCGGGCTTGCTTCCTTCATGGCTGAGCAGCGGCATAAGGAAATTGGTATAAGAAAGGTTTTGGGTGCAGATGTGCCCAAGATTGTGTTATTTTTCTCCAAAGATTTCACAAAAAATGTGTTAATTGCTAACCTTTTATCCTGGCCTTTGGCTTATTATGCTATGAACAGATGGCTTCAGAACTATGCATACCGGATAAACATAGGAATATGGCCGTTTCTCGCTGCGGGAATAGGAGTGCTTTTTATCGCCCTATTGACTGTAAGTTATCAGGCGGTAAAAGCCGCCTTGGCCAATCCTGTGGATTCCCTTCGGTATGAATAACTTTTAATTCGAATTCTTAATTCTGGGGACATCATCAATGCTGTCCCAACGTTGAAATTGAAAAATCGTCTAACTTCATTAATTTCAGCATAATAGAGCGAAAAATCCACTGTAATCGATTTGAAAGCGAATTCTGATTTTTGGCGCTGTAACTTCAATGATTTCAACATAAATTTTTATAATTCAGGCTTGATGGGACACTATTGGAACATCATACTTAATTCGTCCCATAATTTGGGTATTGTGATGTGAATTAAGTAAAGTGTCCCCAGAATTAAGATGAATATCTTTATTCATATCGTAATGAATTAACCGGATTTTTGAGGGCTGCTTTCACTGTCTGCGAACTTACAGTTATTAATGCAATCATAAGAGATATTAATGCAGCAAGAACAAACATCCACCAGGATAATTTAATACGATAAGCAAAATTTTGAAGCCATCTGTTCATTGCATACCATGCAGCAGGCCATGCAATAAAATTTGCTATTAATACCAATTTTATAAAACTTTTATTCAGAATTGTGACAATTCCCGAAACTGAAGCGCCTAAAACTTTTCTGATACCAATTTCTTTAGTTTTCCGATCGGCAATAAATAACACCAGGCCAAACAAACCTAGGCAGGCAATGAATATGGCAAGGCAGGAGAATATAGTAAATAGTTTCCTGGTTTGTTTTTCATTTATGTACAAATTATCAAAATCTTCGTCGAGGAATGAATATTCAAAAGGCATATTTTGAGCAAAATTATTCCACGTGTTTTCAATATATTTTATTGTTCCAGAAATATTCTCACTGTTGAGACGTACAGATATATACCTCTCAACATTTGTATAACAACCTCCGGAAAGGAACAAGGCCATTGGCCTTATTTTATGATGTAATGATTCATAATGATAATCTTTAATTACTCCAATAACTACAAAATTACCTCTATTCTGGGCCCAGTTATTGATTCTTTTACCAATCGGATTATCCCAACCTAACAATTCAACAGCTTTTTCATTGAGTACAGCAGCATTTGAATCAGAAACGAAATCCCTCGAGAAAAATCTTCCCTGTGCCAATTTCAGCTTTAAAGTTTTAAGAAAATCATAATCACAAACGCAAAGGTTTAATGTAAAGCTTTGATCAACAGCTCCAGCACCGAATCCAATATTACTAAAACCCTTGCCTGGCAATGTGTTAGAACCAGATACATCCATAATACTACTAAATTTACGGAGAGCCTCTTTAAAAGGAATAATATTATTACCTAAAGATCCTGGGTTTTTAATGATTAAAACCTGATCTTTCTCGAATCCTAATTTTTGATTTTGAAAAAATTTTAGTTGTTGATATACAACCAACGTGCCAATTATCAAAAATATTGAAATCGTGAACTGAAATACAACAAGAACATTTTTAAGCCATGAACTACCTTTGCTGCTTCCTAAATTACCCTTAAATACAGAAATAGGTTTGAAAGATGAAAGGAAAAAAGCCGGATATGAACCTGAAATAATTCCAACTATTAGTCCAAGTACTAATAATGAAGGGATAACAACAAAATTATCAAAGTAATGAATGTCGAGTTGTCTGCCAATAAGGTTTCTGTACACAGGCAAAAGGATTTCGACAATCACTATTCCTAAAGCGAGTGAAATGTAGCTCAATAAAACCGATTCGCTTAAAAATTGGCGCATCAGCTTGTTTCTACTTGAACCAACGACTTTTCTCAATCCAACTTCTTTGGCCCTTAATGACGATTTTGCTATGGAAAGATTCATAAAATTGATACAAGCAATCAGTAAGATA
>Ga0315544_1002281_pt1 | contig 13689 bp, 11 predicted proteins | sample SalMarSW160130MG_2_FD_202543 | JGI IMG/M metagenome (GOLD analysis project Ga0315544, IMG submission 202543) | Salt marsh sediment microbial communities from the Plum Island Ecosystem LTER, Massachusetts, United States - Salt Marsh Sediment SW1601-130 ... | reverse complement strand
TCCTCTTGATAAACTCCGTTCCCTCGGTTACAATCAACTTAATGACAACTTTATTCTCTTCCCGGTACTACTCCTCGACGACCTCAACCCCCTTTTACCTGGTAACGATGTATTGACCATGGACACCTGTAGAGGTAAACTTAGCAACCCGGAAATCCAGGGCCACTTGACGCAGGCGGCTTTTTTTTTATAATCACAATTAGATGGTAAAAAAAGGTCCCGTGTCAAAGTTAAAGGAGGAACTTCGCGCGAAAGAAGCGGAACTTGCGGAGATTCAGTCCCTTATGCTGCGTAAAGCCGCCGAGTTCGATAACGCTCGCAAGCGCTGGCAGCGCGAGCGCGAAGAACTTCGAATCCAGGCCCAGGCCGAGGTGCTGGGAGCGCTGGTAGAGATTTGGGATAACTTCGAGCGCGCCCTGGTGGTAATAAATGAAGATAACGAAAAAACGTTCGATGCATACAGAAAGGGTGTGGGACTTATCTTCTCGCAGTTCTCGGATGCTCTTGCAAAGTACGGGTTAATCCAGTATAGTTGTCTGGGCCAGGGGTTTGATCCTGCCAGGGCAGAGGCGGTGGGGCATGTGGAGAGTTCCGAGGCGCAGCCAGGGCAGATTGTAGAGGAGCTCAAGAAGGGATTTATGTTGGCTGATCAAGTCCTGCGTCCTGCGCAGGTGATCGTGGCCAGAGAGGTTAAAGAAGAGAAGAAAGAAGCTGAAGCTTCAAAGGATACCACGGATGAAGAGCGACCCCGTGGCGACAAGGAGGATTAAGGAACAATGGCAAAGGTTATCGGTATAGATCTGGGAACCACCAACTCATGTGTGGCGGTGGTTGAGGGGGGGCAGCCGGTTGTGATACCAAATCCTGAGGGTGGCCGAACCACGCCTTCGGTGGTGTCCTTTGGCAAGGAAAGGCTGGTCGGTATCCTGGCCAGGCGTCAGGCGGTGCTGCATCCCGATGAAACGATTTACTCCATCAAGCGATTTATGGGCAGGCGCTACTCCGAGGTCGCCGATGAGCGTGAGAAGGTCTCCTTCAAGGTAGTGCCCGCTGACAACGGTGATGCCTGGGTCGAGGTGGATGGCCGCAAGATGGCCCCGCCCGAGATCTCGGCCATGATCGTGCAGTATCTCAGGAAGGCGGCTGAGGCTTACCTTGGAGAACCTGTAAAGCAGGCGGTTATCTCTGTTCCGGCCTACTTCAACGACTCCCAGCGTCATGCTACCAAGGACGCGGGCAAGATTGCCGGACTTGAGGTTCTGCGAATAATCAACGAACCTACCGCCGCTGCGCTCGCCTATGGTTTAGATAAAAAAACGTCGGCAAAGGTGGCGATCTACGATCTGGGCGGCGGAACGTTCGACATCTCCGTTATCGAGGTTGACGTGGAGGCCAAGACCATCGAGGTGCTTTCCACCAACGGGAACACCCATCTTGGCGGCGACGACTTCGATCAGCGGATCATGGATTACATCATTGCCGAGTTCAAGCGCGAGCAGGGGGTTGACCTTTCAAATGATCGTTCGGCCATTGCACGTATCAAGGAGGCGGCTGAGAAGGCGAAGGTCGAGCTTTCCTCCAGTTTAGAGACAACCATCAGCCAGCCGTTCATCGCCTCGGATCCTGATAAGGGTCCCTTGCATCTTGAGATGTCTATGACCCGCACCAAGCTTGAATCGCTTGTTGGCGATCTGGTGGAGGGCAGCTTCGGTCCGGTCAAACAGGCGCTTTCGGATGCAAAGGTTACCCCTGCCGATATCAGCGAGGTGATCCTTGTCGGCGGTCAGACACGCATGCCTATGGTTCAGGAACGTGTCCGTCAGTTCTTCGGAAAGGAACCTCACAAGGGCATCAACCCTGACGAGGTGGTAGCCATAGGTGCTGCCCATGCGGCGTTGGCGGCGTCGCCTGAAGGAGCTGCCGAGGAGTCCCTTGTTCTGCTTGATGTAACACCGCTTTCTCTCGGCATAGAAACCCTGGGCGGGGTGATGACTACACTTATCCCTCGCAACACCACCATCCCTACAAGGAAGGCTGAGACCTTCACCACGGCTGAGGACGGCCAGCCTGCGGTGACCGTTCACGTGCTTCAGGGCGAGCGTCCCATGGCTCGAGACAACCGCACTCTCGGTCGTTTCGAGCTTGATGGAATCCCGCCTGCTCCCCGAGGCGTGCCCCAGATTGAGGTCACCTTCGACATAGACGAGAACGGCATCCTGGATGTCTCCGCAAAGGATAAAGGCACCGCAAAGGAGCAATCCATCCGCATAACCGCCTCCTCCGGTCTCTCAGATGAGGAAAAGGAGCGCATGGTCAAGGAAGCCGAGGTTCATGCGGCAGAGGATCACAAGCACCGCGAGGTGATTGACGCCCGCAACAAAGCCGACGGATTCATCTACTCGGTAGAGAAGAGCATGCGGGAGGCAGGCGACAAGGTTGCACAGGCCGACCGCAAGGCCATAGAAGAAAAGATTGCCGCCCTCAAGGAGGCGATGAAGGGCGAGGACGTAGCCGCCATCAACAAGGCCCAGGAGGAGCTCCAGCAGGCCTCCTACAAGCTCTCCGAGGTTCTCTACAAGCAAGCAGAACCTCAAGCCGGTGGTCCTCAGGCAGGACCTCAACCGGAGCCCGGCCCGGAGCAGGGCGAGGCACAAAAAGAAGCCGAGGACGTTCAGGCCGACTACGAGGTGCTTGACGACGAAGACCCGCAACACACCTCTTAACGAGCGCTATGGGTGTAATGCTTTGATTAATAAGATGTTACAGTTGACTCTCAAAAGTGTCAGATGAATGCTAGCTTGTGGCAGGATTTGAGTACTCCGAGAATCCTTTCAAGGGCTGAGGAAAGGAGTGTTACGGGTGGCTGCTAAAAGAGACTACTACGAGGTTCTTGGTGTTGATAAATCGGCTTCCGAAAACGATATAAAGAAGGCCTACCGCAAGCTGGCCCGCCAGAATCACCCTGACGCCAACCCTTCGGACCGTGAGGGCGCGCGCGAGCGCTTCAAAGAGATAAGTGAAGCCTACGACGTGCTCTCTAACCCCAAAAAGAAAGAGCTCTACGATAACTTCGGCCACGAAGGGGTGAACCGTCAGTACGGACCGGCCGGCTTCGACATGAACGACTTCTTCCGCCAGCACCGCAGCGAGTTCGAGGCGGATTCCCTCTTCGGAGACATCTTCTCCAGCCTGTTTGAGGGTTTTTTTGGCTTCGGCGGGACAGGATTCAGGAGAGCCGATCCTCGCCGCAGGATGGGAGGCGACATCCGTATCAGGATTTCCCTCTCTTTAGAAGAGATCGCGGAAGGTGTTAACAAGAAGGTTCAGGTCTCCCGCTACGATCGCTGCGAGGCGTGCGTGGGTAAGGGCGGACACAACCCTCAGACCTGCTCCACCTGCCAGGGCAGGGGACAGGTGGTTACCGTTTCCCGCTCCTTCTTCGGTTCGTTCCAGCAGCGCCAGACCTGTCCGGCTTGCCGCGGGACAGGCGAGACCTTCAGAGAAACCTGCAAGGAGTGCGGTGGTTCCGGCAGGGTCAAGAAGTCCCATAAGATAGAGATAAACATCCCTGCCGGGGTATCCGCAGGCAACTACATGCGTATGAGGAACGAGGGACATTGGGGTCCGGGTGGGCGCGGTGACATCATAGTCGAATTTGAAGAAAAGGCCCATGACCTGTTCCGCAGGATCGGCGACAATGTCATGATCGAGGTTCCCATATCCTTTACACTCGCTGCACTTGGCGGCCCAATAGAGGTTCCGACCCTCAACGGGAATAAGAAGGTAAAGATTCAGCCCGGCACCCAATCGGGTGCCGTCTACCGCATCCACAAACAAGGCATAGGGCATCTTAACGGCGGCAAGGGCGATGAGCTTGTTCGCATCGTCGTTCACACACCGAAACGGGTCTCCGCCGATCAGCGAAAACTCCTCAAAGAGCTTACCTCAAAGGACTACAAAGTCCCCAGACCTCGTAAACCAGAGCGATGAAGGAACTTTTCTACGCACCATCTCGAATGATCTCAGGCCGCAGGATAACGATTCGTGGTGAGGAGGCGCACCATATCTTCAAGGTGAAGCGTCACCGGCGGGGGAATCGTATCCTTGTGACCGACGGGGAGGGCTCCGAGTATCAGGTGCTTGTAAGCTCGGTCTCGGACAGCGTGGTGGAGGGTCAGATCATCACCACCCTTCGGAAACCACGTGAACCACTGCTTGAGGTAACGTTGGCTTTCGGCATAATAAAGCCCCCCCGGATCGAGACACTGTTCGAGAAATGCACCGAGATGGGAGTCAACGCTTTTCAACCGCTGGTTACATCACGCACCGTCCCTGAATGGGAGGAGGAGAAGAAGGTGCCGCGCTTCGAGAGGATTATCGTTTCCGCCATGAAACAGTCAATGCGTTCGGTAGCCCCGCAAATCCTTCCCCTACTTGACTTGCGCGATTTTCTTGCTATAATACCTAATTATGATCATACCTTGGTGGTCTGGGAAGAAGCGCGTCACCAGCTGAGAGAAAGATTGACGAAAAGGCGCGTCAGGCGTCTTTTATTGGTAATAGGTCCGGAGGGCGGTTTTGCGCCTGATGAGATAGAGTGGCTTAGCGCTGCAGGAGCCAAGGTCTTTTCGTTGGGGCCGCGCAGGCTGCGATCGGAAACCGCAGCTTTAGCTGCCCTGGCGAATGTCTACAATCTCTACGATGCCTAACGACGCACCGCATCAAAGCTGCGACGGCGTCGTTTTGGAAGAACGCATTCCAAAAGCGTTCTTCATGGATATGAATAAAGAACCCTTAAACGCCGTAGAAAGGAGGTGAATCTATTGGCAGGTATTAGTGTCCGCGAAGGCGAGTCGTACGAGAGTTTTATGAGACGATTCCGCCGCGCCTGTGAAAAGGCGGCGGTTTTGCGCGACTACAAGCGTCATCAATTTTATGAGAAGCCGAGCGAGAAACGCAAGCGCAAGATAATCGAGGCCCGACGCAGGGCATGGCGTCGTCGTCAGAAGGAGCGGTACTAGGGTGATTGCCACAGAGACGTTCGAGCGTCTCGATTTTGCGCGTATCCGCACTATCCTGAGCGAGAAGTGTGCAACGATGCGTGGCAAGCGGCGTGCAGAGGTCTTGGCTCCCTGCCGGGGTGCCCAGCAGGCCAGAAGGCGGTTTGCCGAGACCGAGGAAGCACTACGCTTTCCTCACACGTTGCCCTTCGGCTTATGCGCACCCGGTGACGAACTGCTTGCAAAGCTTGAGAAGGAAGCCTACCTATTACCTTTAGAGTTCCTGAAACTGGCTCAGGTTCTGGAGGGGCTTGAACGTATTACGCGCGCGCTTGCTTCAGCCAGACGGGAAGGATTTCCTCTCCTAAGAGAAACGGGTGACATGCTTACTACCTTTGATGATCTTCGCAGTGGTATAACGGCAACGGTGGACGAGGAAGGTGTCAAGGAATCCGCCTCCCCGCGTCTGGGAGAATTAAGGCGGGCTATGGCTGCGGCGCGCAAAGAGGTGCTGCGTGCCCTTGAGGCGTCGGTTGCTTCTGGCAAAGAGATATTTCAGGACTCACCCATACACTTCCGCGAGGGCAGGCTTGTGCTTGCCGTGCGCAGGGACCGTGAGTCCGAGCTCGAAGGCATAGTGCACGGCACATCAAGCGGCGGGGCAACGGTTTTTGTAGAGCCTTTCGAGACCGTTGCCGCTAACAACCGATTGCGTCGTCTTCGTGATGAAGAACGCGAGGAGGTTGAGCGCGTGCTTCGAGCGCTTGCCGAAGCCGTCCGGGAAAACCTTGCGGATATCCGCGCCAGCCTTGATGTGGTGGCCGAGCTTGACTTCATCTTTGCCAGAGCGGAGTGGGCGAGGCGCTTTAAGGCTGAGGCTGTAGATTCGGCGGGCGAGGTAATGGAGCTTCTTGCCGCTCGACATCCCTTGCTCGCCCTGAAGCGAGAGGTGGTTCCGCTTGACCTTAAGCTTGATCCTTCCGTCCGGGTGCTTCTTATCTCCGGCCCCAACGCTGGCGGCAAAACCGTTGTTCTCAAGACAATCGGGCTTGCGGCCTTGTTTTCTTCCTCCGGGCTTCACGTGCCTGCCTCTCGCGACACCCGCATCCCCTTCTTCCGCAAGGTTTTCATGGACATAGGGGACGAGCAGTCCATTGACGACGACCTATCAAGCTTTACCGCGCACCTTGCCAACCTGCGAAAGATACTTGCGCAGGCGGACGAGGAGTCGCTTATCCTTTTGGACGAGCTTGGCGCATCAACCTCGCCTGAGGAGGGTGGTGCCCTGGGTATGGCGGTTCTTGCAGCCCTTGCCAGGAAAGGCGCAACGGTGATAGCCACAAGTCACCTTGAGTCTCTTAAGTACTTCGTAGAAGAGAATTCCTCGATGCAGAACGCAGGCATGGAGTTTACCGATCACCCGACCTACCGGCTCATCGTGGGTATTCCGGGTACGTCCAACGCGCTTGAGGTCGCTGACGAGGTAGGATTTCCCAGTCAGGTGCTTGACGAGGCGCGCAGCTTCTTAAGGCCTGAGCTTTTAGAGTCCTCATCCCTTATCGCCAAGCTCTCCAGCGAACACCGCAAGGCCGAAGAACTGCGTGAAGGGCTTGAGGAAAATCTCAAGGAGACAGCTCAGGCAAAGGCCCGCTTCGAGCGCGAGGGGACCGAACTTGCCGAGCGGCGCAAGCGGTTTGATGCCGAGATGATTAGGGAGCGCGAAATGCTGCTTTCTGAGGCGCGCCGCGAGATTGAAAACCTGGTGCGCGAGATAAAAGAAACCCAGGCCTCACGGGAATCCATCCTTAGAGCCAAGGAGTTCGTGGACGCTCAGGGTTCTGCCCTGAGAGCGGATCAAGAGGAGACAGAACAGTCCAGGACAGCCCCAGGATTAGCAGAAGGCCTAAGGGTTAGCTCACGTCGGCTTAAGCGCGAAGGGGTGATAGCCGAGATCAATGAGCGCTCCGGCGAGGCCTTGGTTGAGTTCGGTACCCTGAAGATGGTCAGGCCTTTGAGTGACCTTTCTCCTGCCGAGGGAGAGTTCAAAGGGTCCCTGACCGAAGTGAACTCATCTGCCGGAATACAATCGGATGCGGAGTTTAATCCCAGGCTTCATCTTCGAGGGATGTACGCAGATGAGGCATACGATCGTCTCCTGGCACACGTCAGCGAAGCTTTAGCCCTTGGGGTCAGTGAGGTGGCCATAGTTCACGGCAAAGGGACCGGGGTGCTTCGCAGCATGGTGATGGAGTTCGCAAGGCGGGATAAGCGAGTTTCCTCGTTCAGGGTAGGCGAACCTTTTGAGGGAGGCGACGGCGTGACCGTGTTGAAGCTGGCGTCATGATTCCTCAGGAGGTAATCGAACGGGTTCGGGCCGAAACCGATATAGTCGGGCTTATCGGTTCCTACGTAAAGCTCAAGCGTTCAGGCAAAAGCTTTGTCGGGCTTTGTCCCTTTCATCAGGAGAAGACCCCATCCTTCAACGTAAGCCCTGATCGTCAGGCCTACTACTGCTTCGGGTGCGGTGCAGGTGGGAACGTCATCACCTTCATCATGAACTACGAGAACCTCTCGTTCCCCGAGGCGGTTAAGCAGTTGGCCGAGCGATTGGGTATAAGGATCGAATACACGGCTGAGGACGATCCAACGAAGCCTATGGTTGATGCGTTGGGGTTGGCGCACAAGATCTATACCGAAACCCTCTGGTCACAGGACGGTTTAGATGCTCAGCGTTATCTGGTCGAACGAGGTTTGAATAGGGAAACGGTCAAGGGTTTCGAGCTTGGTCTTGTGCCACACGATACCTCGCCTCTTCTTTCAAGAGCCAGAGAGGCAAAGCTTGCCACCAAGGTTTTAAGCGATGCCGGGGTCCTGGGCAGCAGTTCAGGCAGGCTTTATCCCTTTCTTGCCGGACGCATCGTATTTCCCCTGCGGACGCCTTCAGGCAGGCTTGTGGGGTTTTCAGGTCGCGTGTGGGGAGATGATCCCAATCCTGCCAAGTACGTCAATACACCTGAAACCAGGCTGTTTAAGAAGGGCAGGCTTCTTTACGGACTTCACAAGTCACGGCCCTATCTCAGGCGAGAAGGTGCTCTGCTTGTGGAAGGACAGATGGATGTCTTAAGGCTTGCACAGGAAGGGTTCCACAACGTGGTGGCGCCCCTGGGAACGGCCTTCACAGGCGGGCAGGCCAAGGTTCTTTCCCGGTACACGGATAAGGTTATCCTTGTCTTTGACGGTGACGAAGCCGGACGCAAGGCCGCGCAGAGGGCGCTTGCAGAGGTGCTTGCAGCCGATCTTGACGTAAAGCTTCTCCTGCTTCCAGAAGGCGAAGACCCCGACTCCTTTCTTGCCTCTCACTCCTCACAGGAGTTCAACTCTTTGCTCGAACAAGCCCAGGAACCCATGGGGTTCGTCTATAACCTGCTTTCCCCTTCCACAGCCGCAGATCGAAAGAAGGCCGCCGAGGCTATGGTATCACTTATCAGTCGTGTGCCTGATCGCTTACGTCGCGAATTGTACCTTGACGAGGCGGCAAACCTTATTAGAATTGATAGGAAGGTGTTGGCAGAGCTGGCGAGACCCGCTAAGTCAGGGAATGCGAAGAGTCCAAAACCGGCTACCGGCTCCCCGGATTCTGAGGAAAGGCTGTTGAGGATGATGATTCAAAAGGCCGAGTTTGTTCGTCTGGCTGTCAAGAATCTTCCGTTATCTTTGTTTCCCGAGGGGGAGAGACGGGGGTTTTTAGAAAAGCTCTATGGTGTGGCCGCTCGCAAAGGGCAGTTTAGCACAGGAGAGATACTGGATTTGCTCTCGCCAGAGATGCAGAGTCAGGTTTCTCGGTGGAGCTTTTCAGATGTTAACTACTCATGCGAGGAGTTCGCACGCGCGTTAGCGCACTACCTTTACAGGCGCAGACGAGATGCTCTGCGTCGTGAACTTACGCAAGCCGAACGTTCAGGGGATGCTGAGCGCGCACGCAGCATCCTTGTTCAGTTGAATGAGTTAGATAAGGAAAGCAACAAAATCTATCAGGAGATATGAATAAGAAAGCAAACGTTCAAGCAGCCGTGATAACCCTAAGCGGCAGAGAGGTTGCGGATAAGATCCTTACCCAGGTTAAGGATCGCCGGACTATAACCTATAAGGAACTTGAGAGCTATCTGCCCGAAACCTACGTTTCCTCTGAGGAGGTAGATGAGATAATAGTAAGGCTTAGAGAACACGGGGTAAAACTTGTGGCAGAGGGTGAGATTATCCATGAGGGACCAAAGGAGAAGACCTACAAGCTTCCTCGTGCCAGGGGGCGCAAGGATTCTACCCGGTCGTACTTCAAGGAACTCAACAAGTTCGGGCTCCTTACCAAGCAAGATGAGGTCCGCTACTCCCGCCGTATGGAAGAGGGTTACATTCAGCTGCAGCATGAGATATTGGGAACCTCGGGGATGCTCGATCAGCTTCTTGAGCAATGCAGAGCGGTGGAGAATGGGGAGATGCACGTGGACCAGATCGCCAAGCCTGACATCGACTCGGTCATCGACAAGAGGTTATACCAGCGCTGGAAACAGAGTTTTATTCGTAACTTCCATAAACTTGAAGAGTTAAACGGGCAGTTGCGTGAGGCAACCCGGCGACGCAACCGGACCAAGGAAGAGGAGAAGGAGGTAGAAAAGCTGCGCGATAAGATCCATAAGAAAGTAATGAATCTTTCCCTGCAATCCGAGATGGTCAAGGAATACACCGGGCGATACAAACGGGAGATCTCCGAACTTATCACGATGGCCAGTCGTGTTGAGGGACTCAAGGCGAAGGCTGCCAGTAGCGTATCCGAATCAGCCAGCCCCGAGTTCCACGAAGCTCGCACGGAACTGCGTCGCGCCGAGCGCAACTTCGGGCGAACCGTAAAGGAAACAAGAGAAAGCCTTGCTCGCTTAGAACAGATGGAGGCAAGCATTCTGCGCGCCCGCGACCGGATGATCGAAGGCAACGTTCGCCTGGTTATCTCCATCGCCAAGCGATACACCAACCGGGGGCTTGAGTTCATAGACCTCATCGCCGAAGGCAACTGCGGACTCATCAAGGCGGTTGAGAAGTTTGACTACAAGAAGGGTTATAAGTTCTCTACCTACGCAACATGGTGGATCAAGCAGGCAATCACCCGGGCAATCGCCGATCAGTCTCGCACCGTCCGCGTGCCTGCCCATATCATAGACGCTATAAACAAAATAACCCGCGTATCACGGCGCTTTATACAAAAACACGGCCGCATGCCCGCTCCGCACGAAGTCTCACACTATCTACCAACCTTTACCGAGGATAAGGTTAAGTTCCTCACCAACATAGCGCAGTATCACGTCTCCCTTGACAAGGCAATAGATGACGACAACTCCTCGTTCGTCGGCGACTTCATCTCCGACGACAAGACCCCGGTTCCTACCTATCACGCGGCGCGTTCGGTTCTGGATAATCGGATTGATGACGCCCTGGCCACGCTTTCAAAGCGCGAGGAGACGGTGCTTCGCCTGCGCTTCGGCGTTGACGACGGTGTTCAGCGCACACTTGAGGAGGTTGGTCAGATCTTCAACGTGACCCGTGAGCGAATCCGACAGATTGAGGCAAAGGCGTTAAAAAAACTTCGCGACCCCTCCCGCCGCAAAATCTTTGATCCCTTAAAGGAGCTGCTTCGTTAACCCTCATTAATACGTAATTTAAGGCCGCCCGAGGGCGGCCTTTCTTATACCCCACTGGACTCAAAAACACTAAAATCCGGTAAAAAAAGCTGGTCAAAAAGGGGACAAAAAGGGGACAAAAACTGGACAAAAAGGGGACAAAAGCGCGACTTCGTCGCAATTTCAAAATGCAAAAGTCAAAATGCAAATTTTAAAATGATGGGGTGAACGCGCAGGCAACGTCTGGGGTGTAAAATTGGACAGGGTTTTTTCTATCCGCAGATTGGAACCCTAGTAGGGTTCCCCTTCGGAACGCAGATGACAACGGCGCGACTTCGTCGCAATTTCAAAATGCAAAAGTCAAAATGCAAATTTAAGGGGCTGACGACAAGGGCGCGACTGCGTCGCAATTACAGATTGAAGATTCAAGATTGAAAGATTGCAGATTGGAAGATTAGAAGATTCAAGATTGAAAGATTTAAAGATAGCTCCGCAAGCGTCATCCTTCGGAGCAAAATGCAAAAGTCAAATTGCAAATTGCAAATTTTAAAATGATGGGGTGAACGCGCAGGCAACGTCTGGGGTGTAAAGTTGGACAGGGTTTTTTCTATCCGCAGATTGGAACCCTAGTAGGGTTCCCCTTCGGAACGCAGATGACAACGGCGCGACTTCGTCGCCAATGCAAAAGTCAAATTGCAAAAGTCAAATTGCAAAGTTAAGGGGGCTGACAGCCGTCAGCCGATGAATCCGCAGATGACGCAGATTGACGCAGATAGCTGAGGGGCGACTTCGTAGCAAACGGTGTGGGTCTTCGGGCGGATGCGAAGCAGACGTCTGGGGTGAAGAAAAGGGGTTGACAAGAACGACTTTTAGCTTATCATTTTGCAAAACCAAGAAGTTTAAGAGGAGGAAAAAATGGCGGTTGCCAAAGCCAGAGCGCTTGAACTGATTGATAAGAAAATTAATGAGTTTCAGAAGCTTCTAGCGGATGCGGATGTAAACAATCTTTACAGTAGTCAATACACAAGGACTTACGCTGCTACCGAAGAAATAATCAGGGAATTATTTTCTGATAAAGACGTCAGCAGATTTAGACTGAGCGTTGCTGGTGTCGGCATTGTTGTAGGTCCACCTGAAGAGGAGCTTCAGGAATACAAAAAACACATTTCTGATTGCATTGATAATCTTAGTGCACTTAAAGAAAAAGCAGAGATTCATTTTCCAGATGATAGAGAAAGCAAAGCCGATATATTAAAAGGAGGGGAAAAGGTGATACCTTTTGTTGCTATGAGTTTCTTAGAGGAGGATATTGGGGTAAATGATTACTTTACAGGTATCCTGGAAGCGTTACAAGTTGAGTTTTTAACTGGCGAACGTTATTCAAAAGAAAGTGTGCCCCAAAAGATCAAGGATAGGATTGAACGATCCGATTTGTTTATCGGTATTTTCGTAAGACGCTCCAAAATTGAAAACGGGGGCTACACTACACCATCGTGGCTTATAAAGGAACTCGGTATTGCTCAAGGCAAAGGTAAGGATGCGATTGCTTTAGTAGAGAGGGGTATAGATGACATTGGTGGTTTAGACTATGAAAAAGAAGTTATCTATTTTAAACGGAGTGAGTTAAAAGAAATCCAAAAGGCAACCTTGAAATTTCTAGAAGCACTGGTAGAACATGGGGTGATTCAAGGGGGTTAATATGATGTCAGTGCCTGAAGAGAAGACGATTTCAGTATCCTGCCCATATTGTGAAGGGGCTGAACACAAATATAAGCTTAGGGTAGTAAAGACGTTAATTGTTCGTGGAGCAGGCTTTGAGTTTGGTGAAGGAAAGGCAAGGACAAAGCCTGACTTCACAAGAATTTTTATTTGCCCTAAGACAGGTAAGAAATTTGAAGCTGACTTTGAGTTGTGGAAAGATTCTACCCAGCAAATATTATCTGTAGATGTCATTGGACTTGCTGTTGAATAGAAGGGTTTATGTGTGCTGATTCAAAAGACCGAGATATAAAAGTCGTTGAGGTTGATTGCCCTTATTGTAACGAACCTCATTCATATAATGTGAGGGTTGAGCGTCCAAAGATCATGCTAACCAGAATGCCTGGGGAATGGAAAAAATATAGAAGGATTTTCGTTTGTCCAAGAAGAAATCAAAAATTCGAAGCAGTGATTGAATTCTATGACAGCCCTAATATGAAAATTGAATCCGTGGAAGTTTTAGGTGCCGTAAATGAAGATGGAAGAGAACAGTAAAAGTGATAGTAAGGTTAGGCAAGTAGGCGAAAGTCGACCCCTTAGTCCTTATACCGAAGCTCTTTTTGAAGCGGGCAAGACAATGTTTATAGAGTCGGTTAAGACTGTGAGAGATTTCTGCAAGTATATGATCTCAGTCTGTACAGGCGCAATTCCTATTTATCTAGGTCTAATGGCGTTTTTTCTCCCAAGGAACTATGAAATTCAATTTTGGGATGGTGTCATAATTGCTCTCCCACCCATTATTCTTGTGGGTGCTGCTATTATATTTGTATTTGGGTATTTCCCTCGTCAAACAGAAACATCATTAGAGATTGTCGAAGAAATAGAAAAGGCCATCCAAGAACCTTTAAAGATACGTCGAAGATTTTCAAAAGCGGGTTTTCTTGTTTTCTTGGCGGGGTTTCTATTAGCCATCATAAGTCTCGTTTTGCATCTTTCGCCTCAATCTTCTTGACTTCCCTCCTTAAAGCCACCCCAGACGTCTGCTGGCGCATCCGTCCTGGGACCCCGGAATAAGTGCTCCTTTTCTCGCAGGGCGAGAAAAGATCGCAGAAAGGGAACCCCTCCCCCTTAATCCCCCTCCACCAGGGAGGGGGAAATAAATGTTCTTTTTTGCTTCGCAAAAAAAGGAGCATCCTGTCCATGGTCAATACATCGTTACCAGGTAAAAGGGGGTTGAGGTCGTCGAGGAGTAGTACCGGGAAGAGAATAAAGTTGTCATTAAGTTGATTGTAACCGAGGGAACGGAGTTTATCAAGAGGAGA
>Ga0315544_1002273_pt1 | contig 13736 bp, 9 predicted proteins | sample SalMarSW160130MG_2_FD_202543 | JGI IMG/M metagenome (GOLD analysis project Ga0315544, IMG submission 202543) | Salt marsh sediment microbial communities from the Plum Island Ecosystem LTER, Massachusetts, United States - Salt Marsh Sediment SW1601-130 ... | reverse complement strand
AATCAAGGCTGCAAGGCCCTGTCGCTTTATAATACATTATGCTCAAAGTTGCCGGAAAATCAAGAAAAAAATGTAAAACCGCTCGTATAAATCTTTTAGAATTTTATCTTGCAGATAAGGTGCATTTACTGTTCAATAATGCCCATTCGGATTAGACCGTGACATATATGGTAACACAGGATGTGTTTATTGGCAGAATCTTAATTATCAATAATACACTTTACAGGAACAAATCACTATGGAAGACAATAATAATTCAACCTCAAAAGTCATCGCATGGGATTCAACGGCCTGGACTTTTGCCCCATTGGGTGGAAGACTATCCATGGTTGAGAAAGTAGGCTACGGGCTGGGGGATACAGCATCCAATATCTTGTACCAGGCGTGGAGCTTCTTTCTTATGATCTTCTACACGGATGTCTTCGGGATCGATGCAAAAGTGGCAAGCTTTATGTTCCTCATTACGCGTGTATGGGACATGATAAACGACCCCGTAATGGGCATGATCGCGGACCGCACCAACACTCGCTGGGGCAAGTTCCGGCCATACCTGTTATGGGTAGCCGTTCCCTACGGGATTCTGGCGTGCGCGATGTTCATTACTCCTGATTGGAGCCAGAATATGAAAATCGTCTATGCCTATGTCACCTATATCCTGGCAACCATGGCATATACAGCGATTAACATCCCATATTCTTCCATGATGGCCGTTATGACGCCGGACCCGCGTGAGCGAACCACCCTGTCACAGTACCGCTTCTTCTTTGCTTTCGTGGGTATGCTGCTTGTAACTACCTTTACACTGCCGCTAGCCAAGTTCTTCGGAACAAATCCATCTCATCCGGGCTACAGTGAGAAATTAGGTTATAGCCAGGCTCTGGGCTTTCAAACGGCTATGGCGGTCTTTGGCGGCATCGCCATTGTCCTGTTATTCATTACATTTCTAACCACACGCGAACGGGTCCAGCCTCCGAAAGGCCAGAAGAGCACATTTGCGCAGGACCTCGGGAGCGTTGCCCGAAATGTGCCCTGGATCGTGATCTTTATTGCATCAATATTCTGGCTGATTCATAACATGATTCGCAATGGGATGGTAACGTACTATTTTAATTATGTAAACGGCAACGGTGGTAAGGTGCTTCTTACGCTGAAGCTGGGAGCTCAGAATCTGGATTTCGACCAAACAACTGTCTTTTTAACGATTGGCACCTTCGGTATGATGGCGGGAGTCTTAATCAGTACGTTTATTAAGAAATACTTTGACAGAAAAAAAGTGATTATTTTTCTATCACTGGCAAGCGTCGTCACTGGCGGGGTCTTCTATATATTGCCGTCGGACAACTTTGTGTTGCTGGGAATTATGAATTTTATTTGGTCAATCATAGCAGGTGCCATGCCGGTTTTCATCTTTGCTATGTTCGCCGATGTAACAGACTTTCATCAATGGAAGTTCGGGCAACGGGCCACGGGGCTGGTTATCGCGGGCATTATGTTCGCTATCAAGATGGGTGTGGCAATCGGCGGCTTTTTAGGTTTGTATATTTTAGGACAGTATGGTTACAACAAAGATTTACCGATAACCCCGAGAACAATCGATGGAATAAAACTTCTGTTCAGTATAATCCCGGCTGGGTTTATACTGGTTTGTGGTATTATCCTCTGCTTCTATCCTATTAACGATAAGCTGCTGGCAAAGATAGAAGCGGACCTGAAAGAGAGAAAAGAATCCGAAGTATAGAGTTAAATCAGTGGGCTAAGACCACCTTATGTAATTGAGAGGTAGAAATGACTGATAACATATTGAAAAAGGGAAATTTTACTTTACCGGGTGAGGCCGGTTACGAAGATTTGACGCTGGAGCTTGCAAAAAAATGGGGAGCCGACGCCATACGAGATAGCGACGGAACCGTACTATCGGATAAAATCATTTCCACAGGATTTGATATCTACTCCACCATTTGCCTCGTTCGCATCGATAACAAATGGGCAAAAGCGAATATGGACAAACTCCAGCAAAATTACTTAATGAGTTATCCGGTCATTGCAGAAAGTGACAAAGTAAAAATAGATTTATTAAGCGGCTTTTTCAAAGAGCAGTTTAAAATCAACACAAACGACGACCCTAAAAGATGGTGGCAGGTATTCGACAGGACAACCGGCAAGGAAATCCCCGCCGAACAATGGAGCTTCAATCCGGACAAGGGTACCGTCACTATAAAAGACACACAGAAGTGGCATAAATATACCGTAAATTTTTTGGCCTATCGAATCTGGGAAGCCATTTCGATGTACAATCATATCACCAACAACTGGGGGGACAGAGAACACCTGATGGTGATTGATCCGATATATCCCCAAACGCAGGAATTTATTTTAGGCTATCTGGAAAAATGGCTAAAAGACCACCCGAAGACAAAAATCGTGCGCTTTACATCGATGTTCTATAACTTCGCATGGTTCTGGGGAGATTCAGCCGAACTGCGTTTCACTTATGCGGACTGGGGCTCTTATGAGATGACTGTCAGCCCCTATGCAATGCGTCTTTTCGCCGAGGCCAAAGGCTACGAGCTTACCAGCGAAGATTTCGTCAACAACGGTTCTTACTGCTCCAGTCACAACGTACCATCCCGGCGTTTGCTGGACTGGATGGACTTCATGAACGAATTTGTCACAAGCTTCGGGAGAAAGTGCATCGACCGGGTTCATGCAGCCGACAAGCAGGCCTACATGTTCTACGACGATCACTGGGTCGGCACCGAGCCTTACAGCGACCGATTCAAAGACTTCGATTTCGACGGCCTGATCAAATGTGTGTTCAATGCCTTCGAAGCCAGGTTATGTGCGGGCGTCAGAGGAGTCAAAACCAAAGAGCTGCGTCTGCATCCCTATCTTTTCCCGACCGGACTAAAAGGCGAACCCACCTTCATGGAAAATGGTGATCCGGCACGTGACGCCATGTGTTTCTGGGCCAACATCCGCCGAGGATTGCTTCGCGAGCCGGTGGACCGAATCGGCCTCGGAGGCTATCTGCACTTAGTTGAGGACTTTCCGGATTTCGTTGAGACGGTGGAACAAATTACAGATGAATTTAGAATTCTGCGCGGATTTCATCAGAACGACAAACCTTACACCGCCCCCGTCAAGGTAGCTTTATTAACGGCCTGGGGGAAGTTACGTTCCTGGGTGTATGTCGGCCACTTCATCGCTGGGATGGAATTGTATGAGCTAACCGAATCCCTGGCTGGTCTGCCGATAGATGTCACGTTCCTGAGTTTTGACGATATTCTTCGTAACGGTATCCCCAAAGACATCCAGGTCATTATCAACGCAGGCAGGGAGGGAAACGCATGGACCGGTGGTGAGCATTGGAAGAACGATAAGATTATCGAGGCAATCACCGCATGGGTCGCCAATGGCGGAGGATTCATCGGCGTTGGCGAGCCCTCGGCCTGCCGGCACAGCAGCCAGTATTTCCAGCTTGCGCATATCCTGGGCGTGGACCACGAGACAGGCCGGACCTGCGGTAAATCCAAACGAAAGTACACCGTGGCCGACCGGAAGCATTTTATTCTTGAGGATGCCGAAGGCGAGCTCGATTTCGGAGATGATATTGATAACGTTTACATCGTCGATAAAGATATACAGGTGCTCGCCGACCGGGGCGAATCGCCGAGAATCGCCGTCCACAGCTTCGGCAAGGGACAATCAATTTATTTGTCCGGCTTTAAGTTTACGCCGCAAAATACACGGCTCCTGCACCGTTCGATTTTCTGGGCCGCAGGTAGTGAAAACAAATTCCAGCTATGGACTTGCAGCAACATCTATACAGATTGTGCCTATTACCCGAAAGGGAAAAAACTGGTAGTTATAAACAGAAGCGAAAAAGCTGAGAAGACAAAGATATTCGATGCAAACGGAAAGACCATAGATGTTAGTCTGGAACCATACGGCATTAAAATCGTAGATATGTAAGGAACTGCCGAATCATCCCATAATAACTGTGACGTTATGAATTTTGCCGTCCTCGAAGACAGGCAGGATATTGCCGTCGAGACTTTTATCGTCAACCGAGACTTCTTTGATACCTTTGGAAACGTGCTCCGGATTTTTCACAGTTATTTTATAAACTGCATTTCGGAATTTTCTTTGAACTGTAAAACCATTCCAGACTTTCGGAATGCATGGATCAATCAGCAATCCATCATATTCCGGCCTGATGCCTAAAATATATTGGGTAACAGCATAAAAATTCCAGGCAGCCGTGCCGGTCAGCCACGAATTCTTTGCTTCTCCGGGCTTGAATGCATCCTTACCGGCAATCATCTGGGAATAAACATAGGGTTCTGTCTTGTGAAGGTCACTGATATCCTCAAGATAAGATGGGGCGATCTTTCGATAATACTCGAACGCCCTGTCACCGTTGCCAAGAACCGTCTCGGCAATCATAATCCAGGGATTATTATGGCAGAAAACACCGGCATTTTCTTTATAACCTGCGGGATACGTTGATATTTCTCCCAAATTGATATGATATTTTGTAAACGCGGGATTATTCAGGACAATACCGTATTCACAATCGAGATATTTTTTCACAGAATCCAGAGATGATTGTGCTTTGCCGTCTTCAACTCCCATGCCCGCCATCACACAGAAGCCCTGCGATTCGATAAAAATCCTGCCCTCATCGTTTTCGCTGCTGCCTACCTTCTTTCCGAAATAATCGTATGCCCGTAAAAACCAATCTCCGTCCCATCCATGCTCCTCGATGTTTTTCTTCATTTTTTTCACGTGGGAAAGAGCCGCATCCGCTTCCTTCTTCTTACCGAGTTTTTCGCATAATTCCACAAACTCGGTACCGTAAAGCACAAACATCCCCGCAATCATAACCGACTCGGCGAGGCCACCCTGTTTATTTTCCGTGGTTTGGAATGATTCATCCGGATTGTTTGAGAAACAGTTGAGATTTAAACAATCGTTCCAGTCGGCTCTGCCGATGAGCGGCAGACTGTGCGGGCCGAGATTATTAACTACATGATAGAACGACCTTTTCAAATGCTCGAACAGGGATTTTGCTTTGGATTCGTCGTTATCAAACGGGACTTTTTTCTCGAGAATTGAAAAATCGCCGGTTTCTTTGATGTAGCTAATGGTTCCCAAAATCAGCCAGAGAGGATCGTCATTGAAATTGCCCCCGATTTCATTATTACCCCTTTTCGTTAAAGGCTGATACTGATGATAGGCGCCGCCATCTTCAAACTGCGTTGCGGCGATATCCAAAATTCTTTCTTTCGCCTTTTCTGGAATTTGATGCACAAATCCGATAAGGTCCTGGTTGGAATCTCTGAATCCCATTCCCCGGCCGATGCCTGATTCAAAGTATGATGCACTGCGTGACATATTAAAAGTTATCATGCATTGATACTGGTTCCAGATATTGACCATTCTATTGAGCTTCTCATCATGGCTGTTTAGTTTATATATCGATAGAAGCTCCGACCAATACTTTTTTAATGCATTAAACGCCTTATTAACAGAATCTGAGTCTTTATACTTTGCGATTAGAGCTTCCGCCTTTTGCTTGTTAATGATCCCCGGACTTTCCCACTTATTGTCCTCGTCATTTTCAATATATCCAAGAATGAAAACCAATTCCTTCTCCTGCCCGGGAGCAATCTCGATTTCCAGCATGTGTGAACCGACCGGCGACCACCCATGAGCAATCGAATTACGGCTTTTACCTTCAGCCACGGCATCAGGATTTCCGAAGCCGTTATACAGGCCTATGAACGATTCCCTGTCTGTATCGAATCCCTGAACGGGCTTATTGACGGAATAAAAGGCGTAATGGTTCCGCCTTTCTTTATATTCGGTCTTGTGATAAATAACGGAGCCCTTGACTTCCACCTCACCGGTCGAAAAATTCCTCTGAAAATTGGTCATATCATCCAGGGCGTTCCAGAGGCAAAACTCGACAAAGGAGAAAAGCTTGATCTTTTTTGCAGTGTCACCTTTATTGACAAGCGTTACTTTCTGAATCTCGCAATTGCTGCCAATGGGCACAAAATACAGCACTTCCGCTCTTATTTTGTTTTTTTCACCTGTTATTATCGTATAACCCAGGCCGTGTCTGCACTGGTAATAATCAAGGGCCGTCTTGACAGGCTTCCAACCCGGCGACCAGATATCCGTTCCGTCATTGATATAAAAATATTTTCCACCTTCATCAATTGGGACATTGTTGTACCTATACCTTGTGATTCTCCTGAGCTTTGCATCGCGGTAAAAGCTGTAGCCCCCGGCGGTATTTGATATAATCGAGAAAAACTCTTCCGAACCCAAGTAATTAATCCATGGATACGGGGTCTTCGGATTTTCTATCACATACTCTTTGTCGCTATCATTAAAATGTCCATACTTCATAAGACCTTAATCTCCATCATACGGAATCGATAATTAATTGAACCAATCTTAATCACTTTTGCAGTACTATCAACTCACTTCCGTTATAGGTCACTGTCTGGTCCGGATTAGCCTCAAGATTAAAAGCAACAGGTTTATCTTTTTGTATCCAGACTATTTCAAAAGTTCTCTGCTGCAACATCCCGGAAAACTCACCCTGCCGAGCACCGATAGTCAGTGTTTTAGTTGCCTCGTTGTATTTGAAGGGTATCTTGCTAAAAGCACCCTTTTCATAATTGTAATTTACATTTTCATCTTCATACAATGTAAATGCGGCATCTTTGCCGGTATAAACAATCAGACGAATAGGATCGGCAGGCTTTTCCATAGTATATTGTATGGCGGGGCCGAACGGAATTATCGAGCCTTCTTTGATTAAAATCGGGATGTCCGTATATGGAGCTTCGGCTTCGATGGTTTGACCGCCCCGGAAATATTTGCCGGTCTTAAAATCGTACCAGCCCGTACCAGCGGGCAAATACACCTTACGAGACCTGGCTTGGAACTCGGTAACCGGATTGATTAAAAGTGCCGGTCCAAACATGAACTGGTCACTAATATTCAGGACATTCCTGTCACCGCCGAAATCCATTACCAGTGCCCTCATAATCGTATAGTCATCATGTGTCACCATACCGGCAAGAGAATAAATGTACGGCATCAGACGATAACGCAGTTTATCGTACGCCAGCATCGTTTGATAAGCCGGGTGGTTATCAGGGGCAATATTAAACATTTCACGGTATGGGAATTGGCCGTGCACCCGGAAGATAGGACAGAACGTGCCGAACTGGAACCAGCGGGTATTCAATTCACGCCATTCTTCCAAATCCTGACGTTTAACATTACGTTCGAAACGTGGTTCTACGGCAAAACCCCCTATGTCCATCGTCCAGTATGGAATACCGGACAGACAGAAATTCAATCCAGCAGAAATCTGCGCCTTAAGATCGTACCAGCGTGTGGCAATATCTCCGCTCCATGTAACGGCAGAATATCGCTGCTGCCCGGCATAGGCCGAGCGAGTCAGGATAAACACACGCTGGTTGGGCCTGCTTTTCCGCTGGCCTTCGTAAATGCCTTTGGCATTCATCAAAGAATACGTATTGCGATACCGTGCGGAAGTGCCTAAAGCCGTGGGACCTGTTCGTAAAAGCTGCTCTGTTTGTGATAGATTTGAATGGATATCCGGTTCGGTCGCATCCAGCCACCATGCGTCGAATCCCTTACTGAACAGTTTCTCTTCTATCTGCTTCCAGAACAATTCCCTGGCTCCTTCGCTGTACGGGTCATAGAACGTCGAATGATAACCCGGCCCAACCCAGTCCCGCTCTTTCTTTTCAACGTTACGCATATATAACCAGCCCTTGTCTCTGAACTGGTTGTAATGCTCTGTACCGACATAAAATTTCGGCCAAACCGAAATCATAATATGAGTATGGAGTTCATCGTGAAGTTCTTTGACCATGCCGGACGGATCGGGGAAACGGTCGGGATCAAAGTTATGATCGCCCCACTTGTCCTCGGGCCAGTAGAACCAGTCCTGGACGATATTATCCAGCGGGATTTGACGTTTACGGAATTCCTTTACGACCGAGAGCAACTGCTCCTGGCTTTGGTAGCGTTCGCGACATTGCCAAAAACCCATCGCCCATTTAGGCATCATGGGGGCTTTTCCGGTAATTTGGCGATAACCTTCAATCACCCGGTCCGGATTTTCGCCGAAAATAAAATAATAATCAATCCGGTCGGCCACATCGGAATAGAGTGACATCGTTTTATCTTGCTCCCGATTCGGACCCAGATAACGCAAACCTATATAACCGCCGTTTGGAATCCATTCGATTTTAATGGGATATTTTTTACCGGCTTCCATCGGCAGGCGAAGTATGTGCGACCAGGGACACCAGTTTTGTCGCCACGAATCGACGACCAACTCGCCGTCGAGCCATACCTTAGCGTAATGGGAACTGTAGAATCGGAACGTATGAATGCCCGTTTGGTCGGACTGGATTTGGCCGCTCCAGCGAACACTGCCTCTACCGGTATCAAAGCCCTCTGGATAACCATCCTGTTCATCAAGTGACTCGTGAGCAATGACTGATTCATTACGCGCCGTTAATAAAGTCTGAAAATCCTGTGTACGGAAATATTCAGCAGTCAATCCGCCCTTGCTGCCCTCATCATCATACAAAGTCAAAGACGATATCGGCTGATAGTCGCGGATATCGCCGAACTTCGTGCGCGAATTATTGTCCCATAATATGCCGTAGTTCCTGCTGGAAACCAGGAACGGGACAGAGGCCACCATATTATGCTGCCAGAGATCCACGTTGTGACCTTTGTAATTCATAATGTCATTTTGATGCTGACCCAGCCCGTAAAATGCTTCATCGGCCGGGGACTTGAAAATCTGTTGGATATGATAAGTTTGCTCACTCATGACTTCGGCATGAGTAAAAACTTTACCGCCCTTTTTCTCCTGCAGAATTAATCGGCCGTTTTTATCATAAAAAGCAACTTCTCCTGTTTTCCTTGAAACTTTAGCAGTAACCTCTGCCGTGGAAATCTCTATGGTATCACCCAGCTCTCTTACATTGTACGGCACAGAACCCCAATTTTGTTTTTCAACTATCAGGCTTTCCCTGGTGGAAAACGATTTATCGGGGCCGGCCGCAACATGAAAAACATTCCCAGTGCAAACATCTACCTTTATGATGCCGGGGTCTGTCGCCTTTTGTTTTTGGAGTTTGATCATAATACCGCCGTCTTGCTTTTGAAAAACACTGTTCGTACATCCGCTTAACAGAATGGAAGTCAGAAACATAAAAAGTCGCATCTGTCTGATATTCATAATATACTCCTTTTTGATGATATCAAATGCTTTTACTCTTAAGAAGCAATATTATGTATGGATTGAGAAACCAAGACAAGGAAAAAGTCGTTCAAGTGTTAAGGATAAAAATTACAGACAGAATGAACTCAATAGCTTAGCTGGTTAAATTTGATGACGATTTATCTTTAGCTGTATGCATAAAGAGCCGGAAGATATTACTTCCTCGTCTCCGTCTTCCGGCTCTTCAATAAAATTCTTCTTAAAATATCTTACGATATATATGACAGTACGGACTCTTGCCTGTCTTTTCGTAATATTCCTGGTGATATTCCTCGGCAGGCCAGAATTTACCGGCCTTTGTTATTTCCGTTTTTACATCATAATCTTTTTTCTTAAGCTCTTCGACCAGCTTCACCGCCGTTTCTTTTTGCTTATCATCCAAATAAAAAATGGCGGACCGGTATTGCGTCCCCATATCCGGTCCCTGCCGATTGATTTGTGTGAAATCGTGCGTCTCAAAAAACAACTTAGCCAATTGCTCATAGCTTGTCTTCGAAGGATCATAAACAACTTCGACTGCCTCGGCGTGGCCCGTTTCGTCCGTGCATACCTGTTTATATGTCGGATTGTCCACATGTCCCCCGGTATATCCCACCGTCGTCGAAATGACACCCGGTGCTTTTTGAAAATAATATTCAGTACCCCAGAAACAACCCGATGCGAAGATCGCCGTCTCGGTTTGCTTTTGTTGAGCCGGCTCAAAATTCATTGAGACAGAGTTCACACAATAACGTGTGTTCTTGTCTGTAAGTCCCTCACCTAAAAAAACGTGCCCCAGGTGTGCACCGCATTGATTACAGAGAATCTCAGTCCGAACACCATCCGCATCAAGCTGCCACTTCACGGCTTCTTCTATTTGTTCATCGAAGCTGGGCCAGCCGCATTCTGATTTGAATTTCGTATCGGACTCGAACAACTCGGCGCCGCATCGTTTGCAGGTATATACTCCCTTTTCAAAATAGTCGTTATATTTACCGCTGAAAGGACGCTCTGTTCCCTTGTGAATTATGACCTGTTCTTCAGCCGGAGTCAGCTTATTATACATCTTTCGTTCCTTATAAAATCCAATCTCATCAAGGAAAATCTCTGCGGTTTTACCTTGTCGTGTCATTACGCTGCCAAGACGTATCAATTCCGGGCTATCCTGTTGTCTCTTGACCGAGGATCCACGAAACATTCGAAACGGCAACTGAATATCCTGCCATTGCTTTTTAAGCTCGATTGGCGCCTGATAGAGTTTCACATTACCTTGCTCGTCTTCTATCCAGAGTCCCACGTTCCACTCGCCGGGTGTCCCTTTAACTAATAAATATATACCCTCATACGCAGATGTATGCAAACCCTGCCCATAATTGGCCAAACCGGTCCTGGAACCGGTAATGGTCCATTTATCCGCCGAAGAAACATCTCTTTTTATATGCAGGCAGGTTTTGCCCTGATTTTTAATAAATTCTAATTTGTCTTTTTCGTTTTCGGGATTCTCCCCAATAGCAAGAGACCATTTGAAGTTTCCCGGGGTATCGGTCTTTCTTGTTGCGAAATCATCAATGACTATATTACTAACCGGATTAGGCATGTTCTGGGCCGCACTAATTAACCATCCTCCCAATCCGCCGCCTAATACGATTGATAAAATCGTTATCACAAAAAATAACCGCTTTTTTATAAATCCTTTTACAGCATTCATTTCCGTACTCCTTAAAGAAGGACATGAACAAAATTATGCCTTTTATTATATATACACGGATTATATACGGATGGTTCATAAAAACCATAAGGTAGAAAATCTACATAGACTAATCATTGATTAAGTGGAATAAATAAGCTTTTTATACCACCCCCTCGCTTGGTCCCGGTTCTCCATGGTGACAGCAAGGTTATCACCGCTGCACTTTTTGATATAATAACTCTATTCAAATTACAATCCGGCTATACACCGGTGACTTTTTTATTGACTATTCTCTTTTCGGAATTTATAAGCATTTTTATGGAAATTGCGGTCTTGATATTCGATAATGTAAACGCCCTTGATGTTGTCGGCCCCTGTGAGGTTTTATCGAAGATTCCGGGAACTTTCATTAAGTATGTTGCAAAAGAATCAGGCCCTAAGAACACAGATGCCCAGCTCAAATTAATCGCGGACTACGCTCTGACTGATATAACAAAAGCGGATATCCTTCTTATTCCCGGAGGCCAGGGCCTAAAGTCAATAATTGACGATGATGATATCATCGACTGGATTACAAATTGTAATAAAACCACCAAATGGACAGTTTCGGTATGCACCGGTGCCCTTCTTCTCGGTGTGGCAGGAATTCTCAAAGGACTTAAAGCCACAACCCACTGGAGCCGTCTGCCCTGCCTGGAAGATTTCGGCGCAAAGCTGCAACGAAAAAGGGTAGTTATCGACGGCAAGGTCATCACTTGTGCAGGTGTCTCGGCGGGGATTGATATGGCACTGACTCTCACAAGTCTCATCGCAGGCCAAACCACAGCCAAGGCAATCCAGCTTGCCCTCGAATACGATCCCGCCCCGCCGTTCGAATCCGGTTCGCCGGACAAAGCACCAAAGGAAATTGTCGAACTTATTCTTCGCAAGGCACAAGCACACGATAGTGATTAAATAATTTTCAAAAAACATCGGGAAAAACTGAATTTTACGGTTTTTTGCGCCCCATTTCTTTATTCTTGCCAGACTTGTATAATAGAAACGTGAAGCAAGAAGATGAAATAATCCTGATTTCGGCTGCAGTCGACGGTGACACCGACAGTTTCAACAAATTGTGTCAGCGGTATTATCCGGCCATGGTTGCTATAGCATACTCGCAACTGTCCGACCGATCTCTGGCTGAAGACGCCGCCCAGGAAGCATTATTCGTTGCCTATCGTGATCTTTCAAAACTTAAAAAGATAAATCTTTTCGGCCGCTGGCTGGTAAGAATCTGCCGGAACATATCAAGTGATATGGCAAAGGCACGAAAAAGGGACAAGCATATTCCGATTGAAGATTGTGATTCGGTCTCCAAAGAACAGAACGAACAAGATGACCACGTTGAAGCAATCAAAAATATTATCGCCGGACTGCCCATCAAGCTGAAGGAAGTGATTTATCTGCGGTATTATAATCAATTGAGTTATCAAGAGATTTCAAACATGCTTGGCATTACAAAGGAAGCCGTCAATGGAAGACTAAAACGAGCAAAAAAGAGCATTACCAAAAAATTACACCACCAGAATTTTATAGAGGTGGACTTATGAAAAATAAGAAAAATGAAAATTGGCTTGATGAGAATATATCGAGAGCCGTTGATATCGGCGAAGTTAAATTCGATACCCAAAAATGGAACGAAAAATATTTAGCGAACGAATCGTATGAAGCTTCACGTTTAAATGTAAAAATTAAATCACATAAAAACATCTGGAGATTTATTATGGAAAATAAAGTTACACGATATTCAGCAGCAGCGGTCGTCGCACTGGCAATAACGTTGGTTCTACTTAGTCCCTTTGCAACGCCGGGAAACGGCGGCGTTGTCCTTGCTGATGTCCAGCAAAAAGTCGCCGGTATTGAGTCAATGATAATACGAGGTACAAAAACCTTTACACGTCCGGACGAGCCCAACAGCGTTTTAGAATTCGGCGGGATGAAATGGGAATTCGATCTCGTGAAATATTTTTCACAGCAATATGGCTTGGTTGAGGAAGGATACATCGGGGACAAATTGATTTACCGTTTCACTTTCAATCGGCCGAAGCGACAAACCCTTCTTATTCTTCCTCTTTATAAAAAGTATGGGATATTTGCATCTACGGACAAACAAATGCTACTGCTGGAGAACGGGACTCCCAAAGGTATTATCAACTTGCTTATGGCGGGCGATTATAAGGAGTTGGGACGAGAAAATATCAACGGCGTCGAAGCTGAGGTTTTTGAGTATCAAGATCCCGGTACCTTCAAGGAACTCTTGCCCAAGGTAATTGCTGATATTCAGAATATAAAAGGTAAAGTCTGGATTGCAATTAAAGAGCAAATGCCGGTCCGCGTAGAGGGTGACCTGGCCATCGGCAAGAGCTTTATGACCATGTTTCAAGAACTGAGCCTCCATGAAATCAATACATTTGGGGATTATAATATCGAGCTTGATGAAAACATCTTCGATATCGCCCCACCCGAAGGTTATACGGAATTAACGCTCAGTGATATCCTTCAAGTGGTTCCAGCAGAGGCCAAGGCCGGCGCTGCCGCGATGGGAATTATCCCTGTCGGTCTTATATTCTGGAAAAGGCGAAGAAAAAAGAAGTAAGATAAAAATATTGTGACTTGATATCAAAGCCCTGTTTGTGAACAGGGCTTTTTTTATATTTATTTTGTCTTTATTTT
>Ga0315544_1002267_pt1 | contig 13764 bp, 12 predicted proteins | sample SalMarSW160130MG_2_FD_202543 | JGI IMG/M metagenome (GOLD analysis project Ga0315544, IMG submission 202543) | Salt marsh sediment microbial communities from the Plum Island Ecosystem LTER, Massachusetts, United States - Salt Marsh Sediment SW1601-130 ... | reverse complement strand
AAATGGGCTTTATGGAACTCACCTGACTCGTCCTGTGGATATGGCCGGTTGAGGTGCCCTTTTGTGCGGAACCCCACTTCCTCAATTATCGCATCACCTGCTGGCCCTTCATAGACGAAGGTAGCCTTCCGGTAGTTGCCCGTCAGCGGCAGATCAGAAGGATCATCCTCGGCATAGTCACGCATATCCTGCAGCAAGCCATCCCATTCGGCTTGGGAAATTACTATTTCGATATCATGCAGGTTGCCCAGCGTGAAGAGTGCCTCGTAACCCTGCGGACTGTATTCGACGGTGTCCTGATCAGATGGTTCACCATCGTCCCTAGCACTACAGCCAGCCAAGCCGACTGCCACTACGACGGTCACCAAAACCACAGTGAGAACCTTTGATAGGTGCACCATGACCCTCACCACACAAGACTATGCCCCTATTATATCATGATCCACTGTGTCTACGCCTTGGTTCCGCAGCAAAGGGCTGATAGCGTTTATTTGGCTTGGCATAGGCCCGGATACTAGGGCCGGTTAACCTACAAACCAGGGAAAGCTGATTTCAAACCTGACGGTGGGTCTCCAATGATGCAGACGTCAAATGAATTCAAGGATACTCTAGGGTGACATTCTGAGAGTAGGGATCGGCAGGGCGTCGAAATCATCGTGGCTGCCGCCATGGCGCACTACTTACCCGGTGGGATGCTTCGGCTGCCGATTATTGGAGCAAGCAGATCAGGCAAGACAGAGCCGCCGAGGGCTATCGCTGAGCATCCTGACTGTGTCGAAATAGAGGCAGTCACGCCAGCATCCCTCAGAGGTGGCTCTAGGAGAGCATCTAAGTTGCTGGATCGCATCAACGACAAGCTGGTAACCGACAGGGACATATCCGCTATCCTTACCGCTCGAAAGAACACGAGGAACATGATTCTTGGTTTGCTGCGGGGTGTGAAGTATGGCATGTCGTCAGAAGCTCCCTTCGCCTATGTTGTAGCTAAGGACATGGTTACCGGAGACAATCCAGGTTCTGCCATCCCATCTCAATATCATCCCACAAAGCTTGTAGCAGACTTTGTGAGAGGTAGAGGGGTGGGAAAAGGACAAGAATAACAGAAATTGTCGGGACAATGCGCTGGATGCTATTGAACGTGATTGGAGATAAGGTCACGGCCGATAAACCAGAAATCGGGATTGACAGCCGACCCCTTTCAACGGAAAGGCCAGAATTCGGACCTCAGAAGGCGACGACGAATTCGCCGACATCCCGTCCCAGCCTGCCACAATGCCTCCAGGTTGGCGCTATCCGAGAGTTTTCTGAAGATGCAATGAAAGTCCCCAAGTGACATCCAGGATGTTCGGCCACTCCTCCCTATGATTCGAACTGCTCAAGGATGCTCGCGACTCGACGTGTTACAAAGGGTTTCAGCCCGAGAATTCGCTCCGGGCTTATATCATCGGGAATATCCTCGACGATGCTCTTGTCGAAATCTGCGCTCGAATATTGCTTGTAAATATCGAGATAGACATCGTTCTTAATGAGATTATATATAGTGTCTATTTCCACATGCATGGAACTCTCGGAAAAATATCCTTCCACCAGTGCCCGCAGTCTCGCAAGATACGCGTCCATGTATTCTGGAACAGCGAGGATCCTCTCTATCAACACGTGTTCGCCGGGCGAAACGGGATTATAGATATCGAGGGTCAGCATTTCATCCGCCGTCAGGCCGTTGTCCCGAGGGAAGGTGTGATTCCCGAACACTTCGTTCAAGTCCCAGGGGATAAACTCGAATTTACCAGTCGCAGGATTATTGTAGAGATAGAAGTTACAGTTACGGCCCGCAACTGAATCCAGATTAGAGAGTGCCGTGTTAGCAGCAAGGTATGAAAGGAAACCGTCCACGTTAAAAACCTTCTCGATTTCAGTTTCGAAAGACGCGCTATCCGTATTGTTCAGTACGTCGATGAAATGGATGAGGTCTGACCAGTCATCCAGCGCTTCATTGGTTTTCTTCTCGTAACACTCCCTGTAGGGCGCGGTTTTCCCTCCGAGCCATTTCAGGTCAGCGCCCCACATCGCGGCCTTATAAAGGTTGCCACCGCTGTTCGAAAACCGGTCGGTGAGGTATACCTTATCCACCTGCTCTATAGCTATGTATACCCCGAAAAGTTCCCGCTCATATATTCCGGGCACCGATACGTACAGTTTGACGTGGCTGGTTCTGCTTGCGGGACATCCGGCTGCAGCGAAAGTGTCATAACCAAGTACCTCACGCATCAGGCTCGGGTCCCACAGGGAATTGGCGAAATTGAGTTTTTTCACGCCATGGAAGTGCTGCTCGCTCACGTAGCGATTGAAGTCCACCTTGAAGGGTTTTTTGGGAGAGGAGACGCCGTGGAACGAGGAATTTCCTTTATACCTGATGCCTACGTTTTCGTAGATCTCGCCGGCGAATGTCAGCGTCCCGGACACGTACTCAAACGGTCTCCGCTGAAGGGACTGCCAGTTCGAGAGCGTGAAGATGAGTTCATACTCATCAACAGCCTGCCGGGTGAATATCAGCGAGTGCTCAGGTTCGGAAGAGGCAGGCACGCCACCTCCACTTCCGCTTCCGCAACAAAGGCCGACCACGGCAAGGCAAAGCACAGCAAGAACAACACCGATTCTTTTCATTTCGGCAATTCTCAAAATCCCCCTTATAGTGAGAGATAGTAGCAAATCATGAGCCGTAATTCTATGCATGCTGGTAAGGATAAACAACCTAAAGGTTCGGCAAGAGGCGTAATGAGTAACATAACCCGATCAATTGCAGCCGTTGCTGGGTTCTTAACAATTTGGAACAACGTACAACCTTTGGTACAGTCATATTTTGGTTAATGTTGAATGTCATACTGAGGCAGGGCTACTTATGACTCAAGGAGATGAATCCCAATCCAGATTATACTGCTTGCTAGTTCAGTGAGGGTTGGGAATAGCTTCAGGCTTTGTCGGAGGCGTAAACAATTCGCTGGTCGGTTGTCTGACGTAAAAAAAGCTATCAAATCGTCCAGCTTGTTACGAAGAGTGCAAATGGGATTGCGGTCTCACAATAACATAAAAGGCTTGCCGTTCAGCGTGCGCGTTTAAGGTGACAAAACGGGCTTATGTTCGATAAGACTGGACTGAGGGTTTCACCAAGTTCCTTTTCAATACACTCCACAGGACCAAGATGACCAAGAGATTAGTGCGGGCGGTCGAATCCCGACACGTCGGTCCAATGGGCTTTCTCCGATGAAATCCGAGCAAAAGCTGGCCGACTTCCTCATTCCAGTAATTCCCGTGGTAAGCTATTACCACTAGACATACCATGAGTGTTACCCATGTATCTCAGCCTCTGCAATACCCAAGGGATTGGTGTGAACGGTCGAAATCATACTCAGTAAGACACACTGCTCAATCTAAAGCTACCTTCATCTTTCTCCGCCATTTCCTATGCCGCTCTCTCCCCGTGAGAGGCTGACGTCAACCTATTCGCAGAATCCAAATAGGCCAGACAACGGGTATCTGAATATCAAGAAAGGGGTACGCCCTTTGGATTGGGAGATGGGCTAGCTGTAGCCGTTGTTTGCGACATAGTCACGCCTCAAGCTACCCTCAGACTTCACTGAGCTAGCAAGTGGTATAATTAAGTACCGAAACACGCACAACTGCGTGTAAGAGGACCCAGCTCGAGCATGTCTTCTATCGCCAGTTAGCTGGTCGTACGATTGGTATGTAATTAGGCAAACAGGAGGTTAAGATGCATGATGTGATTGCTAAGGTAATATCTCAGAAGGGGATTTGCGAGGCTCAATACAAGGTTGGTGATGAGTTTGTCGTGTCGGGAAAGACTCCCCCCAACCATTGTTCAGCGGCTTATTGCTCACTTTTCCCTTCTATCCGAGTCCTGCAATTCGGTGGCTCGTTCCCCTGGGAAAAGGATAAAGACAAGGCTATTGTCGCCTGTCCTGACCCCGAAAATCCCGTGGTGTTTGAACTCAGGCGCACCTCGCCTTAGCACGTAATCGCGAATGGACTTAGACCAAGCTGTGAGTAAGTGAATATAGCCCAACCAACGGGTCTGAAAGAAGGAAAGAATGACAAAAAAGATCCAACGCATTCACTGGCCTGACGCCCCTGATGTCTGGATGCCCTATGCTCCTGCCATAAAAGTTACCGGGGGAACTCAAGTATTTCTCGCCGGGGTCACAGCCGCACCGGTATATCACAGCCATCCTCATATCCCCGAAGAGTTTGAATCCATGCCCACGGATATGGAAGGACAGGCACGGGAGACACTGGAAAATCTGAGGAAGGGGCTTGAATCAGTTGGCGCCACATTCGCCGATCTCGTGGTGGCAAATCGTTTCCATACGGATCTTTCTCAGCAGGATATCCTGAACAAGGTATGGAACGAGGTTATGGGTGAGAATAAGCCAACAACAACTACTGTTCAGGTTATGCAGCTGGCAACTGATCCCCGCTGTCTTCTGGAAATCAACGCAATGGCTGTGATCGACTAATGGAGTGATCCCAGATGATGCTATTGCGACACCACAAATGGGATTGTGCTCACACAATGACATAGAACTCCTACCGTTCAGCGTGCGCGTTTAATCTGGCATGGTCACACAGGGCATATTTTAGCTTTGTCTTGCAGCAAAATTAGGTAGACACCCCCAAAATCTTGTTGTTCGTGAAAGCCCATTATGTCCCGACCCGTCCCAGACATTTTGACGTCAATTGTTTGAAACATTGAGGAAATCGTTGAAAAAGTGAGAGAATGAAAATCCAAGGGGTCTTGACAAGACCTGAGGAGGGTTGTACCATTTTATCATAGTCGATTCGTTCAAAGACGACTGACCCACGATAGCGAGCGGAGGTTCCGCAAATCCGGAGGGGTAGATGAAAATAGCAGTCACGAGCATTCTGATAGCCATCATACTAGCCTCAGCCGTCCCCTTACCGGCTCTAGCCGAGCAAAATAGCACCATCACCATCACTATGACAGGACTCGATGAAATTTCCATCAGTCTGGATAAAACACAATGGCCTCTCGGGACTGTCGCTTCAGACACAGAGTATGAGACAAGTCCGCAGATAGAATGGTGCACTTTGACCGTACAGGGCACTTGTAATGTGAACACCTCTATCGTGGGAGACGATGCCAAATGGGTCAGCGATCCCAACGCTTATAAATGGACGCTGAGCAGTGACGGCACTAGCGGGGAGCACATATATGCGCTATGGTTCCGCATATCTGGCGATACCGCACGAGGCTATATCGCCATCACCAAAACGCAAAGCGAATTCTGGCCTTATTCAGGAGGCTCAGCCTCAAGCTTGGCACCCGGGGATACCAAGCAATTTGGCTTGAGATTACTGACTCCCACATACTTCTTTAGTGGTCGGCAGATGCAAACCCAGATTACCATAAGCGCAGTGGCTGCCTGATGGTAGCGCGTATCAAATCAGCTGGGCTAATCGCCGCCTTTCTCGTGATACTCCTCCCTTTTGTTGCGCTGGCTGAGAACGTTAACTTCAGTGTTATTCCTGCCGAGGTACACATAGACAGCTTGCACCCAGGAGAGGCGACAGAATTCGAACTGACCATTCACAACAAGGACGAAATAACTCATAATTTCACCTTCACTACCTTTCGGCCTCGGGAAGAGGAAAGGAGGGAAGGGAGGGCTGAGTTCCCCGATGATAGCTGGATAAGCTTTCCCTGTCCAAGAATCGAGATTACCGCCAATTCTCAGGCCAATGTAACGGTAACGGTAGCGATACCGCAAGAGCAAAAACGGGCAGGCAGAGACTGGGAGATATGGCTCGGAGTCACTCCTGAATCAAGTGACTTGCTAGCTGTAAAGCTGTATGTTCGCCTACTGGTGTCCACCAGTGGGACAAGGTTCAATGTTGGACTTCTCGCCGGGATTGCTGTCGCCATAGTACTTCTGGGCTATGGCGGCTATCACTACTTCAGGCACAAGGCCAGGCGTGACTGACCGTTGGGCCTCAGCGCGCGAGGCTGGACCTTCCTATATCACTGCGATCTCCTCTCTCTGTCATTGCGAGGAGTGAAGCGACGAAGCAATCCCTGAAGGGAAGATCCTAAATCCCAGCACCAAATCCCAAACAAGATCAAAGCACCAATTGCCATTGCCCAAAACGTTTGGAACTTTGATATTTGGATTTGTTTCGAGATTGGATTCCGGGATTTTGAATTTAGTTAAGGAGATCGCTACGCCTGAATAAGTCCGGGTCACATGACAAAGCGCCAAACTGAGTATGCGGGCATCATCTCTTGAGCGTCCTAGTACTAATTTCCACCCCAAAACAGTACAAACAGGTGATTCCCACAGACCTGGCTGGCTGATATTCTGGAGACACTACGGAAGCATGACGTAATAAGGGGAGACGACATGACAATAGCTGGTTCTACCTCTCAAAGTTATGAAGGCAAGCTGGTTGAGAAGCTGCGCAGGGGCGACAGCACAGCCATGGAGGAATTCTATAATGTCTATAGGGCCAGAATCTACTCTCTGATCCTGGATCAAGTGGGCCGAGACCGGGCTATAGCTGAGGATTTGGTTCAGGAAGTATTCATCGCTGCCTTGGGTTCACTGGACAAATTTCGTGGTGACAGCCAGCTTTATACCTGGCTGCGCAGTATCGCACTTCACAAGATAAACGACCTTTATCGTCGGCAGGCGCGAGAGCCTCAACCCCAAGATTCGTCCCCCGATTTTGATGTGATGAAGCAGCTAGAGCAAACCGGCGACAGCGAACCACCTGCCCACGCAGTGATGGAATCCGAGGAGGTTCGCCAATCAGTTCACCAAGCTTTGACAGACTTGCCCCACGACTATCAAGAGGTCCTGGTATTGAAGTACCTCAGAGACATGCCTGTGCTAGCAATAAGTCAGATTATGGGTCGTTCGCCCAAGTCCGTTGAAGGATTGCTCTCGCGGGCTCGCAAGGCCATGCGGGATAATCTGGAAACTAACAACCACGAACCTTGAGCATTTCCTCCCGCATAATCTTAGCGCAGAGTCTCCCTCTAGATTACGTGGCCGCTTAATCTCGTTCTAGCATCGAATTCATCATCCTGCGGGAGCCCACGAAGGGCCCCCGCTGCGAAAGGGGAAGGCTAGAGTGAGAGTGAAGGTATTGTCTTTGTTACCGCCTCGAAGGCGTTGACCAATCCCTGCCCTACACCATCCACACCAATGGCAGTACAACAATTTTCAATAGCCCACCGCACTTCGTCATTGACCATGCCGTTGCCGTTAGTATCCTCAGCAACGCTGAAAATCAGAGCAGCCACGCCCGAGACATGAGCCCCGGCGGCCGAGGTGCCGGTCTTATATCCATACTGATTCTCGGGCAATTCAGAGTAAATGTTGAAGCCCGGAGCAGCTACATCCACCCAGTCGCCATAACTTGATAACAAAGCCAAGGAGTTATTCTCATTAGTGCCGGCCACCGCCAGACAATTGTCACAATAGGCCGGGTAGGAAGGCTCCGAAGTGCCTTTATTGCCCGCCGCTGCTATAAGTATCGTTCCCTGGCTCCACGCATAATTCACCGCTTCCTCCAAACTCGACGATGCTCCCATAGCCAGGCTCAAGTTGATAACTTCAGCTCCGTGGTCCACCGCCCAAACGATGCCCCTGGCTACCACCGATGGCTCACACTTTCCCCTATCGTCAGCTACCTTCACATTCATTAGCCGGCATTCTGGAGCAATGGCGGCAACGGTGCCTGCCATGTGGGTCCCATGCCCATAAACGTCATCGCTCGTGGAGCTATCGGTCAAATTGACCTCAGTCACTACCCTATTAGCCAGATTCTGGTTATCCTTGTTGATGCCCGTGTCCAGCACAGCCACTGTGACCGACTCATCTCCTCTGGTTATTTGCCAGGCCTGGGGCGCCTCAATCTTGCTAACTCCCCACCTCTCAGCCAGACAGCTATCATCGAGAGAATATGCCGCCTGTGGGGAAGGATCATAGCTTGGGGAGACGCTATCATCGACACGGACCACATCACAAACAGGCGAATGACTATAGGCTAAGGCGCTTTCTCTGACAACTAACACATCGTACACCAACCCAGCAACGAGTATCACCTCAACGAGTGTCAGCACTGCGGCCAAATATCTCAGCCTTTTCACAACACAATCTAAACAGCCATCACGCCCGATAGGAATCACCCATCGGTACCGTTTCGGTACCGTTTTGCCTGGAATTTGGTACTGTGACCTTTTAACTAGTACTTTCTAACCAGGGCTATTTGACAGAAAAGGGCTGTGCTAGCGTTAAGGCCTGTATTTGAACTCAAAGGAGATGTAGTGCAAGGGAAGGGGGTTCCATATCACCGCCGGTATCTACCACTTGGTTGACAAATCCTGAAAAAATCCCCCAAAAGTAATAGAAAGTGAGGGATTTTCCTTTTTTGGGCGACTAATAGAGTGACGAAGGTACTAGCTCATTAGTCCCAGTTAAAGGATGTATTGGATTCCGGGAAGCCAGTGGTGAACCTGATCTAGCAGAGTCTCCCTATTCCATGCTGGAGCAATGATGAAAGTTTTGTTCGTTGGTGATTCGGAGGAACTATTACAAGCTATGTCCATTATTTTAAAAGTGAGATGGCGAGACTTAAGCTTAATCCATGCTACTGAAGCAAGACAAGCCACCGAGCTAATACACAAGGAACAGCCAGATATCGTTATGCTTCAAGTCGATGCACCAGCCCTGGATGATTTTGACCTCATACGGCAAATCCGTAGCTTCTCCGACGTGCCCCTCATTGCTCTTAGCCAGAGCAGGGACGTTATGGATAAGGTAAGAGCTCTGGAAATAGGTGCCGATGATTGGATTCCCCCTTCTTCGCCTATGGAATACATAGCTAAGGTGAATGCTATTCTTCGCCGTTGCTCTCCGGCTGGCGACGGCTATACCGCCTCTTTTCTTTGTGGCAAGCTCAGCATAAATTATGCCACCCATGACGTATATGTGAATGGAAAACCGGTGGAGCTAACCCCTATCGAGTACAAGATTCTTTACCAATTAGTTAGAAATGAAGGCAGTGTAGTCGGCCATACAAATTTACTCAACAGTGTCTGGGGACCACATTACGGAGCTGCGCCTGAATTTCTCAAGAAGTATATCTACCGCCTGAGGTCTAAAATTGAAGAAGACCCGGCCGACCCCAAAATCATCTGCACTAGAAGGGGCGTGGGTTACGCCTTTATTACAGCCTCTGATTCCACCAAACAAAGACCTTTTTCCACCAAATAAAGACCCTCTTTCCACCAGATAGGTATTTTATTTCTTCTCCAGCAGATGTAGTTTACTTCATGTTACCATGCTTAGGTTCTAGTACTTAAGTACTGGGGCAGGGTTTGAAGATGGGAAGAATCTTACTTATTCATCCCGACTTGCTGCTGAGAGACGAGTTGACCTTCAATTTACAGCACTCGGGTTTCCAAGTTGTAGGTACTAGCGGGGGTCGGCAAGCTTTGACCGAGGTGTACGGTAGACACCTTGACGTGATAATCGTGGCTGAATCCAGCCACAGATTGAATGGAGATGAGCTCTGTGTTCGCTTGCGGCAAATGTGTCAGGCTCCAATTATCATTCTGGGGCAAGGTAGTAAAGAAGTATCTGGAATTGACTTCATCGAGATGGGCGCCGATGCTTATTTAGCCTCACCCTTAAATCTGAGAGAACTACTTGCCAGGATTCGTTCCTTCCTACGCCGCACCCAGGCAAACGCAACGGGGTTTGAAGGAGGATAGCTGACATTCCGGGGCGACGGCAGCAATGGTGCCTGCCATGTGGGTCCCGTGCCCATAAACGTCATCACTTGTCGGGCTATCGGTGACATTGACCCCAGCCATCACCCTATCAGCCAGATCCTGGTTGTCCCTATTAATGCCCGTTCCAGCACAGCCACTGTGACCGACTCATCTCCTCTGGTTATTTGCCAGGCCCGGGGCGCCTCTATTTTGCTTACCCTCCACCTCTGCGCCATATAGCTGTCATCCAAGGAATACGTCGCCTGTTGGGAAGGCCCATAGCTTGAGGAATCGCTATTGTCGGCAGGCGCTACATCATAAACAGGCGAATGACTAAAGGCTAAGGCGCTTTCTCCGGCAACCGGCATATCGTACACTAACCCGGCAACCAGTATTACCTCAACGAGCGTCAGACCTATGACTAGGCATTTCAGCCCTTTCATAACACATCATATTTGGCAGTCACCCGATCCAATAGGAATCACCTGTAAGTACCGTTGCGGTACCGTTTGGCCTGGAATTTGGTACTGCGACCTTCTACTTAGGACTCATTGGCGAGGGAGATTTATGGTCTTGTCCCTGACCTCGAATGTCATTGCGGCCACCCAAAAGGTCTACGGCAATCTCAGAGTCTGGTCCCAATACTTTCTAACCAGTACCTCTTGACTAGAGAAGAGGGCCGTGCTAGCATTCGACAGAGTATTTGAACTTGAAGGGGAGGCAGGGCAAAAGGAGTAGATTCCCCAGTACCATCGGTACCTGCCGCTTGGCTGACAAATCCGGAAAAATCCCCCAAAAGTACCAAAAGGAATGAGGGATTTTTCCTTTTTTTGCGACTATATGTGTGACAAAGGTAATAGGCCATTAGTATGGTAATAGGCCGTTAGTCCTACGAGGAGGATAGATACGAAAAGGATAATGATTCCCTTGACCAGCGCGGCGGTGTTGATTCTGGCGATCTTGCCCCGTATCAGCCCGTCGCCAGTGCTGGCAGAATCAAGCGGACCACGAAGTTGTGGTTCTAGATGAATATCGGGGCAAAAGCTGCATGTTCATATGGTTTGAAGCCGTGAAGGAGATATCAAATGAAGAGCATTAGGACTGGAGAAAAAGCAATACATCTGAGGAGGGCACTGCACTATCTGGTTGTGCTGACCCTGACGCTGGCGCTGACAATACCGGCGTCTTTGCTATCAACGGCTCAGCCCGTTGAAGCGGCGCCAAATGTAGTTTCAGTAACAGAAACAACCTTCAGCCCTGCTGCAACAACACACAATGTCAATATACCAGCTGTAAACGCGGGTGATCTGCTGATTGTGCTTTTCACCAACGATGAGGATGATACGGTAACCACCCCTGACGGATGGAATCTGCTGGCGTCAAATGCAGTGGTAAGTCAGGTCAGGTTTTCTGTCTATTACAAGATAGCGGCTGGGACAGCGGGCAGTACGACTGTCGATTTTCAAACCAGCGACGACAGGCGAGCAGCAGCACAGGTTTACAGGATTAGTAGCAGTAGTTGGCATGGCACAACCCCGCCGGAGATTTCAACTGCCGAAACTGGCGGCGAATCCGTCTCACCAAATCCAAGTCCTCTTGACCCGACTGGTTGGGATACGGAGGATACTCTCTGGATAGCCGCGGTGGGGATGGACAGAGACCAAGATTTGAACAGTGTGCCAAGTAACTATACGAATGGAGTTGAAACGAAGAGCGGCGGTAATGGTGCTACAACGATTTCAGCTCGTCGGGAACTTAACGCTGCTTCGGAAGACCCAGGTGCTTTCAGCACTGGCAGTAACGACTGGGTCGCTTTCACAATAGCAGTCAGACCTGGTATTGGTACTATGGTTGGAGACGCGACCAGTCCTGCTGACAAGTACGTGAAGGGTTCTGAGACGAATTTGGCAGTATCAACCTTCACCCTTTCCACGAATTCAGGCACTGATAACGTGACTGCTCTGGTAGTGACAGGAACTAACACAACTAACGTTGCCGCCAGTGGCGTCAAACTGTGGAAGGACAACGGCACCATACCCAATGAGTGGGACGCAGGTGACACTCAAATAGGAACCGGCGTTTCGTTTTCTGGCAACACTGCGATTTTTGGTAGTCTAATCATTCCCGTTACGACTACTTCTACACAGTATCTCATAACCTATGATATTACAGCGTCACCAACCAACGGCAACACGTTAACCGCCGTTGTAACCGGTGTTACTGCTACAAATTCTGTTATCAACAATGACACTGTGGATGCAATCTTGACGGTTGACACCTCCGCGCCCACCGTCACTATCAATCGGGCGGCTGGCCAGGCCCACCCAGCCTATAGTTCCCCGATTAGCTTCACTGTAGTTTTCAATGAACCGGTTAGCGACTTTGATGATGCTGCTGATATCACTCTGAGTGGCACAGCGGGAGCCACCACTGCGGTTATCACCGGTGGTCCATCTACCTATAATGTAGCGGTAAGTGGCATGACCACTTCTGGCACGGTTATTGCTGATATCCCAGCCGGAGCAGCACAGGATCTGTCCGGTAATCCCAATGTCGCTTCTACCAGCACAGACAATGTGGTAAGTTATGTGCTGGTATACAACACCGGTTGTATCTCGGCCACTAACGACGATGACAATAATGTCGACGATGAAGCGGAGGCTTACGACGGGAATAACGCTACCTACGCCAGGTTCGATAGAGATAGTGATTGGGCTAGTTATTGGGGTTTTGATTTCCCCGATCTTCCCAGTAACGCGCTGGTTACCGGCATAGAAGTCAATTTCAGGGCTTCCAGAACAGACACAAGAGATCTAGAGGTCAGACTAAGCGAGTATTATTCTGATTCTGACCATTTCTCCAGTACTAAAACTCAAACTCTAACCGGTACCGCTACCGACTATACTTTGGGAGGCCCTTCAGACACCTGGGGCTACGATTGGGACTGGAGTGACTTCAACGACACGACACGCTTCCGCGTTCGGTTTGATGCAGACGATGATAGGGACAATGCCGATCTTTACGAGTTCTGCGTCCGCGTTTACTACGCAATTGGTTGTGCCCTCAACGTAACCTCCGACGGCTGCGGCGACATTACTGTGGGCAGCCTCGGAACGGTGAATGCGGAAAGCTCTGACATATTCGCTGTAGGTAACGGCACTTCTGTCATGCTCACCGCCCAGGAAACCGAGTGCTGCAAATTTGCTAACTGGACGGGCGATGCTACCGGAACCGATAGTTCTAAAGCGATACAGGTCACCGGCAATATGAGTGTGACTGGTCACTTCATCACACCAGTTTACAGCCTCTACGTCGAGTCCGAGGGCTGCGGCAATATCACAGTATCCGGGACTGGCATCCCGGGCGGCAACCAGACGGTACTGGCCGGCGGCAACCAGACTTTCCTGGACATCGACTGCGGCACGGATATCACACTTACAGCTGTGAAAGGCACATGCTGCACCTTCGGGAACTGGACGGGCGACGCGACGGGCAGTGGAACGCCCACAACGGTGAGCATGACTGGCAACAAGAGCGTCGTGGGCCACTTTGAGGCCTGTGTACGCCCGGAACTCCAGGTGGATAAGACCGCCGAGACCATCGGGTGCCGGGAATACGAGGTCACCCTGAACATAACTGGAGCTGTATCCGAGCAAAAACCCGTCGACGTGATGATTGTTTTCGACCGCTCCGGGAGCATGGATGATGGCGACTACGGCTGCACACTGTCGGGGTATGAGACTCAATGGCAATGTGAAAACGCAGGCGGCGTTTGGGGCGATATGCCTATTACAGCTGCCCAAGAAGCTGCTAGAACTTTTGTAGACCAGCTCACGGACGATGACCGGGTGGGCTTGGTCAGCTATTCCACTTTTGGGACTGTGGACTATGGGCTCACAACAAATCACGCAGAAGTCAAGAGCGCGATTGGGAGTCTAACAGCAGGAGGA
>Ga0315544_1002265_pt1 | contig 13770 bp, 14 predicted proteins | sample SalMarSW160130MG_2_FD_202543 | JGI IMG/M metagenome (GOLD analysis project Ga0315544, IMG submission 202543) | Salt marsh sediment microbial communities from the Plum Island Ecosystem LTER, Massachusetts, United States - Salt Marsh Sediment SW1601-130 ... | reverse complement strand
CGCCTGAGCGGCTGCCCAGACAGCCTTGGTGATCTTTTCCTGATCAAAATCAACTACCCTTCCGTCTCTTTTACGAATTTGGGCAATTTTTATAGATGTCATCTCTCATTCTCCTTATTCAAATTTTGCTTCCAATTTTTTATCACTGACTCAAAAATGAGTCTACCATCCTCTGAACCAAGAATGGACTCAGATGCCCTTTCTGGATGGGGCATCATCCCCAAAATATTGCCGTCTTTATTGCAGATACCAGCTATAGCCTCCTTTGATCCATTAGGATCGGACTCCTCAGAGATAGTTCCATCCTCACTGCAATATCTAAAAATAATTTGATTATTTTTCCTCAATTCCTGGAGAATCTTTCCATCCGCATAGTAATTTCCTTCAATATGGGCAATGGGGATCTTAAGAACCTGTCCTCTACGACATAGGTTGGTGTAAGGGGTCTGGGGGTTCTCTACCCGAACATGGATAAACTTACAGACAAACTGAAGATTCTTATTCCTGATCATGGCCCCGGGTAATAGACCCGCCTCAAGCAAAATCTGAAATCCGTTACATATCCCTATCACCAACCCTCCTTCTCGGGCATAAGCTTCCACCAAACTCATCACTGGAGAAAACCTGGCTATAGCTCCGGTGCGAAGATAATCCCCATAGGAAAAGCCCCCGGGAAGAATAAGACAGTCATAACCGGCCAGATTTTTTTCTTTATGCCAGACAAAATCAACCTCTTTTCCCAATAGGTGTTTAACCACCCAGTAGCAGTCATAGTCACAGTTTGAGCCAGGAAAGACAACTACTCCAAATCTCATTTTCCACACTTCTCCTCAATTTCATACCTATAATCCTCAATAACCGGATTGGCTAAAAGTTTAGCACACATCTGCTTTAGATCACTTTCCACTTTCTCTTTATCCTGAGTATCGAGCTTCATCTGAATGTATTTCCCCATGCGTACATTAGAAACGCCTTTATATCCCAGCGACTCCAGAGCTCCCTTTATTGTTATCCCCTGAGGGTCAACTACTCCTTCTTTGAAAGTGATGTATATCTTTGCTTCAAACACCTCATTCCCCTATCTTTGCCCCGTTAGAAAGAAGGCTCTGTCCGCGCACCCCGTTGGAGATGTTGTCTCTAACGGGGTTTATCTCTTACTCCCATTCGATGGTGCTGGGAGGTTTAGAACTAATGTCGTAGACCACCCGGTTTACCCCTTTTACCTCATTGATGATACGATGAGAAATCCTTTCCAAGAGATCATAAGGAACCCTGGCCCAATCAGCCGTCATCCCATCCAGACTGGTGACGATTCGCAAGGCCACAGTATATTCGTAGGTGCGCTCATCCCCCATTACTCCCACACTTTTTATGGGTAGGAGTAAGGCAAATGACTGCCAAATTTCCGGGAACTTCTCATATTTTTGCATCTCCGCCGTAACTATTGCGTCAGCCTCACGGAGAATCTGGAGCCGTGGTCTGGCAACTTCTCCCATAATTCTCACCGCAAGACCCGGGCCCGGGAAAGGCTGTCGATTCAAAATCTTTTCTGGCAGCCCCAATTCCTTAGCCAGAATCCTCACCTCATCCTTAAATAGATCCTTTAAAGGTTCGAGAAGCTTAAAATGAAGATCACTGGGGAGACCTCCCACATTATGATGGCTTTTGATCGTAGCTGATGGCCCACCTTTTGCCGAGCGACTCTCAATCACATCTGGATATAGAGTGCCTTGAGCAAGAAACTCCACCTTACCCATTTTCCTGGCTTCTTCTCTAAAGACCCGAATAAATTCCTCACCAATAACCTTTCTTTTTCTCTCCGGATCAGATATTCCAGCTAATTTGCTCAAGAACCTCTCCCCTGCCTCCACATAATGCAGGTTCAGGTGAAAGTGACGAGTAAAGGTATTGATCACCTCCTCTACCTCCCCCTGACGGAGAAGACCATTGTTGACAAAAACACATCCCAATCTGTCTCCAATGGCCCTGTCCACCAATGCGGCCGTCACTGACGAATCCACCCCCCCACTTAAACCGCAGATAACTTTTTGGTTGCCCACCTTCTTTCTCATCCTCTCCAGCGAATAATCAATGAAGGAACTCATGGTCCACTGGGGGGAACATTCGCATATCTTAAAGAGAAAATTCTCAATCATCTTTTTCCCCTGAGGGGTATGGGCAACCTCGGGATGGAATTGAACTCCATAGAATCTGCGTCTCTTGTCTCTCATACTAGCTACAGGGCAATTTTCGGTACGGGCAATTACCTCGAAGCCAGAAGGAAGTTTGGCCACTCGATCCCCATGGCTCATCCAGGCAATCAGAGGAGACTTCAGCCCATAGAATAGATCTTCATCCTCTCCTATGGTAAGCTCGCTTTTTCCATATTCCCTTTTCTTAGCCGGAGCAACCCCGCCCCCTAAAAGCCAAGCCAGAAGCTGCATGCCATAGCAGATTCCTAAAACAGGGATTCCTAGTTCAAGAATCTTACCATGAGGAAAGGGGGCTCCTTTTTGGGCCACACTGGCCGGACCACCGGATAAGATGATACCCTTAGGATTCAGGCTGACCAATTCAGAAGGCGTTATATTAAAGGGAAAAAACTCACAGTAAACTTTGCTTTCCCTCACCCGGCGGGCAATAAGCTGATTGTACTGGGACCCAAAATCAAGAATGGCTATCATCTCCCCAAAAAGTTTGCCAGGCATTAACCTACTCCCTAAATCATACAATCCCTAAGGGCCCCCCTCCAGGCAGGACCACTCCCTCGGAATTAAGTAACTTCTCAGCATCACTGGTAACCAGAGCGTCTTCTCCCACCTTTTGCAGGACTTTCTCCACACTTCTCAAGTTTCCCATTCCATAATCAACCACAGCTATCATTTTTGCCTTAAGGCGACAGACCCACAGCCTAAACCACCATTTGCCAAAATCCTTTATTCATAAGCCTTAAATGCGTCTCTTCCTTAGATTATTCTATCATATTTAAGATCAGGAGGCAAGTAATTTTGGACTTAACAAAAAGCGAAGTTCGTATATAATCAGTACAAGAGTCCTCCAAACAGATTGACAAATCAGTCCCCTTAAACCGACTGGAGCAAAAAGATAATGCGGTGAGGAAAGCCTAATAGCTCTCTTACACACAACTGGGAGATATCTACGGGAGAGCATCCCCTCAAGAATAAATGTGTCTGTCTCACGATACCAGTAAATTGCGAAGGACGAAAACATGAGGAAGATCATACTACTGTGTGCCTTTGTTGTTCTTACCATTCGCGTTGCACCTTGTTTGCCATACAACCCAAAGGAAACGCTGGGAACACCTGCAGGGAAGGGCACATACACTGAGGTTGTCCCTCAGGCTCTCAGTACTTCTGGCATGCCTTCAGACTAGTTCTGGGCCCGGGACCCAAAGGAAGACACAAGGAGCACCAGGCCAGTGCCAATAACTATGGCTATCATAGAGGAGTCCCATCCCCAATAGCTTGTAGGGATGCCTGGGATGAACTTGCTTCCCATATAGAACCCTTCGGAGGCAATCAGTGCTGTTACCATGCCAGCAGTGGTGGTTCTTTTCCAGTAAAGAGATACCAGGAGGAGAGGGGTAAGCTGAGCAAATCCGCCAAAAGCTACCAGACCTATGCCCACCAAGCTGCCCGGTTGAAGGAGGCTGACCAGGTAGGTCATGACGGCAAAGACAGCTACCACCAATCTTCCTACCATCTCCTCTTTCTCACTGCTGGCCTGAGTATTTAGAACTCGCTTGTAGATATCGTGGGTGAGATAGCTGCTGGCTGAGAGAAGCATAGAGTCTGAGGAGTCCACGGCTCACCCAGAGTAAATACCCTCTTCGCCTCAGATAGAATCTTTGAGGCGACAACTATTGGGCTACCCACGCCTCGTCCGATGAATATGAGAGCTAGCCAAATCGCGACAAGCATGAAAAGACCCTGAAAAACATCCGTCCGCACCACAGCCCTCATTCCCCCGATTACCACATACACGATCATAAACACGGTAATGAGACCGGCTCCCACAGCATAAGGAATGACTCCCCGTGTAAGACCGGCTAGAGCATAACCGCCTCCCATTTGTTGAAGCATCAAATAAGGAAAAAGCCAGAAAAGGGAAACCAGGGAAACTACTACTCTCAAAAGGCAAGAACCGAACCTTCCCTCCAGCATCTCTCCCAGAGTCATATAGCGATGCTTCTGCCCTAACTTCCACTGTCTGCTACCGACAAGGTACCAAAGAACAGCCACCAGGAATCCGTCCATTATTCCCATTACTAGTAGCCATTCCATTCCAGTGGAGTAGACCTGTCCCGGACCACCAAAGAAGGTAAAGGCTGACATCAGAGTGGCGAACATTGTCAATAGCAGGACAAGGGTTCCCAAACTCCGGCCAGCCAGGAAGTAATCTTCTGGCTCTCTTTTGACTAAACGAGACCCCTTCAGGCCAATAGAAAGAGCGACAGCCATGAATACGAGTACGATAGCTAGTTGAACTATCCCCCTACTCATTTCCGTATTCCTTTTGCCCTGGTCCAATAAGTTCTTACAAATAACCAGAAAAGAAAGACAAGAAAAAGAAGCCAACCGATATGGTACCAAACCCACACGGGAATTCCCATGAAGAGCCGGGATGATCTCCATAAAAACCATGGTACACCCATTACCATGGTAATGAGGAATATCGCTACCCATAAGACCTTGGCTCTAGCTCTGGTCATGTGACCTCTTGATGACAATAACACCTGCCCTCTTTGGCCGCTTTTATCCGTGCAGGGCTATCTTTGACGTTCTGGATCCCCTGCTGTGTGAAACGAAAGAGGATAATATAGCTACCCATTCTCATACCTCCTTTGACATATTTCCAGACTTCCTTTTATTCGAAAAAGTTGAATGCTCAGAATGATGGCGCGAATGGATGTGCATCATCCACCAGTAGACCATCATTCCCCCGGCTCTTGGTGATTCTCTTTATCTAGATCAGCTCTGTAAAACTCGGTTCCTTCCGACAGTACCATGTAGAGGTCGAAGGTGTAATCAATTTCTACCCTCGCACTTCCTACCGACATTCCAGTACGCGGCCTTGAGAAAGAAGGTCACTATCCCTCCACGATAAGGGAAGCTCGCAGATCTTATCAGGCAGGACGAAGTAATAGCCAAAAAAAGCATAGCAAGAAACTAGGTCAATTGCAAGTAGCTATACTCGCTAGAGACACAGGTAAAGGCTTTTGAGCATTGACAAGTACTACATGGGAGGAAAGGTAACCCAGGGACCGTGGGGACGATCAAGGTCATGTTCAATCTTCTCATCTACTTGACAGCGGAACACATAGGTGCTACAGAGAAATGAGAAAAAGGGAGTATAGCTACTCCACGGGGAGGTGGTTTCACAAATGAAGAACAAAAGATTCGTTTACGGGACCCTTGCAGTCTGCCTACTAGCTTTGTTCCTTAACGCATCAGCTGTTCTCGGCATAGGGAACGAGACCCGTCTTTTGAGTTCAAGCCCCGGATCAAGGCAGGAAAGGGTACCTGTTGGTGTTTTGCTTCCATTCAGCGGCCAATACTCGCGAATGAGTGAGAATATTTTCCGGGTAATCCAGATGATCGCCGAGGAGGTAAACAAGCACGGTGGCATCGGCGGGAGGAAGGTTGTCTTGGTGAAGGGCGACACCAGGGCTAGGGCGGATATCGGTGCCGTGGTCAGTCAGAGATTAGTTGACGTTGATGGGGTGATAGCTTTCATAGGGCCTTCTTCGTTATCCTTCACTGGGGTCAAGAAAACCATCCGAAATAACAAGGTGCCCATGATATCGCCCACAGCCGGAATCACTGAATTTGACCGCGCAGGTAGGATGTACTTCTACCGTACCGTGCCTTCAGACTCTCTGGGTGGTCGAGCAATTGTCCGAGCAATTACCGGCTGCCAGCTTTTCCTGGGGCTTGATCGGCGCTTCTCCAGCGTGGTAATGATGATTGGCCGCTTGCCCGCCATGACATCCTTCAAGAGACCCATACAGGACGGCATGGATGAGTTCGGCGGTTCCTTGACGGACTTGATCGAGTATGAGACGGGAAAGGATTCGTATGAGGAAGAAATCCATAAAGCCTTAGAAGCAACACCGGATATCATCATTCTCATAGGGACACCGCGTGACTCGGTGCTGATCATGGATGCCACCCTTGAAGCTGGCTACGAGGGCTGGTGGTTCGTTACTCAAGACCAAACCAACGATGAATTCATCAGATTGGCTGGCTCTGAATCGGTAAGACACGTTTACGGGGTTCAAGAAACTTCCCCCAAGGAAACAATTGATCGCGTAGAGGCTTTCAAGAAACGATTCAAGGACTATTGGGAAGAGAATCTCGGACCCTTCGGTACTAGTACCTATGACGCGTCGAATATCCTGTTCCTGGCAATGCTGCGAGTTGAACTACGTGATGGGGAACTTAGCCGGGAGACAGTAGCCAAGAATATTCCTCGAGTAGCTAACGGGGGATCAAATAAGGTTGAAGTCACAGATTTCCTTGAGGGAAAGCAGACATTGGAGACAGGTAAGGAGATAAACTACCAAGGCTTGGACGGCCCGATGGATTTTGACGACTATGGCAACGTCATTACCCCTTATGCGATTCGGCAAGTGCGAGAGGGCGTTTGGAGAACCATAGCAACTATAAACGTCCACGATCTGAAAAGGTAACCAAGAACCACGGCAATGCCTCAGACCTTACTTGGTGGGAACGACGTGAGGTAGAGAAGGAAGCTGTGACCCACGTTGGCCCCGTCATCATTGTGAGTTACTTTGCCTCGGCACAGGAAACAATCGAAGGCGAACGTTTATCGATCAAGCCTGCTGCAAGGCTAATTGAGAAATCCTTTCGTTGTCTCTTTTGTCGATTATCCACTTGAACTTAAAAGAAATCCTAAAGGATGAATTTATAAAATTAATCCCCTCTACCCATCGTCCATATGATAGCCTTTATGCTTATTAGATCCCGTAGTATACTGAAAAGTGTAAACTTTCTGAAGCACTTGATTTAAAAAGAAAAATAGTTTATTCTTCCATTAACACAGCTTTGCCGCTTCGCAAAGCCCGAGAACATTATGGGAAATTTTTGAGTTTCAGGACGGGGGGTCCAAAAAATGGAAGTACTCAATGATATAGCTGTTCAATTCGATATGGATACACTCTTAGCAAGGTTACACATAGATAAAGAAAGCGAAGACGCAAAAGATATTCAACATCTGATCGACCACGTTGCTCCTGTAGTCAAGCCCAAAGCTGTCTATGAAGTTTCCTACATTCAATACAAGGGCTGCGACACCGTGAATGTTGGAGGAGCAACCTTTACCAGCCATGTCCTTCGGGTTAATTTAGGCAAAATAGAAAGAGTTTTTCCCTATATTGCGACATGTGGAAGAGAATTAGAGAAAACAGTAGCTGCCACCGATGATTTTATGAGGCGATTTTGGCTGGATACAATCAAAGAAATAGTTTTGGAGGCTGGTAGAAAATATCTTATTAATTATTTAAAAAGAAGATATGCACTGGGACAAATGTCCTCAATGAGTCCCGGAGCAGGATCCCAAGATTTGTGGCCCATAGAGCAACAAAAACAATTGTTTTCAATTTTTGGTAATGTAGAAGATTTGATTGGAGTTAGGCTGACCGATAGTTTTTTAATGATTCCCAATAAATCTCTCTCTGGAATATATTTCCCCACAGAAATTAAGTTTGAAAGTTGTCAGTTATGCCCAAGGAAAGAATGTCCCTCAAGAAGAGCGCCTTACGACAAAAATTTATTAGAAGCAAAATACTTTAAAGGGTTAAATTGAAACTTCTGATAACATAAAATAAAAAGGGAATTACTGCTAAATTATTTTAAGTATGATTCTGAATTTCTCTTTATGCCAATCTTCTAAATCCTCTATTTTTTTCTTCCACCTTTTCACCTCCCGTAAATTTATCATTTTTCTAGAATTTCATACCGGTTTAAAGACACGCACTTAAAAGTGAGATTTTTGAGATGCGAATCTCTATAATGCAGGATTATAAAGGACTAGAAGGATTTTACAAGAGGGGGTTGACAGATTAAAAAATAGATATATAATATAGATAATTGCAATTGAGAATTAATTACAATGACTACTGCAGAAGATAAATTCAGGAATTATTTAAAAATGAAGGGGTTAAAATTTACTCCTGAGAGAAGAACGATTTTGAAAACCATACTTTCTCTCCATACTCATTTTGACGTTGACCAACTTCATGAACAATTACGCAAAGAAAATGGTGATATATCCCGGGCTACCATCTACCGCACTTTTCCTCTGCTCATAGATAGTGGGATAATAAAAGAGACTCTACTCTGCCGGGATAAGATTAAATACGAGCATATTTTTGGTCATAAGCATCATGATCATATGATTTGTTTAAATTGCGGCAGAGTGATTGAGTTCAGAGACGAGGGGATAGAAAGATTGCAAAAAGCGGTCTGTAAAAAATATGGCTTTAAGCCTGTAGAGCACAAATTAGGAATTAGAGGATATTGCAAGGAATGCCAGAGTAAAATGAGAGATTAATTTTTTTGAAATGTTATTGCAACTGCTTCGCAATCGCAGTTACACTAGATACACCAAATTATTGACAGGGAGAAGCGATGGAGCAATCAAAAGTTATACCACTAGCTATGGCCTATCCCGGTCAGATAAAAAGAGAAATTTTCTAAAAATGGTGCTAACTCAGCTAAGACCCGGTGAATGGGCGAGAATTGTGGCAATTGAGGGAGGACGCGGTCTCAGACAGAAACTACTCCTTAGAGGTTTATTTGAAGGTAGCATCGTGCGAGTAATATCCAAACATGGCCCCATCACAGTTGAGGTAGGTAGAAACATAGTTTCCATTGGCCGTGGTATGGCGCAAAAAGTAAGAGTAAGGAGGATATAAGGATGGAAAAAAAACTTTCTGAAATGGGTTATGAGGAGGAAGGGATTGTAAAAAGCATTGAGGAGGATCTACGGAAGAAAGTGGCAGGTATGGGCATCAGGGTGGGTAAAAAACTAAAGATGCAAACAAAACACCCCATAAAGGGACCAGTCGTGGTAACGGTAGATGAAGCCAGCACATCCCTGGGGTTGGGTGTGGCAGATAAGATCATTATGGAGGTGAAAAAATGAAGGTTTTGTTAATGGGACATCCCAACGTAGGAAAATCTGTGGTTTTTAACCGCTTAACAGGAGCAAGAGTCATAGAGTCAAATTATCCTGGGACTACGGTTGACTTTACAAAGGGATGGATGCGGCTTAAGGCGGAAAACGTCGAGGTTGTTGATGTTCCCGGCACATTCTCTCTAGAACCAAGAGACAAAGCCGAAGAAGTGGCGGTAAAGATGCTTGAAGAAGAGAAAGAATCTATGGTCATATGCGTCATTGATGCCTCAAAAATAGAGCGTGGTCTTTATTTAGCGCTGGAAATTATGGAGAAAGGATATCCAGTTGTAGTAGCATTAAATATGTGGGATGTTGCCGAGGATAAGAACATACAAGTGGATGTGAAAAAACTCGAGCAAATTCTTGATGTTCCCATAGTACCCACTATAGCTATAAGTGGTGAAGGAATCAGGGAACTGGTGTCCAGAATAAAAGAAGCTTCTCCAGTCAAAATAGAAAAAATTATAGGAAGGGTAGGTGGTTAAAATGCTAAATGTTGATGAAAGATGGGATTTGATAGATAGAATATCAAAGAAAGCTATAAAATTTGGCAAATACAGGCATACCTTAAAAGATGCCATTGGGGAGCTCACTGTTAAACCTCTGACGGGTATACCTGTTGCCATTGCCGTTTTATATGGTTTCTGGGCTTTCTTTGGTGCATTTGCAGGGTTCTTTACGGATGGGTTTCTTGTTAAACTATTTGACGCACATTGGCTGCCCTGGTTGCAAAAAGTTTTCCCCGCGGCCAGGGATAGCTGGTTTTATTATATTTTTGTGGGAGACCCGCTGGCGGACAATTGCTTCGAAGCTTTCGGAATGCTCACCAGCGGACTTTTTGTGGCCACAGGCGTGGTTCTGCCGGCAATCGTTGCCTTTTACCTGATGCTCACCTTGCTGGAAGACAGCGGTTACCTGCCAAGACTGGCTGTTCTCATTGATACAATCTTACATAAAATCGGTTTACATGGGTATGCCATAGTACCATCGATTCTCTCCCTCGGATGCAACGTACCAGCGTGTACAGCTTGTAGAATTCTGGAGACGAAAAAGCAACGTTTTATAATGATGACCCTACTGGCCATATTTATTCCCTGCGGTGCCCAGTTGGGAATTATGTTAGAAGTAATCCCAGAAACTGTAGGCTGGGTTATATTATATTTATTAATAGGATATTTCATCCTCGGTTTTGTCCTCGACAAGATCGTGCCGGGGAAGTCACCAGAATTACTCCTGGATATACCACCTTATCAAAAACCAATGTTGGACAATGTAGGAAGAAAATTGTGGATGAGAACAAGTAGTTTCTTCACCGTAGCGATTCCATTTGTTCTATTAGGTGTAATAATTGTCAACCTGCTCTACCTAGTCGGAATTATAGATTGGTTAGCTAAGGCATTAAGTCCTCTCTTAATGGGATGGTTTGGAGTGCCTAAAGAAACTGTGGGACCATTGATAGCGGCCTTCTTGAGAAAAGACTTAGCCGTAGCACAGCTTTCCGCCATTGAGATGACAAAATACCAGATGATTACCTCCGTGGTCCTCGTCAGCATCTACTTCCCCTGTGTAGCAACCTTCGTTATGCTCCTGAAAGAAGGAGGAGGGAAAGGACTCTTAGGGAGCCTCACTGCTCTTGTGGTGACGGTCTTCTTATATGGCGGTCTGCTACATCTAATATGGATACTATTGGGGGTGGCCTAAATGAAAAACAAATTTGGAAGTGTGTATTTTTCTGTTTTCGGTCTTTTCGTCTTAGGTTTTGGGATAGCAGAGCTAGTAATAGGTATAGCGGGTAGAAGCTTCACCTGGAGCATTTTGGCAATATCTGGTGAGTTCCTAATATGGAGAGGATTCATTCTTTTCTTTGCCGGACTGTTTTATCTGAGCAGTGTCAAGAACTTAGCCGAGATTCACCAATTGGCAAAGGTTGTAATGGCTAGCATGATGATATGGATTATCGCCGGTACGCAGATACTTGCTACGATTACGGAATCCATCCCCGGAGGAGAAGAAGGAGGATGGCTTAACAACTGGAGAGATTTCTTATCTACCTATTCGCCACCATACATCCCCAGTTTGATCCTGCTGCCATTTTCGCTGGTGACAATCTACTATATTTATAAAAAGAGGAGTGCTTGATAGAAAAACCTAAAAAAGTCTTATCTCAGCGGAATAGGTATCGCTCCGTATCCGTACCGTCCGTATTTTAATGGTTGGATAACTCTATCGCTGATCTATTTCAGTTATCAAGCCTATAGATCACATGGATACTCTCGAAAGTAACATGAAAGAAACTACAGAGAACGCAGAGAAGAAGATAAAAACAGTATGCATGACATATTAGAGCTTAATTCCAAGAAAATGGATTGGGCACAAGAGGAATTTCTGGTATAATCCTTTTAGCAAGTTAGCAGTTTGATAGGCTATCCGGAACTGACTAGAACTCTAACTGCTTTGCTAACCTGGGTTACCAGATTTGATCTGCTCAAGACACCGGGGATCTTAGTAAGATGAGGACAGTATGCTAATGAAAATGGCGGTTAGAAATATTCTTAAATACCGGCGTAGAAGTATCATTATCTTTATGGCTATTATCTTCAGTATTTTCATACTTGTTCTGGCCATGGGATTTATTGAAGGGTTTAAAGAGATGTTTGACAGGGTGATTTTTGAAAATATCGGCCACATTATGGTTTATAAAGAAGGGTATTACAAGAAATCGGAGATGCTGCCTATAGGTCTTCTCATACAAAAACCCGATGAGATAATTAAAAAGATTAAAAAAGTAGAGGGCATAAAAAGGATAAACCAGGAGATAAAATTTGGTTCAATGATTATAGCAGGAGATGAATCACTGGATATAATAGCCAGAGGCGTAGATATTCTTAATACTGAATCTAGCTCAAGATATAGAAAAAGTGTAGTTCAAGGAAGATTTCCTGAAACGGATAGCCAGACAATTTTAGGAAAACCTCTTGCAGAAATACTAAAGGTCTCGATCAATGATAAGATAATTTTAATGACATCCAACGCTTTCGGAGGAATAAATGCTGTGGAGCTAATTATTTCTGGACTTTTTAAAACAGGTATTAAAGAGGAGGATGAAAATTTTATATTTATGGGACTTAATAAAGCCCGAAATCTTCTTCAGATTAAGGATGGGGTTTCTGAGATTTCCCTGATGCTGGAAAATGATAAATTAACCTCAGAGATCATCACTCAACTAAAACCTTTGATTAAAGAACATGATTTAGAAATTTTCTCCTGGAAACATACTTATAAGGAACTTCATACAGCCCTCTCAATTGCTAGCATCTTTCAGCTTATTATGGTTTTTATTGTACTAATTGTGGTTTCAACTGGCATTATTAATACTGTCTTGATCTCGGTCTTTGAAAGGATAAGAGACATCGGAACCATGCGAGCTATAGGAATGAGAAAAGTGCAGGTCTTATCAATAATATTGATAGAGGCAGGTATACTGGGGTTTTTTGCTTCCATAATTGGGATAATAGCTGGAGGTTCATTAGTTACTTTACTTTCAAAGAATGGCATAAATATGGGAGAGGCAGCCGAGCAAGTTATTGGGATGAGCAGGATTATTTATCCAAGATTTACTTTATCAACCCTTGTTTTCTCCTTTATAATAGGGATTCTTATTTCTGTTCTGGGGGCATTATATCCCGGACTCCTAGCAGTAAGATTGCAACCGGTGAAAGCCCTTCATCACCATTGATGTAGAAAAGGATAATACTATGCATCTTTTTCGAATGGCATTTAGAAATATATGGCGAAACAAACGCAGAACTTTCTTCAATCTTATTGCCTTTACCATTAATATTGCCATTTTGATTTTCTTTGTCGGTTTCTACAGATACAGGATTGAAGATAGCTATAGCCGAACAACAAAATATCTCACCGGACATATTCAGATTCACCATTCTGACTATGAAAAAGAAGAGCGGAAGATGCCTGTGGATTTACCTGTTCCCGAATCTTCTGAACTTTGTGCGTCGTTTGAGAATATCCCTGGTGTTATTTTTGCTGGAAGACGCATTGAATTCGGCGCTTTTCTCAGCAATGGTAAAGATAAACTCGCCTGCCTGGGTATAGGCTTTGAGCCAGAAAAAGAAGCAAAGTTTGGAGTCCTTTCGGAGTCAATAATTGAAGGAGAATACTTGGAAAGTAATGATTATGGCGTTCTCATAGGATACAGGATGGCAGAGCTCTTCAATCTTAAAGTAGGTGATATTGTGCTGGTATTGGCCAGAACAAAATATAATACTCCAAATCTTATGGATGCTGAGATAAAAGGTATCTTTAACATAGGATTTGGAGCACTTGATAAATCCACAGCTTTTTTCTCAATGCCCTTTGCCCAAGAACTTCTGCAGATGGAGGATGAAGCGACAGAGATTATGGTAGGGCTTAAAAACAGGAAAATCATCCCATCAGTTCTAAAAAAGATAGATAAAAAAATCCCTACTTCCGTGAAGAAAGATATTGTGATAAATGATTGGACTCACTATGCAAAGCCTTTGATTCAGG
>Ga0315544_1002259_pt1 | contig 13788 bp, 8 predicted proteins | sample SalMarSW160130MG_2_FD_202543 | JGI IMG/M metagenome (GOLD analysis project Ga0315544, IMG submission 202543) | Salt marsh sediment microbial communities from the Plum Island Ecosystem LTER, Massachusetts, United States - Salt Marsh Sediment SW1601-130 ... | reverse complement strand
CCCTCGCAGATACGCCGATTCAATTTAAGAACCGGAGATACGGTGTCCGGGCAGATTCGTCAACCCAAGGAGACGGAACGGTATTTTGCCCTGTTAAAGGTCGAGGCGGTTAACTATGAAGATCCGGAGGTTTCCAGGGAAAAAATTCTTTTTGACAATTTGACGCCGCTATATCCTGACAGAAAGATACTGCTTGAATGCGATTCTGATAATTATTCCATGAGAATAATGGACCTTTTGACTCCCACGGGCTTTGGCCAAAGAGGTTTGATCGTCTCGCCCCCCAGGTCCGGTAAAACAATGCTTTTGCAGTCCATTGCCAACAGTATCAGTGCAAATCATAAAGATATTGTTCTGTTTGTACTTCTTATTGACGAGCGGCCCGAAGAGGTTACGGACATGGATCGATCCGTGGACGGGGAGGTAATCAGTTCCACCTTTGACGAGCCTGCAGAACGGCATGTTCAGGTTGCTGAAATGGTTATCGAGAAGTCCAAGCGCCTGGTGGAACATAAAAAAGATGTGGTTATCCTTCTGGATAGTATAACCCGGCTGGCACGGGCATACAATTCCGTTATCCCCCCAAGCGGGAAGATACTTTCCGGAGGCGTTGATTCAAATGCGCTTCAACGGCCAAAACGTTTTTTCGGAGCCGCCAGAAACATTGAAGAGGGAGGAAGCCTCACCATTATCGCAACCGCCCTGGTTGATACCGGAAGCCGTATGGATGAAGTGGTTTTTGAAGAGTTCAAGGGCACCGGCAATATGGAAATTCAGTTGGATCGAAGGCTAGCCGATAAGCGGGTATTCCCTGCAATCGATATCAAAAAATCGGGAACTCGCAAGGAAGAGCTTCTTCTGGATCAGGAAACCCTGACGCGTGTCTGGATTTTAAGAAAACTGCTATCTTCCTTAAATCCGGTTGACAGTTTGGAATTTTTGCTCGATAAAATGAATGGAACAAAGGACAATCAAGATTTTCTGAATTCAATGAATGCGTAAAAGAAAAGCAGGAGGTTGAAAATATATAAAAAGGACAGTATAAAAAAATAGTTTCTAACCAAAGGAATGCGTGCCGATTTCTATAAAACCATTTTCTTTTTTTGTAACCGAAAGCTTTCCCTGCCAGGAATCCCTTTTTTCCAGAGTTTTTTTTATCAAGGCCATGTTCTCTGTTTTTTTAAGGGCCCACATGGGTGCGACAAGCTCTTCAGGGTGTGGATCCCCGGTGAGTCGTTGAATAACCATATTTTTCGGAATATGTTCCAGAAAATCACAGACAAGGTCTGCATATTCCTGCTGTTCAAGGCACCTGTATTCGCCCGCTGAGTAAAGCTTATCAAGCTTTGTACCCCTGACAACATAGAGAAGGTGGATTTTTATGCCGTCTATTTCCATGTCTGAGACAGCTCTGGCTGTTTCAAGTACGTGGGCTTTTTTTTCGTTGGGAAGACCGAGAATAACATGGGCACATATTTTGATCCCCCTGTTTTTCGTGGCAAGGACTGCTTTTTTAAAACATTTAACGTTATGCCCGCGATTGATAAAGGCAAGTGTTGAATCATTGGCAGATTGCAGGCCGTATTCGATCCATACAAGGTATTTTTTTACATAACTTTGCAGAAGCTCCAAAATCTGTTCATCCACACAATCAGGTCTTGTGCCGAGGGATAAACCGACCACATCTTCTATAGCAAGGGCCTGCTCGTAAAGAATTTTAAGCCTATCAAAAGGACCATAAGTATTGGAAAATGATTGGAAATAGGCAATGAATTTTTTTGCCTTGTATCGCTTTGAAAGCGCTCTTTTACCTTGAATGATCTGATCGGTCACAGAAAGCCCTTTTGCATAAGCGCCGGTTCCGGATCCCCGGGCGTTGCAGTATATACATCCTCCTGTTGAAATCGTACCGTCCCTGTTTGGGCAGGAAAGACCGGCATCAATGGTTATTTTTTGAACTCTGCAACCAAAGATACTTCTCAGATACGTGTTAAAATCAGTATATCTTTTATGCATGTTATTGGTTTCTTAAGTGTGAATTTTGTGGTTTTTGCAGTAAAACTTTTTTTCTTCTCGCCACAAAGACACCCAAACATCCGAAAGAATAACAAACAAAATCCTTCATGTCTTTGTGCCTTTGTGGCGAATATCTCCTGGTTTGGGCTCGTCCGGTTTCAGTATGGATAAGAAAATTTCCCGGTGAAATTATTTCTGGCTAATTAATAATTATTTTTATAATATATACTTCTTTGAAGAAAGATTGTAAAATAATTTAACGGAAACATCATTGCTTATGGTTTTCTACCGGAAAAAATACGACATTATTGTTGTCGGTGCAGGTCATGCCGGATGTGAGGCTGCACTTGCAGTAGCGAGAATGGGATGCCGCGTACTTCTTATGGCTATAGATCTGGACAAGGTGGCTGCAATGCCTTGCAGCCCGTCAATCGGGGGTATGGCAAAGGGACAGCTTGTAAAAGAGATAGATGCTCTGGGCGGTGAAATGGCTAAGATTACGGATAAAACGGCCATTCAATATAGAACGCTGAACACAAAAAAGGGTCCTGCCGTCCAATCCTCGCGCACGCAAAACGATAAGATCCGTTATCATATGGCCATGAAGGCTGTCATTGAAAAACAGCCCAACCTGGACCTCAAACAGGCCATGGTTGAGCGACTTGTTGTCGAGAACAGCAGGATCGCCGGTGTGGAAGATCAAACCGGTTTTGGATATCGGGCCGATGCCGTTGTGCTGGCCACAGGAACCTTTTTAAGCGGTCTGGTCCACATAGGGTTCAATTCATTCCAGGCCGGCAGGGCTGGCGAGTTTGCGTCGTATGGTCTTCCTGCTCACCTGAAAGAGCTGGGATTTGAGCTTGGAAGAATGAAGACAGGTACACCGCCCAGACTGAAAAAATCAAGTATCGATTTTAGCAAATTCATAGAACATGGGTCGGAAGAGGAACCAAAACCGTTTTCGTTCTTTACCAAAAAGATTAACAATCCCCAGATCCAAAGCTATATCGGGCATACCAACCAGAAAAGCCACCAGATCGTGAAAAAAAACCTAAAACGGTCAGCCCTGTATGGCGGCATGATAAAAGGAGTATCGGCCCGCTACTGCCCCTCGTTTGAAGATAAGATCGTCAGGTTTCCTGATAAGGAAAGGCACCAGGTAATCCTTGAGCCCGAAGGACTTGATACCGATGAGGTCTATGCCAGCGGCCTGGGGAACAGCCTTCCCATGGAAGTTCAGATTCAGTTTGTCAGATCCGTCAAAGGGTTGGAAGCGGCTGAGATCATGCGGCCTGCGTACGCCATAGAATACGACTATGTTAATCCTGTCCAGCTCAAGCCAACCCTTGAAACAAAGCTGGTTTCAGGACTTTATATGGCCGGTCAGATTAACGGAACATCGGGTTATGAAGAAGCAGCTGCCCAGGGGATATGGTCAGGAATTAATGCCGCTTGCAAGATCCAGGGAAGGCCGGCGTTCATTCTCGACAGGTCCCAGGCTTACATGGCGGTCATGATAGATGATCTTGTTACAAGGGGCACACGCGAACCGTATCGCATGTTTACGTCGCGAGCGGAATACAGGCTTATGTTGCGGGAGGATAATGCGGATTTGAGGTTAATGGAAACCGGTCATGAATTTGGCCTAATCGATCATGATACATTAAAAGATGTAAATGAACGAAAAAAGCAGATTGCCAAAGAGATTAAAAGAATAAAAGGAACCGTGATAAAGCCTGCCAAAAAGATAAACGATTATTTGGTCAATCAAGGGACAAGACCGTTAAAAAGCGGCATATATCTGGATCAGCTTCTAAAAAGGGCAGAACTCGATTACCATAACGCACAAGAGCTGGCCAAAAGCCCTTTCAACATCAGTGAATCTGTTGCACGACAGGTGGAAATAGAGATCAAATACGAAGGGTATATCAAGCGACAGCTCAAGGAAATCGAAAAGTTCAAGAACCTGGAACGGATGAAAATACCTGAAGATTTTGATTTCACAAAGGTTCACGGACTTTCAAATGAACTCAAAGAAAAACTTTCTGCCATAATGCCTTCTTCACTTGGCCAGGCTTCCCGCATAGATGGAATCACACCTGCTGCGCTTTCTGTGATTATGATTTCCCTCAAAGCTGCTGAGAAATATTCATAGGGGGCCGGAAATCAAAAAATCGAATGATCCTTGACACCTAATGATTTTCAACTTATCTTGAAGTGTCATAAAAGTTTACTATAAAATTGAGGTAATTTGGAGATGTCTGAAACAGATTATTATAAAATACTCGGAGTAAATAAAAACGCTTCTGAAGAAGATATGAAGAAGTCTTATCGGAAGCTCGCAATGAAGTACCATCCTGACCATACAAAAGGGAATAAAAGCGCTGAAGAAAAATTTAAAAAAATAAGTGAAGCATATGCTGTTCTGAGCGATAAGGAGAAACGCAAACAGTATGATACGTTTGGTGCCACAGGATTCCAGCAGCGTTTTTCACAGGAAGATATCTTTAAGGGGTTTGACTTTGACAATATATTCAGCGAGTTGTTTGGAAAAGCCCGAGGTTTTTCCGGCCGTGGTAACGGCATGCGATTTTCCTTCGGAGGGGGAACCCCGTTTGACAGTTATCAGAGGCAACAGAAGGCTCGTTCAAAAGGAGCGGACCTGGTGTATGAGCTGCCGTTAACATTAGAGGAGGTGGCAACAGGAACAAGTAAAACAGTATCATACCAACATCAGGGGCGTAGTGAAAAGATTACGGTAAAGATTCCAAAAGGAATGATATCCGGGAAGAAACTTCGTGTTGCGGGTAAGGGTGATCCAGACCCATATGGCGGGCCTCCCGGAGATTTGTATATCCAGTCCAACGTGCTTGGTGATAAAGTTTATGATTCTAAAGGGTATGATCTTTATATGCGTAGAGAGATAAAACTGAGCGAGGCTCTCCTCGGAACGAGTATTTCTGTTCCCACACTCGTCAAAAAAGAGTTAAGCTTGAAAATACCTTCTGGAACAAAACATAAAACCAAGATGCGTCTTGCAGGACACGGACTTCCCCATATGCATGGTAAAGACAAGGGTGATCTTTATGTATATATTCATGTAAACATGCCGGTAAAGCTTAACAAAAAGCAAAAAAAACTGATTGAACAGCTGTCAGAGGTCGGCCTGTAAGGAATTAAATTTATTGACAAGAGCGACTAAAATGCCTAAAGTCGAGTCAGGGTCAACTCGTTGAGTGAAAAGGGGTTGAGCGGGAAAATAACAAGCCAACAACTTCGCTGCCGAAGGAGGTTCTGAATATTTATAATTTCTGATTATGCCTGAACTTATTCCTGTTTTAAATAAAAATGATATCGACAATATGGTAGCCCGGGTTGCGCGCAGGATTTCATCTGACTATCAGGATCGTGAACTTATTCTCATCGGGATCTTAAAAGGTGCGTTTGTCTTTTTATCTGATCTTGTGCGGCATCTTACTATTCCGGTTAAACTTGATTTCATACGTGTCTGCAGCTACGGCTCCGACGTTTCATCATCAGGGAACATCCGTTTGACAAAAGAAATTGAGATTGATGTTAGTAATAAAGATGTATTGCTTGTAGAAGATATCGTCGATACAGGCTTGACTTTATCTTTTATCATTGATTATTTAAAAACGTTTAATCCAGAAACTGTTAAAGTTTGTGCCCTGCTTGACAAACGCGAACGCCGTAGTGAAAATATTAAAATCGACTATGTCTGCCATAAAGTGGCTGAAGGATTCCTTGTGGGCTATGGTCTTGATTATAATGAAAATTATAGGAATTTAGCGGGAATTTATCACCTTAAATTATAAGCGGTGGGGTATACCATGATTATTACCTGTAAGGCATGTAACGCCAGTTTCAATTTAGATGAAAGTCTTCTAAAACCGGAGGGCTCCAAAGTTCGATGCTCAAAATGCAAAGAAATTTTTATGGCCTATCCACCTGTGCCCCCAAAAGAAGCTGAAAAACCGGATGACATTATATCGGACCTTGAATTGGAACAAGAGACTGAAGATTTTGAAACCGGCCAATTGGATGACTCAGGTTCCGGTGAACTCGATTTGCCGGACATGGATAAGTTATTTTCAGAGGAAGAAATCTCGGAAAAAGAAGGCGATGCTGATGAGGCTATTGAAGATTTCGAACTGGATCTGGATCTGGAGCCCGAGCCTGAAAAACCATCAGAGGATGTGGAGGCGGAAGCCAAACTCGAGGAACCGGATGAACTCGATCTGTCGGATATAGAGCAATTGATCGATTTAGAAGATCCGGTAACTGAGGAGAAAGAAGAGCCGGAACCGGAAGAAGTTGAGCTTGAATTGGATACGGGGATCGAACCCGAGATTGAAAAAGCGCCTGAAGATATTGAGGCGAGTGTCGAACCTGAAGAGTTGGAAGAGGTTGATTTATCAGATATAGAGAAGATGTTTGAAGGAGAAGAAGAGGAGACTGAAAAGGAAGCGGAACCTGTCGATTTTGCTTTGCCGGAAGAGACATCAGGGATTGAACTTGATGAGATTGAAGCGACGGCAGATAAACCCGAAACCGTCGATTTTTCTGAACCAGAAGAGATAGATCAGGAATTTGCTATTGAGGATACCGATCAGGAAGATCTGTCAGAAGAGGAGATTGCCGATGTGCAACCGGCGGTGGCCAAAGCAACGCCTGCTATGGAAAAACGGATCAGCAAACCGTTAATTGTTTTGCTGATCTTTGTGCTCTTGGGAGGCGGTTGTTACGGCGTTTATGTTTTGCTCGACTTTATGAATATTGAGATTCCTTTTGTCAGTGATTATTTTAAACCTCAAATTTCAGACCCTGCCGGCAACCTCAAGATAGACACTTTGGATATTGATAGTGCGTTTGTTAAAAATGTCAAAGCAGGAAAGCTTTTTATGATAACCGGTAAAATTAAAAACGGGTATTCAGATGCCCGCAGTTATATCAGGGTAACCGGGAAACTCTATGCAAAAGGGAAAATTCTTGTTCAGAAAGAGACGGTTTTTTGCGGAAACTTTCTGTCAGATATTGAACTTTCTAATTTAGAGCTTCCAGCTATTAAAAAACGATTGTCAAATCGCCTTGGCGATAATAATTCGAATATTCAGGTTAAACCCGGTCAAGGGCTGCCGTTTATGATTGTATTCGGCAATCTGCCGGGCAATCTGGAAGAATTTGCTATTGAGGCGGAGGGATCCGTTCCCGGATAATCCATATCTTAAATTTGCACCTAAAATCTGCAATTGCCTATTTGGCCGCAGCTTCAAGGCGCAAGGTGTGCAGCCGTAGTAAGCTACTGCAAACGCCCTGCAACACAGAAGATTCGGTCAAAGAGGCAATCCCGAAGGGCACAAATTTTAAAAATTTCTTTTATTTTCATACTCAGCAATATGATGCACCACGAAACATACACTCTATATGCTAACAGTATAATATAGTTATAATTACTTAGGCCTTTTAAAATTTGTGTGCAGTTTTTAGGTTGCATTAAATCGCGAAGCATTTTTATAACTTGATTAAATAAAAGTAAGGTGTTAGAGGATCCAATTCCAAAATTAAAAAGGCTGCTGTAAACTATATTAAAAAAAATCTTAAGATGTATCCTGGCGATGTAGCTCAGACGGTCAGAGCATGCGGCTCATATCCGCAGTGTCCGGGGTTCGATTCCCTGCATCGCCACCATGAATAGAAACCAGCCATAATATCAAGATGTTATGGCTTTTTCATTTTTGCAGGGTGCGGATAGGGTGCGGACAGGTGCATATCCATCTGTGCTTAGGGGGACGATATCACACGAATTTAAGGGACATAATAGCAAATTTTTCAGTCCGGGCTATATAATATAGAATGTCAGACATATTCCAGGTTTTTGAAGTGGATGATATTTTCACCTTCTGGTTGGCTATCTCAGAAATCACCCGTCAACGTTTCATTAGATTTTGGTGGTTTAAATCAAATTATATTTCTATACGACGGCGAAGCCTCCTAATAGGCATAGTGAGATCCCAGATCTCTTTAAGCTTGTTCACTAATTGTTCCTGACGCTGCTCAACTATTTCTGGTGTCCACTTGGTTTCATTCAGAACCTGGGTCGTCAATGCAAAAGAGCTTACCCCTTTTCGTTGGAAATATTCAGTCTTTTTTCTCTCAAATTCATAGTTCTGCGCCTGGCTGTTCTTTCGCCTCGATAACAGGACTAGGTTTCCCAATCGATGAAGATTCTCTTCCCGCTCATCCTCATCTTGCCACCATTTCAGCCATTTACTGTCTTTGGGTGGTAATTGCGGCAGGACGTGTTCTACAGAAATGACGGGAAAATCATACCTGGCTTCTCCTTCTGACAGAGCTTCATCAAGCCTGAGAAGGACCGGCAGCCTTATCTTCACAATATTATAGATGTCACCTTCAAGAGTCAAGATTATCTGCCTTTGCTCATCCGAGGTAAGCTGAAGAGGTGAATCATCACCAAAAAGATCATCTCTATTCTCAATCGCTTCGATTAATCTTCCATAGCGTTCAATGCGATAATTGATATCAGCCCTGAAAATCATCATGCCTGCGGCAAGTCTTTCCAGTTTCTTAAAAAACTTCAACAGTGACTTTGTATTATTTCTATTGCGAGCCAGATATAGGATCGCCGGTGGCTGCCAATTAAAATTGTCAATCCTCTTCAGGTACCTTAGGTACTTGTTTATCATGTCCACTCTTGAAGTTCCTTCAAAGCCTGCTGTAAGGATCTGGTCAAAAGACTCACCCATTGGGCGTAATACATCATCAATGAATCTTTTGGGCCTCTCTGTGGGATTGACAAATGTCCTGAACTCCTGAAGGACAGTGCTCCGCAGCTTCTTCTTGGCATAAATCATCCTGATGTGAGCGAACAAGTCCGAAAAGGCATCACGGCCAAGCTGTTCCTCAATGTCTTCCCATTCCTCTGTATATTCCGCTTCGTCCCTTTCTCCGATTTTTCCAACTATCTCTGCTTTAAGTATGTCTGTCAGGGATAATTCAAGGCCCCTGTCATTGAGCACTGAGAATATCCTGTATGCAGAGTCAAGGTCAGGAGTGGAAACAACAACCAGATAGCATTGCATCGCTACATAACTGGCCAGGAAAACACACTGCTCTTCAGTTAGATCTCTCAGTTTGGAAAGAAAAAGAAGAGCGTTTTCGCGCATATTTTTGCAACTGTCTGACAAGATTTCATTTAACCCCTCCAGTTCGTCAATGCCACCTTCATTCTGAATGTATTTACGGAAGAAGTCCTTATCCCGTTGCCTGACCGTTAGGCGGTAGCGACTGGGGGTACGTCTTATTCGACTCTTTTTTTCATAAAGCATCTTTGTTATGTCACTGGCGTCCTCCTCGCCCACAAGGGAGCGAATTGCCGACAACAATATGATCAAAGTTACCAACCTTTGTTGCCCATCAACTATCTGTGAATCCGGTGTGCCACCTTTAATGAGGACAACGCTTCCAAGAAAATATGGGTTGAGCTCTTCAATGGGCCTAATCCCGTTTTCTATAGCAATAAGCAGATCATCAAACAATTCACTTGCCTCCTCAGTGGTCCATGCATAAGGACGCTGATAATTTGGAATAGTAAACACATAATCATCACTGAAAACCTTTTCCATTGGCCTTTCTATTCCACTAATGGCAGCCGGACTCATAATGACCTCCTCTCATTATAGGTCAGAATTGATAAAACCCATAAATTTTCCTTAAGCCTTTGTACGTATTGGTAGTTTTAGCACAATCAGGTTGAATATCCAAAGGTTTTTGAGGTGGATGATGTTTCCACTGCTGATAGATATCTCAGGGATCATCAGGGTGAAAAAAACTATCCGTTCATCCTGATTCCTCTCGGTTAGGCATACAGAGTATCGATCCATTTCAAGGCTTCTACATCGCTGATCTTCCCAAGATATCACTCAGTCGTTGTGATACTTACATAATGAGCCTCCTTTTGTTTGTGGGTGAATAAAAAACACGAAATTGCGTTGAAAGAAATTATATGATACTTGAAATTATGTATCAAATATTACATAAATTCCTATGATTATCTATCACAAGATACAGCGAATGGAGATGAAAAATGAAAAAGCCTGTTTATAAAAACTTATTTAAACCTTCGAAACTGGATGGTCTTAGGTTGAAAAATCGTATTACAATGGCACCTTTATATCTGGGCTATGCAGCTATGGGGGGAAAGATATCACCTCTATTGCTTCATTACTACAAAGAGATGGCCAAAAGCGGAGCAGCGATGATCATGGTTGAAAATGCGAGTATTACACCAAATGGTAGCGGATCGCCACGGACTATTAGGTGTGATCACAATCGATACTTAAGCGGCCTTGAGAAACTTGCCCGTACGATAAAGGGAGAAAAGAGCCTTGCCGGTCTTCAAATTAACCATGCCGGACGATTCGCCAATGCCTCAGATCCAGTGGCACCATCAGCAGTTCCAACATTTGAAAGAATACCTCGGGCGCTTACAAAAAAGGAAATTACAACGATTCAGAAGCAGTTTGCAAATGCTGCCTTAAGAGTTAAAAAGGCCGGTTTTGATCTGGTTGAGCTTCATGGGGGAACCGGCTACCTTCTCTCTCAATTTGTATCACCAAGAACCAATAAACGGACCGACACATATGGCGGATCAATAGAAAGCCGGATTAAATTTCCTTTGGAATGTTTAAAACGTGTTAAAGATGTTGTAGGAGATTTTCCAGTTGGGTATCGGTTTTTGGCTGATGAATGGCTGCCAGATGGGCTTCACATAAAGGAATCTGCTGTTTTAGCTAAAAGCTTGGAGAAGGAGGGCATAGCCTATATATCAACAATGGGTGGAACGTATGAATCATTTTTTTTGCCGAAAGTCATTAAGAAATCCAAAAAACCAGGCTACATGGTTTCTTTAGCTGCCGCCATTAAAAAGAAAGTAACAGTTCCAGTCATTGCCGCAGGACGAATATCAACCCCTGAACGGGCCGAGTCCATTCTAACGAACAAAAAAGCAGATCTAATAGGATTGGCTCGTATGTTGTGGGTTGATCCCGAATGGCCGAAGAAGGCCTGGAAAGGAAATGACCGATCAATTCTGAAATGCAGTCCCAAATGCGACGCCTGTTTGCAACTGGTAATGCAGGGTAAACCCGCCTATTGTCCAAAATGGAGTAAAGAAAAACGCGCTGTGTATCGTAAGTTGTTTCAATAGGAATATAATGTGGAGATTCATGCCTTTTCGGAACCTCCAATGAGGTAAGTGCTATCGTTTAAAAATTCATAATTGGTCGAAACTAATAAATAGTGCCCGAACGAAACCTAGGATTTTTCGTTAAGGCACTAACTGTATTATGTGCCGGTGTTCATTTGACTGCCACGCACTGCCGGAACTTTTGAGACCTTTGCAAACGCCCCCACAGGGACATTACCATGAAAAATTCAAGCCCGCATCACAACGTGCAAGGAGGATTAATTGGATCATTCAAAACCGGTTCTGATTACCGGAGCCACCGGCTACGTCGGCGCGCGCCTGATCTCGCGATTGCTGATGACCGGATATCGCGTAAGGGCTATGGGAAGATCCCTGGCCAAAATGAAGTCACGGTCCTGGGGGAATCACCCCATGATCGAGCTGGCTGAAGCGGATATTATGGACCTGCCGTCCCTTGAGCGAGCGGCCAGGGGCTGCGGGACGGTGTTTTACCTGGTGCATTCCATGATTGCACAGAAGAAGGGATTCGCGGATGCCGACCGCACGTCGGCCCGAAATATGGTAGCGGCAGCAGTTACCCAAGGCCTGGAAAGAATCATCTATTTAGGAGGGCTCGGTGATGTTAACCATCCCGACATGAGTGAACATCTGCGCTCACGCCACGAGGTTGGCGATATTCTCCAATCCGGTCCGGTACCCGCTACCGTGCTTAGGGCCGCCATGATTTTGGGATCCGGCAGCGCTTCTTTTGAAATGCTGCGCTATTTGGTCGAACGCCTGCCGGTGATGTTAACGCCCCGTTGGGTTCACACCCTCTGCCAGCCCATTTCGATTAGCAGTGTACTGCATTATCTCCAAGGGTGTCTCGAACACGATGAAACCACCGGCCAATCCTTTGACATCGGCGATCTGGATGTATTGACCTATAAAGAAATTATCAATAGCTACGCTCAAGAGGCCGGCTTGCGCAAACGCTTGATTATCCCGGTCCCCCTGCTGACCCCCAAACTAAGCTCTTATTGGATCCATTTGATTACGCCGGTTCCGGCCTCCATTGCCAGGCCCTTGGCCCAGGGTTTGAGTATTCCGGTTATTTGCAAGGACAATCGCATACGGTCCATCATCCCGCATACGCCGTTAAGCTGCCGTGAAGCCATTCGAATCGCTTTGGAACATATTAAAAACCAGCAAGTGGAAACCTGTTGGACCGATGCCGGATGCCTGCTTCCTCCGGAATGGGCCTATTGCGGTGATGCGCAGTACACCGGTGGAACCGTTTTGGAATGCGGCTATCGAATCCGAATAAAAGGGACGCCCCGAGAGATCTGGACGCCCATCCAAAACATCGGCGGAGAAACCGGTTGGTATTTCGGTAAAGCGCTGTGGAAACTTCGCGGAGATTTGGACAGACTGATCGGCGGCTTCGGTCTGCGCCGGGGGAGACGGCATCCCACTGAGTTGCGGGTCGGAGATGCCATTGATTTTTGGCGTGTTTTGGAAGTAGAGCATGAACGGCGGTTGGTTTTATTTGCTGAAATGAAAGTTCCGGGGGAGGCATTGCTTGAATTTCGAATAACACCCCAAGCTGACGGCTCTAGCGAACTCGAGCTACTTTCCCGCTTTTTGCCCCAAGGATTTGGGGGCTTACTCTACTGGTATGCCTTTTATCCGTTTCATGAGTGGATTTTTGGCGGCATGCTTCGAGCCCTTGCCAGAGCCACCGGCAAGTCCATGGTTCGCGGTCCCGAAAGATTTACGCCCAAATTGCCGGATAGTTGCGAACTCCCGCAGCAAAAAACGTGACTCAAACAAGCAATTAAAACCCAATATCCATTCAGAGCACAGATTCCATTTTCATTACTCTTTTGAGCTAATATTTTCGCTTTCAGATCTTTTTAGGGGAAACCGGTCGAATCATAACTGGTTATATCAATCGCACAGCAAATACGAACGGGACTCCTCGTATAATGGGTGGAAAAGAATTAAAGAAATGGTTCCAAACTAATTTCAATATTGATGATGTCGTCTATGTTAAGATCTTGTTCCCGGTATCATTAGAATTATTATTTTAGATGGTTAGGCTGATGTCAGACATATCACAGGTTTTCGAGGAGGATGATATTTCCATCTTTTGGATGCTATCACAATTCTTAAAGGTAACCTCCGGACGGTTTCATAATCGGCCAGTATTAGCAAAATATCATCGCAAGATCCGCTCTTCAGGATTTAGGACCGGCATCTTTGAGTTTGCAGTAATCCATATGGGCACACACGTGGTCGGCAAATCCAACGCCAGCTTCTTCGTAAAGGCTGTATGCGGCATTGATCCCCTCCTCTTTTAGGATTGGTATTTCATCCTCGTAACGAACTGACGCTGTGATCTGGCCTTGATAACCTCTCTGAGCCATCTGCCGGATTGCAAATATACTGGCTTTGGGATTCGGTAAGGCTAGCATGACCAGAATAACCCGACTTTTTGCCAGTTCGACTCGCTCCCAGAAATCGTTATCCTCGGCATCGCCGTA
>Ga0315544_1002258_pt1 | contig 13788 bp, 8 predicted proteins | sample SalMarSW160130MG_2_FD_202543 | JGI IMG/M metagenome (GOLD analysis project Ga0315544, IMG submission 202543) | Salt marsh sediment microbial communities from the Plum Island Ecosystem LTER, Massachusetts, United States - Salt Marsh Sediment SW1601-130 ... | reverse complement strand
AAAATAAAATGAGAAGCATCTGGTTCTTAATCGGATTGGTTATGTCTGCGATGGGATTCATAACGGTCCTTGCCGGAATTTATAGTTTTTATATTCCCGAAAATCAGGATGTCCGATTGTCGAATTTACATGCAAATATTTGGTGGGGTGTCCTGATCCTGATAATAGGCCTCATATATATTGTAAAAAACCGAAACAAATATGTTGATCATTAAACAGAATTGATCGCACTAATATTGCTGAATATTCTTTCACAGATATTTTCATTCCTGTCAGAAAAGGAATCTTAACAAAGCAACGGACAAGCAATATGTGTTAATCAATATATTGTGGATAAGTTTAAAAAGAGTGTAGTAACTCGAGACAAAGAATAATTATAGTTACTTACCTGCCTCCGATTCTTTGGTGAGTGAAAATATTGGTCGTGTTAAAAATGAATTGAGATTAAAATGGCTCCCTCAGGCGTTGAACACATAAATCGATACGTCTGCTGGACACAATGTCCTTCCGTTGACAACCATTACCATGCCGGTAGTGTTTCTGCTTTCCTGATTCGTGGTCTTAGTAGAATCCATGCCCCAGAACAGCTTTTTTTATGTAGTGCCTGTTGAATCAATCGTAGAACCTTTTCAAGCACCGGAGGATCTAAACTTGATTGAGAATATTCCGTTGTTTGCTTTGAAACAGACGTTTGTTTCTTATATTATTTCTTCAAAGATATTCTCCTTAAATCCAAATGCTAAAGAAAATAACACCCTAAGGTATGCCTGCCTGTAAACATGTGGATTCGCTTTTTTAGTTTCGAAACGGTATCTTTTTAAATCTACTTTAAATATAACGTACAGGTATTTAAAAAATATGCTGAGAAGAAGATAGTTACATTAATTATATTTATAAATAGCGGAGCCACTTCAATAATGAAACACTTATGCATTTTACTTTTATTTGTCCTTATAATTTCATTTAAGATAAACGCTCAGGAAGTCATATCACCAAATAAGAATATTAAAGTAATACTTATCACAAAAAAGGCATCGAATCAAATATCTTTTTGTCAGGTATATTTCAGAATCCTATATAAAAAAGGTTCGGAATATGTCGAAGTATTACCAAATTCACCTTTGGGCATATCGCGTAAGGATCAGCGATTTGTCGATAACCTCAGTTTCATTGGAGAATCTAAAGCGATCGAGATTCATGATAAATACGATATGATTTGCGGTAAGCGAAATTTGTGCAATAATTTTGGTACGGAAAAAATATTCTATTACACAAATTCTAAAAAACATTCCGTAAATGTTGTTTTCAGGGTTTATAATGACGGCGTAGCATTCCGTTATGTATTCCCCGATCATTCCGATTCACTATTCAATATTATAGATGAAGCCACATCCTATATACTGCCAGATAGTACTTTTCGTTGGATGCAACCTTATACTGAAGCTTATGAGGATTTTTTCCCTTTTAGTAAAACAGGATTAAGCAGAAAAAAAGAACAGGAATGGAGTTTACCCGCGCTGTATAAAGCGAACAACAATCCTCTTTGGATATTAATTTCCGAAGCAAATATTAAAGAAAATAATTGTGCGACAAGACTTTGTAATCTGGATAATCCAAACGAATATAAGGTAATGTATCCTCCCGCAAGAAAAGATTTCAATCAAACCGGTGTGATTACATCACTGCCCTGGAACTCGCAGTGGCATACTCTTATTATCGGTAAATTGTCCGACATCGTAGAATCCACACTGATTACCGATGTGAGCGAATCCAATAGACTGAAAGAAACGGATTGGATAAAACCAGGCCCAGTGTCGTGGATTTATTGGGCTAATAACCACGGCTCAAAAGATTATCATAAGGTTGTAGAATATGTTGATTTAGCCGCAGAGATGAAATGGCCCTATGTACTTATCGATTGGGAATGGGATGTAATGAGCAATGGTGGAAATATTATCGATGCTGTAAACTATGCCAAAAGCAAAGGTATCAAACCGCTGATGTGGTATAATTCAGGCACTTCATGGCTTGGTGCAACACCGGCTGATCGTTTATTAACACCTGAGAAACGCGCCAAGGAATTTACATGGCTTAATAAAATTAGCGTATTTGGAATCAAGGTTGATTTTTTTGCAGGTGATCAGCAGGATATGATGAAATATTACATCGATATTTTAAAAGATGCAGCAAAGTATCGTCTGATGGTAAATTTTCATGGTGCAACTATTCCGCGTGGTTGGGCTCGAACTTATCCAAATCTGATGACAATGGAAGCAGTGTATGGGGCAGAATGGTACAATAACCGATCCGTGCTGACAAATAAAGCAGCCGGCCACAATACAACACTTCCTTTTACGCGCAATGTGATCGGTTCGATGGATTATACACCTGTGACCTTCTCAAATTCTCAGCATCCTCATATTACTTCTTATAGCCACGAGTTGGCATTATCAGTAATCTTTGAATCCGGGTTGCAGCACTTCGCCGACAGTCCGATATCTTATTATGCTTTACCAGCGGAGCCAAAACAATTTCTGAAAAATGTTCCTGTTTGTTGGGACGATACGAAACTTATTGATGGCTATCCCGGTGAGAAAGTTATTATTGCCCGAAAAAAAGGAAACCAATGGTACATCGGTGGTATAAATGGAAAAGATAAAGCTCAAACATTAGAAATAAATTTTAATTTTCTTGGCAAGGGAAATTTTAGTCTGCAACTTATTAAAGACGGAAATGATGATAAATCTTTTTCATACGATACCGTTAACCTTAAAACTGGAGATATATTTAAAGTTGATTGTCTTCCAAGAGGCGGCTTTGCAGGCATTTTGAAAATGCAAAGTAAATAAAAAATGAATTCATGCATGTTACTGTAGGATATTCGGCGTATCCTTTCGTATAATTGAAATTTCGTAAGCGGTTCACGCGCAGTTCCAAAATCCGGTAAGCCTTGTATTCTAATATATTTTCATTATCTCTTAGATGCAATTCTTACCTATTTTTCCGAGTATTATTGTTATAGTTTTATTGGAAAATATTTTGTAATCTTAAAAGCGAAGTTTAGTATTTGTGACCGATTAAATGGGCAATCCATATATATCCATTAGACACAAATCAGATTATGAAAAATAGAACTTACGTCATTTCGATTTTGATTCTATTTACTTTTACAACTTTACTTCAAGCTCAGCAACAAAGAACAGCTAAAGCCGCTATAACAGTCGAAGTGAATAAACCGGGACACAAAATCTCACCAACTCTTTTTGGAATATTCTTTGAGGATATTAATCTTTCCGTCGATAGCGGGATTTAACCTGGGTTGGTCCGCAACTGTTCATTTGAGGATGCAGACACGCTGCAAAATTAGAAGTTCGTGAGTGCCGACAGTAAAAGTACGGAATCAATCAGCAGAGCAGATGTGCAGGCTTAATCGCCGTTACCTGTGCGACTTCGCACCGCTTCTTTTTCATAATTGAAAAATTATAACCACTGTAGTTATATTAACTGCCTTATTAATTATTTTAAGGAGGTTTTAAATGAAACAAACATTATTCTTTGTCTTCCTGATAGTTATGTCAGTAAGCGGAATCTGTTTGGCCCAATCGGGTCAAAGTTCAAACGTTTTTAGTGCCGATACAGGACATGCTTCCCCCTACAATCTCTATGGAGCAAAGTTTCCGCGTATCGAAGCCGATTCTCGTGTAACATTCCAATTTAAAGCTCCCTATGCAAAAAAGGTGCAGGTTTCCATTGCCAACGTTGCGTTTGATATGGTCAAAGGCGATGATGGTGTATGGACATACACCAGTGAACCACAGGATAAGGGATATCACAATTATTGGATGCTTGTTGACAGCGCTCTCGTGCTGGATCCGGCTACCAACGCATTCATCGGCTATAGCCATATGTGCAACGGCTTTGAAATCCCCGATCCAGATGGCGGTTTTTATGCGCTCAAAGATGTGCCACATGGCAATGTATTGATCGAGAATTACTTTTCTAAGACGGTTAATTCCTGGCGTCACATTTTCGTGTACACACCTCCGGGATACGAAGCAAACACTTCAACCCGATACCCGGTACTGTATCTGCAGCATGGCGGTGGCGAAGATGAACGAGTGTGGATTGAAATGGGGCGCACCAATGTTATACTGGACAACTTGATCGCTGAAGGGAAAGCCAAACCATTCATAGTTGTGATGGAAACCAGTGCTGCCTACAAACCTGGTGAAGCTCCTCCACAGCCACGTCAACCAAGACCTGCCGGAGAAAGACAGGGACAGCCGGCTGCAGGCGCACGCCCTCGCATGTCATTTTCATTTGATACATACAAAGAGGTTATGCTTAATGACCTGATTCCTTTCATTGATGGTAATTTTAGGACCTTAAGTGACGGTAGTAACCGTGCAATGGCAGGTTTATCGATGGGTACGTTTGTGACCAGAGTGGTTGCATTGGCTAATCTCGATAAGTTCGCCTATATCGGTATCTTCAGCGGCGGTACTATCGCCCCGTCAGATATTTCGGACAAATCGAAGGTCAAACTTGTGTTTATGAGTTTTGGCAGTCGTGAACGCGGTGCCGATGGTCTAAAAATCGCCGCTGATTCACTTCAGCAAGCTGGCATCAAGAGTGTCTCCTATGTTTCTCCGCTTACTGCTCATGAATGGCAATCCTGGAGACGAAGCCTGCGTGAATTTGCACCACTACTGTTTAAAGATTAAACCGTTGCATAAATATAACAGATTGCTTTTTGAATATAGAGAATTTTGATACAATAAATTAAGGAGATTATCAGATGAAATACAGGTACATAAGTGTGTTATTAGCGATCCTGATAACAGGTGGAATTTGTTTGGCTCAAACGAACCAGCCTGCTGCTGTTGCAGTGGAGGATTTCAAGCCTGCGACTACTAATCAACCAGGTAAGCAATATCCTCAGGTTAATTCTGAAGGTCGGGTGCGTGCCAGTATTTCGGCACCTGAGGCACAGCGAGTCCAGCTGGATATTAGTGCCGTAAAATACGATCTAACCAAGGACGAGAAAGGTGTCTGGACCGGTAACTCTAATCCCCAGGACGAAGGGTTTCACTACTACCAGCTTTGGATTGACGGGGCTGCCGTTCCGGATCCCAACAGTTTGTACTTCTATGGCGCAAGCCGTTGGGGAAGTGGTATTGAAATCCCAGCTAAGGATCAAGACTTCTACGCCCTCAAAAACGTACCCCATGGACAAATACGAGAGAATCTCTATTTCTCAAAAAGCAACAACAGTATGCGCCGTTGTTTCGTATACACGCCGCCCGAATATGACAAGGACATCACGAAACGCTATCCTGTGCTGTACTTACAACACGGCGGCGGCGAAGACGAGACTGGCTGGCCCAATCAGGGAAAGACCAATCTCATCATGGATAATCTGATTGCCGAGGGCAAGGCTAAGCCATTTATTATTGTGATGGACAACGGTACCTGGCGTATGCCGGAGCAAGCGCGCCCACCACGGTCAGGCGAGCGCTCTGCTGGCACCTGGCCCCCGGCAGGCTGGGCCGACGGATTCAAGAAGACCCTATTGGAGGACATCATCCCCATGATCGATGGTAACTATCATACCCTGGCCGATCAGCCCCATCGCGCTATGGCAGGTCTCTCCATGGGCGGCATGCAGACCCGGGTTATCACCCTGGCCCATCCCGATGTGTTCTCACATGTCGGCATCTTTAGCGGCGGCAGTATCAGTTTGGAGGATGTCAAGAATGCGCCCGGTTTCAAAGAGAAAGTCAAACTCGTGTTTGTCAGCTTTGGCAGCCGCGAACTAGAGAACCGCAGACCCGGTGGCCCTTTTGGTGATGATCCCAAAGTCAACACCGATTCACTCAAAGTGACCGGCATTAATACTCATTTCTATGTCTCTCCCCTAACGGCTCACGAGTGGCAGAGCTGGCGGCGCGGCCTGCATGAATTCGCACCACTTCTATTCAAGGACTAAAGGAGAAAAATTATGAAACAGTATATAATTGGTTTATTAGTTTTACTACTGACTTTTTCAGGTTCGTTGTGTTTCGCACAGACAGACCAGCCAACGATTAAGGATGACTTCAAGCCATCGACCTTGAACCAACCCGGTCAGGAATACCCGCAGGTTAATTCCCAGAGCTATGCACGATTCCGCATCGTGGCACCACAAGCACAAAGTGTCAGTGTGAGTCTTGGACTGGGTGGACGCGGGGGTACTACCCTCACGAAAGCTGCAGATAGTACATGGATAGGCACCACAGCAGGACCGCTTGATAAAGGCTTTCACTACTACCATCTAACAATTGACGGGGGAACATTTAACGATCCTGGCACTTTGAACTTCTATGGTTCTGTTCGTTGGGAAAGCGGCATCGAAATTCCTGCTCAAGATCAGGATTTCTATGCATTAAAGAATGTTCCGCATGGTAAAGTGCAGCAGGTTCTCTTCCCCTCCAAGAGTACCAACACATCACGCCGGGCGTTTGTCTATACTCCGCCCGACTACGACAAGGATCAGACGAAACGCTATCCCGTGTTGTACCTGCAGCACGGCTGGGGCGAGGATGAAACCGCCTGGAGTAACCAGGGCCACGCCAATCTGATCATGGATAACCTGATCGTCGAAGGCAAGATTAGGCCCTTCCTCATTGTAATGACCTATGGTATGACGAATGAAATCAAGTTCGGTGGCCTCAGAAATTTCGATATCAAACCTTTCCAAACGGTTCTCGTCGACGAGTTGATCCCCTACATCGATGCCAATTTCCGTACGCTCTCCGATCAATCCCATCGCGCCATGGCAGGCCTCTCTATGGGAGGAATGGAAACCAAGTCGATCACTTTGGCAAACCTTGATAAGTTTTCGCACATCGGCCTCTTCAGCGGCGGGACATTCTCCATGGATGATGTTAACAAGACGCCAGGCTTCAAACAGAAGGTAAAGTTAGCATTCGTCAGCTTTGGCAGTCGCGAACTTGGAAACAATCGCGGTGGCAGAGGTTTCTTTGGTGGTGATCCACGGGCGAATGCTGACAGTCTGAAACAAGCTGGTATCAACAGTGTCTTCTATGTCTCCCCGGAAACGGCCCACGAGTTCTTGTCTTGGCGTCGTGCCTTGCGTGAATTCGCACCGCTTCTGTTCAAGGATTGAACTATTGATTGGATAAAAAGAATTTTTGTGACTAAAGAATTTTGACAAAATCATATAAGGAGTCTATCAGGTGAATTTCAAGCATCTATTATTAGCGAGCGTATTCACAAGTGGATTTTCTTTTGCTCAAACGAACCAAACTACCGCTGTGGAAGACTTTAAGCCTTCATCTATCAATCAACCAGGCAAGCAATATCCCCAGGTCAATTCCCAAGGTCGGGTCCGTGCCCGCATTTCGGCACCCCAGGCTCAGAAAGTTCAGCTGGATATAGGCGGTGTAAGATACGACCTGACAAAGGATGAGAAAGGCGTTTGGACTGGAGATTCACGTCCCCAGGATGAAGGATTTCACTACTACCAGCTCAATATAGACGGCGCTCAGGTTCCGGATCCTGGAAGCATGTACTTTTACGGCGCCAGTCGTTGGGGCAGCGGTATCGAAGTCCCTGCCAAGGATCAGGATTTTTATGCCCTGAAGAACGTGCCCCATGGCCAGATTTGCCAGAATCTTTATTTCTCTAAGATTACTACCGCATGGCGTAGATGTTTCGTATATACTCCGCCGGATTATAATAAGAATACCACTACCCGATATCCCGTGCTATATCTTCAGCACGGCATGGGTGAAGATGAGACAGGCTGGGCTGTTCAGGGCAAAGCAAACCTTATTCTTGATAACCTTATCGCTGAGAAAAAGGCAGTTCCTATGATTATTGTTATGGATAATGGATATGCATCAAAGCCTTCCCAGACAACACGGGGCGTAGGGGTTCCTGTAAGAGGACCTGGTTTTTCAGCCTTTGAAGAAGTCCTGATTAAAGAAATCATCCCGATAATTGACGACACGTATCGTACTATTGCGGACCGGGAACACAGAGCGATGGCCGGACTTTCGATGGGAGCAAACCAGACCATCCGGATCACTATGAACAATCTGGACACGTTCTCCTACATAGGCGGATTCAGCGGTACATCGAACTTTCCGAGCATGGAGGCCATTGATCCCGCGACATTCATGAACGGAAAATTCAAAGACGGCGAGGCGCTCAATAAGCAGATCAAGCTCTTCTGGCTTGGCCTGGGCACGAAAGAGCCCAATCCATTCCCCGGCTCTGTTGGAGCATTCCGCGCTATGCTGGACAAGATAGGTTGCAAATATGTTTATTACGAATCTGTTGGTACTGCACATGAATGGTTAACATGGAGAAGAGATCTTTACCAGTTTGCACCGTTGTTATTTAGATAGAAACAAAGATGAACACTATGTTATAATCGGCGGTGTGAATAGTAAAATAACATTCAACTTAAAAAATATATTCGGAGTAATCTAAATAATATGAAACGAAGAATCTTTTTTCATCTGGTGTTTGTTCTGTTATGTTTGTCAATTACAAACAGCATGTATGGACAAGTTCCTGAAGGAGCAAAACCTGCACCAACAAACATTCGCCCCAATGAGTGTCCCTGCATTCTCACTGACCTGAGAGTAGTTTTCAGAGTAAATGCGCCGGATGCCGATAAAGTCCAGATAGACCTTGGTAAGATGTATGACATGCAGAAGGATGAAAAAGGGATATGGACTGTAACTACCGATCCTCAGGTGCCCGGATTCCATTATTACTCGCTTGTGATAGATGGAGTCAAGGTTGCTGATCCTGCAAGCGAATCCTTTTATGGAACCGGCAGAATGTCGAGTGCTATCGATATCCCTGAGGTGGGAGCCGACTTTTATACAATAAAGAATATTCCCCATGGCGATATACGATCTTGCATTTATTTCTCAAATGTTACAGGAAGATGGAGAAACCTGAATATCTACACTCCTCCGAGATACGATAAAGATGATAAAAGCAGTTACCCTGTCCTTTATATCCAGCACGGAGGTGGTGAGGATGAACGGGGTTGGGCTGCCCAGGGAAAAACAAATATTATACTTGATAACCTTATTGCTGAGGGAAAAGCAAAACCGATGCTTGTAGTAATTCCGAACGGGAATGTATCAAAGCCCGGAAAGACTGTAAGAGGTTATAATGAAGAAGCGATGGCTTCTTTCAAGAAAGAGCTTTTCGAAAACGTAATGCCGTTTATTAAAAGCACCTACAGGACAAAACCCGACGCTGCCAACAGGGCTATTGCCGGGTTATCGATGGGTGGCGGACAGGCGTTTTACACGGGTCTACGCAATACTGATATGTTTGCAAATGTCGGAGTATTTAGTTCAGGTTTATTTGGCGGTATAGGCAGACAGCCAGCGGCGGCATTTGATCCTGAAGCAATAATTCCTGGTATTCTATCCGCGCCGGCATCGTTCAATAAAAAGCTGAAGGTATTCTATATCTCTGTAGGAGAACAGGATCCAAGGATTGAACCTACCAAAAAGTTGATAGAAACTTTTAGAAACAAGGGACTAAAGGTAGAATTCGCATCATTTCCTGGAGGCCATGAGTGGCAGGTTTGGCGAAAATCTCTTCATGATTTTGCCCAAAAGCTTTTTAAAACTGATGAATAGTAGAGTTTATAGATAGGTTGTTGAAGCTAATAATTTACCAATATAATACCGGAAGAAAATATGAGAACCTCCATAATTTGTTTTGCCATTATCTTTATCTTCTTCTTTAGTTGTTTAGGTTCCCAACAGAAGAAAAACTTTGTGAAAGAAACTAATGGTATTCTTGTGATTGTTGGCTCTACAGAAGTTCAATTACATGTGATGGGAGATAAAATAATCAGAGTTCAAGTCACTCGTTCAGGAGAATCTCTGACACATAAAAGTTTATCCGTCATCTATACTCCTTCCCCAGATATCAAGTGGAAAGTCAGGGAAGAAACCGGTACCGTAGCGCTTGAAACAGGATCAATAAAAGCGAAAGTTAATCTTTCAACAGGGAAAGTTCAGTTTCTCGATAAGTCAAGCAAAAACCTTCTGCAGGAAAATGGTCGGGAGATTATTCCGGCTGTTGTTCTCGGCGAAAAAACAAATAACATCCGACAAAAATTTATTCTTTCAAATTCGGAAGCTCTCTACGGCCTAGGCCAACACCAGCAAGGTAATATGAACCTTAGGGGAAAAACCGTTGACCTTTACCAGGTAAATATGAAAGTGTCCATCCCTATGTTGGTCTCGACCAACGGTTATGGCATTTTCTGGGATAATCCTTCTCTGACGAAATTCACTGATAATGCACAGGGAACGGAACTCTGGTCTGAGGTGGGCGACGGGATAGATTACTATTTTATCGCAGGCAGTACGATCGATAAAGTTATTTCCGGTTATCGAACACTGACGGGACAGACGCCGATGTATGCGAAATGGGCATACGGATTTTTCCAATCGAAAGAACGGTATAAAACTCAGGATGAGATTGTTGGAATCGTAGATGAATTCCGTCAGCGTCATGTTCCGCTGGATGTCATTGTTCAGGATTGGTTTTACTGGGACCCACAGCCATGGGGTTCACATTATATGAACCGGGATCGCTATCCGGATCCGACAAAAATGAATAAGGATATTCATGATCGAAATGCAAAAATTATTATCTCAGTTTGGTCAAAATTTTTTCCTGGAAGTACCAATTATTCGGAAATGAATCAAAAAGGATTTTTATTGAAGCCTATCGCAGAAGGCAGCAATTACTATAATCCATATGACCCGAATGCCCGTGTATTGTACTGGAGACAGATCCACGATTCATTATTCGTCAAGGGATTCGATGGATGGTGGCTGGATGCCAGTGAACCGGAAGTAGGTGATCTGAGAAAAGACAATATTAAAGAGATCATCAATAATAATCTGGGTACCGGTGCGCGTTATCTCAACACATATTCACTGATGACAACAAAGGCAATATATGAAGGGCAGCGTAAGTCAACGTTGGATAAACGAGTCTATATTCTCACGCGTTCTGCATTTGCCGGACAGCAGCGCAATGCAGCAACGACATGGTCAGGAGATATTACAGCCAGCTGGGATGTGTTTCGAAAACAAATTCCTGCCGGTCTGAATTTTTGTTTTACCGGCATACCTTACTGGACAACCGACATCGGCGCATTTGGTGTCAGGGTACCCGGGGGATCCGGAAACGATATGTACAGAGAATTATTCACACGTTGGTATCAGTTCGGCGCGTTCTGCCCGATTTTCCGTGTTCATGGAACCAGTACACCACGTGAAATTTGGCAGTTCGGCAATGCGGGCTCCTGGTCGTATGATACGCAGCTTAAGTTCGATAACCTTCGGTATAGGCTGATGCCATATATCTATTCGCTTGGATGGAAAGTAACTCATGATAATTATACAATGATGCGGGGCCTGGCGTTCGATTTTGCAAGTGATAACAAGGTATATAATATAGATGACCAGTTTATGTTTGGCCCTTCACTGCTTGTGAATCCTGTTACGAAACCGATGTATCATCCCTGGATACAATCTGACGCAGGAAGCATCATCCCTTCGAGTAATCTGCTTACACCGGACGGGAAACCCGGACTGACCGGCGAGTATTATGAAGGCATGGAATTTAAAAATCTGTTTACGACAAGGACGGACACTGTCATTGATTTCAATTGGGGTATGGATGCACCAATGCAGGGAATGCCTATTGATACTTTTTCCGTACGATGGAGTGGAAAAATAACAGCTCCGGAAACCGGAGAATATACTATCAATACAATGACTGACGATGGTTCACGCGTGTGGGTAGACAATAAACAGATTATTAATGATTGGACAGACCATGCACCACTGCTCAACTCAGGAAAAATAAATCTCGAAGCAGGTAAGAGTTATGATATGAAGTTTGAATATTTTGACTTTAAAATGGGAGCTGTGGCACAGCTACACTGGATTCTTCCATCTCAGAAAAAAGTGGATACCAACGCTCTTCCGGAAAAAACAAGGAAAGTATATTTGCCCGGCCCAACTGCATGGATTGATTTCTGGACTGGGGAAAAATTTTCCGGCGGACAAACGATTACCGCTTCGGCCCCTATAAACATTATGCCGCTCTTCGTGAAAGCGGGCTCAATTATTCCGATGGGTCCATTTATCCAGTATGCAACGGAAAAGCCTGCCAATCCTATCGAACTGAGAATTTATCCGGGCGCTAACGGCACATTTGAATTATACGAAGACGAGAATGATAACTATAATTATGAGAAGGGAAAGTACGCAGTTATTCCGATTTCATGGAACGATAAGTCAAAGACACTGACCATTGGTGACCGCAAGGGTGAATTCGATGGTATGCTCAAGAAACGGACATTCAATATCGTGCTGGTAAACCAAACAACCGGCACAGGATTGGATCTTTCAAAAATTTCAACTTCTATTCAGTATAATGGAAAACGTACTTCAATAAAATTGAAATAAGATAAAATGGAATTACATAAACTATGAAAATATTTATCATTACATTATTTTATTTGCTTTTCTTTGTACAGATAGTATTCGCCGGCTCGAACAATAAGGACTCAAGATTTGATTTTACGGGACCCAGGGATCCTTCTCTTATCAGGGGCTTCAATTATACTCCGGCTAATGTAGCTTCTCCGCGACATCATGTCGATTGCTGGGTTCATTATGACTCAGCAACAATTGAATTTGATCTTGATCTGGCTAAAAGTCTCGATCTGAATCAGGTGAGGATTTTTATTCCGTATACAGTTTATACCGAGGATAAAGATGCTCTTCCAGCTAAACTAAAACATTTCGTACGCGAATGTCACAAGAGGAATATTGGAGTTATGCCCGTTGTGGGATATGGACCATGGCTGAGAGATACAACACTCCGATCCAAAGCAAGAGAATGGGCTCAGTTTCTTATCGATGCCATATCCAATGAACCCGGACTTGCCTTCTGGGACGTGATGAACGAACCTGACTGGCCTCCCACGCGCAATGAATGGTATTTGAGTAAATTTGAATGCAGTAAATTATTGGCGAATACTTACCATGAGCTCGATCCGAATACACCTGTGACTATAGGAATGGCTTTTGTCGATGGTATGATTGAATTGGCAGATTATGTGGATGTACTGCAGTTTCATGATTATATGCAGACTCGCGAACAGATCAGGCATAACATTATACGAGCAAAGGAGTTTGCAGCAAAAGTGAATAAGCCATTAATAAACGGTGAAATTGGTTGTATTGCCCGAGCCAATCCGTATAATATTACCCTGCAGGAACATATGAATGCAAAGGTAGGATGGTATATCTGGGAATTGATGATTGTCCGTAAAGGATGGGGCCCTGTTCACGGTGTGTTTTATGAGGATGGAAGTGTTCGTGATCCATCAATACCCGCTGCAATAATGGGATTTTTCCGTAAACGTACCGCAGATATTCTTCCTGCTGTTCCGGATAAGGAAGGTTGGGTTTCAAAGATTATAGATCAAAGCGATAAGTGGCTTAAAGATACTGATAAAACTTGGAAGGATGGATTGGACATTGCCGAAACCGCTTCTCACTTGCTTGAAGCAGCAGAGCTTACAGCAATGAGAATACCCCCAACATGGGAAGTTGAAATGCTCAGACAGGGCGAAGTTAACCTGGAAGCTCTGAAAGAGCTGATTATTAAATTCAAAGATCTGCTTGAACCTTATAAAATATCGCAGCTAAA
>Ga0315544_1002252_pt1 | contig 13846 bp, 14 predicted proteins | sample SalMarSW160130MG_2_FD_202543 | JGI IMG/M metagenome (GOLD analysis project Ga0315544, IMG submission 202543) | Salt marsh sediment microbial communities from the Plum Island Ecosystem LTER, Massachusetts, United States - Salt Marsh Sediment SW1601-130 ... | reverse complement strand
AGACGGAAAACGCCAATGGTTACACGCAGCCTCTAGTCCCAATTTAACCTACTATAAGATTCATCCCAAACGTGGTTCTCATGCCATGGATCAGATCGGCATACTTCCCAATTTCAATGGGCGTGCCATTCATGATTTCTGGAAACCCTATTTTAAATACGATTGTAACCATGGGCTTTGCAACGCCCACCATTTACGTGAATTGGTTTTTCTTCACGAGCAGCATGATCAACGCTGGGCCAAAGATATGATAGAGTGCCTCGTTGATATCAAGAAAGACGTTGATGAGGCAAAAGGGAGCACAGATACACTTTTCAAAGAACAAATCCAGAAATTTGAAGAACGTTATCAGAGAATCCTCGATAAAGGTTACAACGAGAATCCTCTGCCAAAGAAAAAATCCACCAAAAAGAAAAGAGGGAGGCGTAAAAAAACCAAAGCCCGAAATCTACTCGAACGCCTCGATAACCATAGAAAAGAAGCATTGGCCTTCATGTATGACTTCACAGTACCCTTCGATAACAATCTTGCAGAAAGGGATCTTCGGATGGCTAAGGTGCAGCAGAAAATCTCCGGCACCTTCCGAAGCCAGGACGGGGCTAATGCTTTCTGCTGTATCCGAAGCTATATCTCAACAACCAGGAAAAATGCGCTCAACGCTATTGAAGCCATCATCAATGTATTCGCTGGTACACCATTTGTTCCAAGGCCTGACACTAGCTAGCCAACCTTCTTGTTCTTGTACAGCGTTATCCAAAATCAGTTGCTATCCTTCAAAGATATATAAATAAAAATATCTGTGTTACAAAATATCTTGTTAATCACTTAATTCCTGTCTAAAATATACCTGTGTAGTTACAATTTTTGTTTATAAATACCGTGTAATTGTTCAAAATCTTATGAATGTAATTTTGCTGGTTTTTTAAGACACCCATGCCCTTCCTTAAAGTTTTGAGCAGATACAATGCCATGGTAATAAAAGATTATAAAGGTAAAAACAGTGATCGGACATTAGGCCTCAAAAGGGGAAAGTCTGCAATTAAACGGGAAACCTCATCTCTAACACCCGGAAAGATAGTTATGTGGGTAGCTCTATTTGGTCTAGTTTTTTTTATCAACTATTTATTCTTCGTACATCTGGAGCCAATAAACAAAAAAGAAATAAACAGGGGACTCACTCCAAAAGAACATACCATGCCAGATAATATTGCAGAGTGGCTTGATAAAGGGTACAAGAGATACCAAGAAGGGAACCTAATACAAGCGGTTGAGGCATTTAGTAAAGCCATTATCCTAAACCCAAAAGAAACAAGAGCGTATCTTGATAGAGGGATTGTCTATAGCAATATGGGTATGTATGATAAGGCAATCAATGACTACACTACAGTGATTGCATTAAATCCAGATTACGCAGAGGCTTACAATAATAGGGGTTGGGCCTACCTTAAAAAGGCCCTATTTGATCACACGATTAAGGATTGCAGTGAAGCACTTCGCTTGAACCCAGCCATGGCCACAGCGTATTATACGCGAGGAGTGGCCTATAAGGCTCAGGGATTGTTTGGTATGGCAAGGAAAGACTTTCAAAAAAGCTGTGAGCTGGGCAACAATAGCGGTTGTCAGGTATATGGAGAGCTTTCAAAAACAAAAAGATAATGAAATGTGATCTGAAATTTTTCTTTGATCCAAGGGCCATAGCAGTAGTGGGAGCTACAGCTCATGCCAATAGGGGTGGAAATAATCTTCTCAAAAACCTTACCCTTGGCTATAAGGGAGCCATTTATCCTATTAATCCGAAATATGATACAATTATGGACATAAAGACCTACCCCACCATCTCTGCAATAGATGGAATTGTTGATCTGGCACTTATATTTGTTCCTGCTGAACAAACACCAGGAGTGCTCAGGGAATGTGTGGCTAAAGGCGTAAAGGGAGTTATTTTGGAAAATAGCGGATTTGCAGAGGTTGGCCCTGAAGGAAAGACTTTACAGGATGAATGCACTACCATAGCTAAAAATGGAAAATTACGCCTCTGGGGACCGAACTGTATGGGATTGATTGATGCAAAAAACCAATATGTCTTTTCTTTTATGGCACCTTCTCTTTGGCATGGCCTACTGAAAAGCGGTGGTGTCTCCCTGATTTTTCAAAGCGGTCTCCTTTCAGCAGGTTTTTTATTCACAATCATGAGTCATAAAACTCTTGGTCTGGCCAAGGTGTGCTCAATTGGAAACAAATGTGACATAACCGAAATTGATATTTTAGAATTTCTTTTAGATGATCTGGATACAAAAATAATTGCTCTTTATCTGGAATCATTATCTAATGGGCATAGGTTTTTTGAATTGGCGAAATCATCTAACAAGCCGCTTGTATTATTAAAAGGGGGCAAAAGTGCAGCCGGGGCCATGGCCGCTGTAAGCCATACCGCTTCATTAGCCGGGAACTATCAGATATTACACGGTGCTATCAAGCAAGCAGGGGTATTGGAAGCAAATGACTTCTTTGAGATGATGGATATTGCCCGGGTTCTGGAAAAGGGATTTGCACAAAGAAACAATACATCAAAGGTTGGCAGAGTCGCTATTTTGACTTCCAGCGGGGCCTCTGGTATTGTAACGACTGACTATTTAGAAAAATTCGGCCTTGATCTTGCGGTAATTTCACCTGCAACCATCAAGAGATTGGAACGATTATCGCCTGGCTGGATGCCAATAAAAAATCCCGTGGACTATTGGCCTGCCATGGAAAAAAACGGCCCTATAACTGCGTTGAAAGAGGGGCTCTCTGCCCTTTATGCTGATCCCAATGTGGATGGTGTAATCATCAATCTTTTTACAGGCATGGATGCATGGAGTTTTGATCTCCTTGAATTAATGGCGGTGATTAAAGATCGGAAAAAACCGATTCTTACATGGCTCATAGGACTAAAAGATACACTCGAACCTGCAAAGATCAGGATGGAGAAAGCTGGGTGGCCAGTGTTTAATGAAATTCATCGTTTAGTTAAGATTATGTCTACTATTTTGCAACAACGGTGAGACTGATTCATGGGGCATATATTTGATGTAAAATTAGCCAAGCTCTATGAAGCATGGCAGAAATCGCCTGAGGGGATCCTGTTTGACAGATTAAGCAGTGAACTTATAGTCCGCCTTGTAAGACCAAAAAGGGGAGAAAGGGTGTTAGATATTGGCTGTGGGACAGGAAATCATCTCCTTCTTTTTTATCGATTAGGACTCGATGTAACAGGCCTTGATGCCTCTCCATATATGTTGGATATTGCGAAATCCAGATTGGGTAATAAGGCCTCGTTTAAAATCGGCAGTGCAGAGGATTTACCTTTTGAGGATAACGAATTTGACGTAACTACCCTTATTATTACATTAGAATTTCTCGATAACCCGCTTGCAGCATTAAGCGAGGCAGGGAGGGTAACAAAAAACAAAGTATTTATAGGTGTACTCAATGGCCTTTCTTTAGGATGTGTATGTAAAAAAATTTATTCGCTTTTTTCTAACTCTATATTTAGAGAAACACATCTGTTTACATTATGGGGGCTTAAGGAACGTGTGAAAAAGGCATATGGTAATGTGCCTATGGAGTGGGGAAGTATCCAGATAATGCCATTCTTTTTTAAAAAATATAATAAACAAATTGAGAGATTATCCTTACTGCAATCTTATCCATTTGGCACATTTTTAGGTCTTTCCTCTACAATTACCTATACATTGAAAACAGAAAACCTCAAAGTCACTAAAAAGTTGAAAAAGAGAGCAGAATCCCTAATAAGTAGCTCTCCTTTTTGACTTTTTCTCTATTTTACCTCTTGACACATAGGAGGAGAGTAATTAATCGTAAGGATACTATATTAAATAGTAAGTGCGAGAGTGGCGGAATTGGCAGACGCACTGGACTTAGGATCCAGCCCGTAATTACGGATAGGGGTTCGAGTCCCCTCTCTCGCACCAGTCATGGATATAAGCCAAAATTTTTGAATTTATGTCAAGCCTGCCCGACACCTGCCCATCCCGATTATATCGAGACAGGTGTGTCCGTCAGGTGGGTCTGGGCTAGGGATTTTGGATTTCTTAAGGATTTTGTGTATAAACAGTTTGCAATCATCCTTTGCGAGTCATGTATTTAAGATTTAGGATAAAGAACTATGGAAACAAATATTGAAGAAATAAGTCAGGTAAAAAGACAGATTAATGTTGAGATTGAGACAGAAGAAGTAACTAAAAAACTGGATCAAGCCTACAATGAGCTTTCAAAAAGGGCTAAAGTTAAAGGCTTTAGACCTGGTAAGACTCCAAGAAAGATACTTGAGCAGTATTATGGTAAGGAAATTATGGCTGATGTCAAGAATGATTTAATAAAGGAATCTTTCTCTAAAGTAATAGAAGAAACTAAGCTTTTCCCATTAGGAAATCCCTCTATTGAAGATGAGGCAATACGACCAGGGAAAAGTTTTAAATATACTATTCTTATGGAGATAAGGCCAGACTTTGAGCTGAAGGAATATATGGATATCTCTGTCGAGAAAGAAATTTTAAACATTTCTGAAGATAATGCCGATAAAAAACTTGAAGAAATTAGGGAGGCTCATGCTCAGCTCGTCTCCATCAATGAAGAAAGGGGAATAAAAGAAGGGGATTATGTAATCATTGACTACGAATGTATGTGGAAAGACAAACCTATTAAAGGAATAGAGGGTAAAGATTTTATGATCCATGTAGGAGATAAAAATTTTTATCCTGAAATCGAATCAGGCATTAAAGGACTGAAAAAAAATGAAAAAAAGGATATAAAGATAGACTTTAGTGAAGACTTTAGTGATAGAAGATTAGCCAATAAAAGTGTAACATTTCATACCAGGGTTGAGGATATCAAAAAAAAGGATCTACCTGATCTTAACGATGATTTTGCGAGGAGCCTTGGCAAAGAATTTAAATCCTTAGCAGATCTGAAGGGGAGGGTTACAAAAGAAATTACCCTTCAAGAAGAGAAAAGAATAGACAGCGAGCTAAAAAAGCGTCTTCTCAAAAAGATAACAGCCAAAGTAGATTTTGAACTCCCTCAGACTATGGTCGAAAACGAAATTGAATACTCAATGGCTACTATAAAGCAAAATTTTCTTCGCGCCGGATCTAAACTTGAGTCAGCTGGTATTTCAGAAGATACAATGAGACAGAATTTAAAACTAGCTGCTGAGGAAAAAGTGAAAGAAGAGCTTATATTAGGTAAAATAGCTGACCTGGAAGATATTAAGCTTGAGGACAGTGATATAAGGTATGGTTTTCAGAAATTGGCTGCTCAAACAGGGCAAAACCTCACTATACTTCAGCAATACTATGAAAAAAACAATTTAATGGATTCATTCAGAAACCAGCTTTTAATTGAAAAAATCTTGAATCATCTTGTTCAAGGTGCTACAATTACTGAGGTACAAGAAATATCTGAAGAAAGCCAAAAAGATAGAAAGGTGCTAAAATAAAATGCTGATACCAATGGTTGTAGAACAAACCTCTCGAGGAGAGAGGGCATATGATATTTACTCACGCCTCCTAAAGGATAGGATTATCTTTATGGGTGAGCAAGTTACTGATGATATGGCAAATATTATCATTGCCCAGTTTCTTTTTCTGGAATCTGAAGATCCGGATAAGGATATAAATCTCTATATTAATTCCCCAGGAGGATCAATTACCGCAGGACTGGCTATCTATGATACGATGCAATATGTAAAATCTGATATTGCTACAATCTGCACAGGACAGGCCAGCAGCATGGCCGCCCTTTTATTAGCAGCTGGCAGCAAAGGAAAGCGGTTTGCTCTTCCACATTCCAGAATAATGATACATCAACCAATGGGGGCAACACAGGGACAGGCTACAGATATAGATATACAGGCCAGAGAAATAATAAGGCTAAAAAAGGCCCTCAATGAAATCCTTGCCCTGCACACAGGCCAAGATACAAAAAAGATAGCAAACGATTCAGAAAGGGATTTTTTTATGAGTGGCCAGGAGGCGCTGGAGTATGGTATTGTAGACAGGGTAATTGCAAAAAGAGAAATGGTAAACATGGGGAGAGATAATAAAAACAGGAAAATCCGCACTGTTGACTGAGAAGGCCAGATCTATTGAGTCCTGCTTGCCTTTCCCTTCTTGTCTTCTGATTAGTTTTACCCTTTGGTCTCTGGTGGCGATCTGCTGCAGGATATCATCTGTTTGATCTATCGATGCATCCTGATACCAGATATATATACTGGATTTGAAACGAGTCATCCTGCTTTGCCACGATCACGTTATTCAAAAAGCCCTATTTGCTAAAAATATGAGATATCTGTACTAATTTTTACCTTGCTCAAGTGTTCATTCTCCTCTGAGACTTAGTGCCCACCTTCTTTTCATCAAATAATGCTTTTTGCGTAACAATCCTGGCTTGTTTCTAAGAACTTTCTACTGTAGAGTTAGGCAAGAAAGTCGGCGGACAAAGGGATCGTGTTTCAGATTTTAATATAGAGGAGGTAGCTAAGATGAGAAAAGAAATGATAAAACCATTTGTCTGGGGTATCGTGGTTGGTGCGATTGTGTTGCTTATTGTCATTTTCTCGACAGGATGGGTAGTAACAAGTGGCTCTGCCCAAGATAAAGCTGAGGAAATGGCTGAAAAGGCTGTTATAGACCAGCTGGCACCGATTTGTGTCGAACAGTTTCTCAAGGATCCAAACAGGGAAGAGCGATTCGAGCAATTGAAAGCAAAAGACTCCTGGATGAGAGGCGAGTATGTGGAAAAAAGCGGTTGGGCGACAATGCCCGGCGCTGAATCGCCTGCTCGTGGAGTTGCCGATGAATGTGCCAGACGGCTTATGGAGCTCAGGCGGTAAGTACCCGTAAGTACACCTTCTTCTCTCACTTCCGGGCACCAATTATAGTATGATCCCGGATGTTATGCCAACTGACCTAACCTGATTGAAGGAGAATGATAGATAATGAAGGGGAAGGATCAGAACGTATGGTTCCATGTACCGTTAAGAAGGATCTCCAGCCGGGCGATATCCTGATACCCAAGGAGAGAACCCGTATCAAGTCCGGTTTACAAAGATTCAGTCTCCACCTGCGCAATATGCGCTTGATCGGTGGTGATACAGTCATCACCGCTGCCTTATTGCCACTGTTGGGATTTTTCCTTCTTCACGGTTTACATGACGTTCCCTGGCTCACCATTGCTGGCCTGTTCTTGGTCGGCCTACTGCTCACCGCTACCATCTTTGGACTGAACAATCTGACCGACGTCAAGATCGACGCTCGTGACCCGCTCAAGCAGACCAACGGCATCAATCCGATCGCACTGGGCCAACTGACGCAGAGGGAGGCAATGATTTCCCTGCTGGGTTGCGGGCTGCTGGCTCTGGCGCTGGCAGCCTGGCTATCGGTGCTCCCCTGGGCATTTCTGGCCTTGACCATCGGTGCCCTCTATTCGCTGCCGCCGGTCCGGCTGAAAGAACGTGCCGGCCTGGACCTGCTGGCCCACAGCCTGGTACCGCTTTTTATCTTGTTAATGGGCATGGCAGCCGCCCAGGTAAATCACCCCCTGCGTGCGGTCGTGGGAGCGGCCTGGGTATGCCTGATCTCGGCCAAGAGCGATACCACCAATCTCATCCGGGACTACGAGTCGGACCGCGGACATAACATAGGGACGACTGCGGTTCGCTTGGGGATCCGGGCTGTCTGGTGGCTGCGGCTGGGCCTGGTCCTGGCGGCTGCCGGACTTCTCCTCTTTGCCAGTTGGTGGGGGGCTTTCAGACTGCTTCCCGCTTTGCTGGTAGCGGCCATCGTTGCTCTGGAGATTCTGGCGATCTTTCGACCAGGCTATTACTTGCTAAAACAGCGATTGGTGTTAAGGATGAGCTATACTGCCGGTGGCGGCATCTTTGTTCTGTTGAGTGGTTAGGTCTGCTTCCCATTTATCTCGGAACCTATGGATCAGATCTCAGATTTAAATAATCTCTGTTGTGGATAGACGGTCATGCCCGAGGATTTCCTGCAATGATCTTGAGGATATGTTCTTCTGAATGGCCGTAACCACAAAGGTGTGTCTCAGAACGTTAGGGACAGGGGCGAATGCACATCATAAGCTTTATTGAGCGCAAAGAAGTCGTTAAAAAGATTCTAAAGTATCTGAGATTGTCCTTGGTAAAACCAAAAACCGAGCCAGCTAACCGTCCTTGAGGTCAGATTGAGTAAGAAACAGCAAGGCAGGGTCATGGCTCTGCCTTTTTTTACCAATCCCTGAAAGGCTTTGCTTTCTGCTCTAAGCTGAAAGGCCTGAGTTTTGTGAATACGAAATCGTGAATCCGAGTGGCGTTTCACCAAGCTCGCATAGTACTAAATGAATAAAGTGCCTTCTCCATCACCGCATCTTATTGATTAGCGACTGAAATATGAGATAATTGGGAGTGTGTCTGAACTGTTTAATTCATCTGAGACTGTCGAAAAACCCTAAAACAATGATTTTGACCCTTGTAAGTAGTTGATTTTACTACATATGAATTTCACTAAAAGGCAATTTTTGGACTTTTTCGACAGTCTCTCTTGTAATCTGCAATTGTGATGTTTGGAATTCGATCACATAAGGCCTCTGTGGAAGCCTTCATTTTAGCGGACAGGTTTCAAAATAGTATTGAAGTTTCCACTACCATATGTAAATATATACAGATTTGAGTATATGGCACGCAAAGCTGTAATTTTAGACTGGGCATCCAAGCTCAAGATATTGTGGATTTTTTGATAAGAAAAGAAATTTATTTTGGTTAATCTTTATCTTTAACAAAACCTATCCCCTTCAAAAATTAATATCCTCTTCTGCCCCATCTAATAGAACCATTTTCTATATAATATATAGATAAAATATATCTATTTTAATCAATTTAAATATTTTACTTGACATATGTATTAAAAAAGCATAATTATACTTAATTAAATTATGAATATAAGCTCAAACCTTTCCTATTAACTAAAAATTTGTGGCATGGTCCATGTTTTCGTAAAGGAAACAGCTTATTTTGTCAAGTTTTTGAATCCATCTAATCTTAAACACAAGAGGTGCATCATGACAAAAAAAACTTTCCTTATCTTTCAGCTTTTCTTGGCCATTTTTGCCATATACGCACTACTGGATCATACTGGCAACTACCACTTACTCGTGCCCTTCTTCTGCTTGACGGGGATGTTTTTTGTTGGAAGGGAAGAAGTCTCTTTCAAAAAGATCAGCGAGGAAGTAAGTCACCAAAGCCAAAAAGAAGCTATTGCCTAGGCACGTCGAGCCTACTTCATGTACGGATCGAACAGGGAAAAGAGGGATGTCCTTAAATAATTCAATAAATTATCCCATGAGTTGATAGCTGTTCTCTTCTGCTATGGTTTCACCTCTCTGAACTGAATAGCCTATTGCAGAAGGGCTCATTACAAAAAGCCGGGCCAACTCCGTCAGCAGCTTATCTAAGCCTTTAAGCGAAGGATTATATCAGCAGCGATTCGAGCAGCAATTGCACATACCATTGGGCATTTTTCTAACCCACCGGCTTTATACCATTCCGCTGCCTCCTCATCGATCTTAAAATCAAAACTCCTCCCTAATAATCTTTTATGAATCTCAAAGCACATAGAGCTCCCCATTTCCTCCCTAAATCTATTATACATTTCATATGAAGCCTGCATTGAATCCCTATATGCTTGTATATCCTCAAGTTCTTCTCGGCCCAGTACCAAGCCAATAGCCATGATACCACCGGTAAGTGCTCCACAAGTCTCACCCATCCGCGCAACACCGCCTGCCAACGCAGTGCTTGCTTTAATGGCAGCCCCATTCTCTAAATGGAGATGGCTCTGCAAAGCCTGCAATACAGATCGAGTGCACCCCTCATATACTCTATCATTGTAATACGCTGCCCAAGCAACTCGATCCAACAGTTTCTCTCGTGAACCTGGCTCAATTTGCCGGTTGGTATAATTGGCCTTTTCGATTATCTTAGCAACTTCTTCCAAACTCATAAATACTACCTCCATCTATAATTGTAATAAAAGCAGACATTGGTTCCAAAACGACTTTAATATATTTCTCTATCTCTGGCAACTCATCAGAAACATATCACAAAATATTCTTGACATACTCTTTTCTGAAATATGCAATTCAAAGTGTAAACAATTATCGAGGAGGTTATCATGAAAGCAACAGCTAAAGACCTCAGATTTCAATCGCGTGAATTATTGAACACCGTAAAAAGAGGAGAAGAAGTAGTTATCACATACAGAGGTAAGCCTTGTGCGAAACTTGTGCCCTATCAGAATGAAGGGAAAAAGAATAAAGAAGGCGAACTATTTGGTATCTGGAAAGACCATAAAGATATTCAAATTACAAAATTTTGTCCATGAGGTCAGGGAGATATAACACTCGGAATATCAGCGAACAAGCGGCTGAAGGTGGGCTGCCAATTTTGCTCCGTTTCATCGGCAGCCACTTAATCGCGTATTCGACTCTTTTTATCTAAGAAGATCTTTTTCTCTCTATTACTCTGCCCATGACATGGTGGAGGACACCAGGGGCCTGCCCGCCATCGCAAGCCGCTCAGGCCCTGCCCGCCGGACGGCAGGCGGGGAGGCTGGTAGGCATCTGAACTTGCGAACCGTGGCATGGTGGAAAAGATTTCATAATGGAGAGTTGCATGTCAATCAATTTCTGTACGGAAGTCCCCCTTTACGATTTCCGTCCCCCTTTGTGTCCTTTCCTTACCAAAGAGTTGCCACTGAGTGCTCTAATTAATCAGGGGTCTTTTCGCTGATTATCTTTTCCCCAAGCTTTATGGTTTCCTGCAATCTGTTCAGCATTTGCTGCCATTCTTTGGGATCTTGGGCTGATGGTTTGATTTCTGTAAGAATTGCGACACAATATTTTAATGTCTTTATCAATACCTCATTTGTGTTTTCCAGTGTGGTGATATAATCGAAAACTTTTTGATTTAATTTCGTTTCCAAGATGTGCCTCCTTAAAAATGAAGTCCTACCTCTCTATTTAAGATATGTTTTTTAAATACTCAAGTTTATAACGCATTTAATTTCTCAAAAAAATCAAGGGGGATTTTAGGGTGGATGAAATGGGTATAGGTGATATCCATTATGTTTTTCCGCCAGATATCGGAGGTGACCTAGGGACAGCGGAAGCGGGTTATGGAAAAGACGCTGAAAAGAGCGAAAGGGGAGGGTGATTAACGAAGTTTGGGTCACACTTTAGGCTCGTGAGCAAGATTAATACCTCTTTTACCGTGTCTTCTTTCTGATATCCTGAGCCATGTTTTTCAATATGCTGACCTTCTCAAGAGATTCTCCATTCCAACAGGGAAAAATAGTGTTATTGTGGAAGAGCGGCTCGTCTCCTAAATTAAATCTTGATACCTCTACTGCCTCTTTCCACATCTGAGTATGCGGTATGGGCGAGTATTCACTTAAATAGGGCATGGCACCTGCTTTTTCCACATATGTGATTGTTTGAGCTACCTGATCATAGGTTTGTCCTGGAAGACCCATCAGGATATAGGCCCCTATCTGGGGAGTGGTAAATCCTGCCTTTTTAAGCTGATTGACAGCCAGCTCGAATTCACCTGTGGAGTACTTTTTTCCCAAATTTCTGTGGAGTTTTGTGTCGGATGTCTCCAGCCCTAGTCTGATTGTTTTAAAACCTGCCCTATAAAGGAGGTCCGCGGTAGTTTTGTCTATATAGGTGATATGAAGCCCGTTGGGGCAATGAAATCGAAGATTGAGGTTATCCCTTATTACTTCCTCTAAAAAAATACAGATATGATTTTCGGCATCTACAAGAAGGGCATCATCATAAAAGGCAAAATTTTGTATGTGATATTTTGTATTCCAAAAGAAAACCTCTTCAAATAACTCTCGTGGCTCCCTCTTGATAAAAGAGGGGTTGAGATAATGTGAGGCACAGTATGTACATCTGAAAGGGCACCCAGAGGAACTCAACAGGCAGATGTAATCTATCTCAGTAAGCAGATCAAAGGCTGGGTAAGGAAAAAAAGGTTGAGCCTTTTCTTCAGAAAGAAAATTTGGTATATTTTTTTCTAAGAACCGGCTACACTCTAAAGGCCAAAATTGACTGGGTGATGAGATAATCAGATCGGCGTGAGAATAATTTCTGGCATGCTCGGGGCATAATGTGGCATATATTCCACCGAGGAGTATCGGGGCATTCGGATGAATATCTTTCGCCAGATTGATGGCCTCGAACACACCTGGATACCAATAGGTCATAAGGGAGGTAACAAGGATGGCTGCCGGTCTTTGTACCTTTTGTAATTCTTCTGTAAATACCTGAGGAGCTATCCCGTAGCGACTGTATGATCGTGGAATACTGGACAGCTTGGGAGGCTTTGGCACGGTTTGTTTCCAAAACTTCCCTGTTCCATATTTACGCCGTATGGGTTTCCGGAGATGAGCTATTTTTTCCATGGATGTATTGTGCACATCAAGGCAGTCTATAAGGTGCACTGAAAAGCCCCGTTCCCTTAGATAGCCGGCTAAATATAGTAAGCCGAGTGGTTTTGCCCAGAGATCATAGGCAGCAAAATCATATATCCAGGGATTAATGAGAATTACCGTCGGTTTTTTGACAGATTTTGTTGGGTTTGTTGTGGTCATAGGATTAATAAGGTTTTAGTTCACCCTGTGGAGTAAAAGATCTACTCATAATAGAGCATTTTGAGTATAATAAATGCTAAATCCCCATGCTGCAAGGTAAAATACTTACTCAACAGGGCAGGCAAACTCAAAAAACCCAACAAACATTATTGAAACTTGAGGGAGGGCCTTTATGAGGGCAGTTGTGCAGCGAGTGAAGACGACCAAGGTCATGGTTGATGGTGAGATTGTTGGGGAAATTGGCAAGGGTGTGTTAATCTTTCTTGGTGTTGGCGTAGGGGACACTATCGATGATGCAGATTATCTGGCTTCTAAGATTGTTCACCTACGAATCTTTGGCGATAGTGAGGGAAAGATGAATCTATCCTTGCTGGAGACAGGTGGTGAGGCGCTTGTTGTATCACAGTTTACCCTCTGGGGAGATTGCAAGAAGGGGAGGAGGCCCTCTTTTGTTCGGGCGGCTGATCCTGCAGTTGCAAATGATTTATATCAAAAATTTATTTTTTTTCTTAAGGGAAAGGGTATTCAAGTAGCTGAGGGAAGATTTCAGGAAATGATGGATGTCCATCTTGTGAACGATGGGCCAGTCACTCTGTTACTTGATAGTGCCAAGAATTTTTAATAAGAAATAATATAACTATTCAGCCACGAATTGACACGAATTGACATTAATGAAGACGCCCGCCATCCCTGCCAGACATCCGGCAGGCGGGCGGCAGGCGGTTATAAAATTCTGTATGAAGATTTATCATACAGATAAGTATTCGTGATAATTAGTGATAATTTGTGGCTGAATTATAAAGGAAGGTGTACTATTATGGATTACAATAAGGAAGCGGTACAGGAAAAAACAGATGAATTGGGCATTCCAGAAAAGCTGGACAAGAAAAAGAAAGCGCCAAGATTTGCCATATACAAGTTGCTTCTTTTTCTTTTTATCGCGCTCTATTTTGTTGTAACATTTTACCGCATTCCCCTTTTAACCGCATTGGGGAGGTATCTTATCGTAGAACATGAGCCGGAGAAGGCTGATGTGATTGTGTGTCTTGCGGGGAAAAATATAGAGAGGTCTCTCGCAGTGGTTGATGCCTACAGGAAAGGACTTGCACCCTATATCTTTATGGCAAAAA
>Ga0315544_1002247_pt1 | contig 13859 bp, 13 predicted proteins | sample SalMarSW160130MG_2_FD_202543 | JGI IMG/M metagenome (GOLD analysis project Ga0315544, IMG submission 202543) | Salt marsh sediment microbial communities from the Plum Island Ecosystem LTER, Massachusetts, United States - Salt Marsh Sediment SW1601-130 ... | reverse complement strand
TGTCCCGAGTCTGGTCGCACCGGCATCTATAAGTGCCTGTGCATCCCCGAAGGTCCTTATCCCACCTGAGGCCTTGACTCCTATATTCCTTGTGACGACTTCTCTTATCAATCTGATATCGTCCAGCTCCACACCTTTTACACCAAAACCTGTAGACGTTTTTACGAAATCCGCCCCTGACCTCTCGATAATTGCGCAGACCTTTCTTATTTCATCTCTTGTCAAAATTGCGGTTTCTATTATTATTTTAATATTTATGTGACGATTATATTCAGCAATCTGTTCGCGCCTTATCACATTGACTATTATTTTTATCTCCCTTTCCACATATTCGTAATTGCCGCCCTTAACAGCACCAAGGTTTATCACCATATCCAGCTCGTCTGCACCTTTCTTCACATTATCCCTTGATTCAAAGACTTTTGTTTCTACGGTGTTTGCCCCCAGTGGATAACCTACTACTGAACAGACTTTTACATCGCTGTCGTCAAGAATTTTTTTTGCCTGGGCTACAAAAGTGGGATTGATGCATACTGCAGCAAAATGATACTTTTTGGCGTTAATACACAACTGTTCTATGTCCTTTGAAGTTGCGATCGGATTTAGTAATGTCTGATCGATGGTTTTAGCCAATTGTTCTTTAGTTAACGTTTTGACCACCTGCCTTTAATTATATAAACTAATAATATTTCTAAACAATGACTTTTCTCGTTAGTAACCGAATCTATCGAGCATGGACTCACTTTTGGTCCAGTTTTTCTCGACCTTGACCCATAACTCCAGAAAAACTTTTCTTTTTAATAAATCTTCAAGTTCCAGTCTCGCCTGGCTTCCGATTGTTTTAAGCATATTTCCCGATTTACCGATAATCATGGCCTTTTGAGACACTCTTTCAGTATAGATGCTGCATTCTATGACAATAAGTTTCTTACCATTTGTAGTTGTAGTTTCTTCAAATCTCTCCATCTCGACATTTATACTGTAAGGAAGTTCCTGAGACAGGTTTTCAAATAATTTTTCTCTTACTACTTCCGAAATTGTTTTTCCTATTGGCTGATCGGTAACCATATCCTCTTCAAAATACCCTGGCCCTTCCGGCAGTTTCCTGATTAAATTTTTTAAAAATCCGTCAACATTTTCCCCGGTCTTTGCTGAGATCTCACCCACATAATCAAAAAAGTCGAACCCTTTAAGTTTTTCTTTCTCTTTTTCTAATTTGTCTTTTGAAATAAGATCTATTTTATTTAACAGTAAAAACCTGGGTTGACGCCTGTCTCTAATTTGGTTAAAAATATAAAGGTCCCCGCTTCCGATCCCGGCGGCTGTATCTACAATAACAACAATTAAATCAGCATCATCAAGCACAGATAAAACAGTATTGCTCAACCTTTCACCAAACAGGCCCTTTGGTTTGAAAAAACCCGGACAATCAATAAAAATAACCTGTGAGCCCTTAGTATTTAAAATACAATTGATCCTATTTCTTGTTGTCTGTATCTTGCTTGAAGTAATGACTACCTTCCGATCTAAAATTTTATTGACCAGCGTAGACTTTCCAACGTTCGTTCTCCCGATCAGGCCAACGAAACCAGATTTAAAATTGCTCTTTTCCATTATAGATCCAACTTCATCAAATCCCTGTTTATCCCCCTGCCGTATTCATTTTTCCTGTAGTCTATTCTTTTAAAACCAAATTTTTTATAAAGCTGATTGGCTGCTTTGTTTCCAGGATCTACAGTCAGCTCTATTTCTCTAAAACCGTCTTTTTTTAAATTAGAAATCACTCCCTCCAGAAGCTTTTTACCGATTCCTTTTCTTCTGTATACCTTATCTATATAAAAAGAATGTACAAAAGCGCAGGTCTCACTTTTCCAGCTTCTTATAAGTTCGCATACACCCACAATATCAGGCTCATCTCCGTATTTTTGCGCCACAATAAACTTTCCGTATCTGATTATTACCGGTATCAACCACTGGTTTATTGAAGCTTCTCTCCCCAGATTTCTTCTTTCAAGTTTTTCAATCATCCTGACCAGCTTATGATCCACGCTTCTTATATCCCGGATGATTATTTCATTCATACTAATAATTAATATTGACTATTAAAATATAGAAAAAACATGCCTATTATCAATTCTACAGTATTTGTCAATAGGCAGACTGAAAAATTTTATGGCATGATCGCAATTAACTGTGACTTTTAGATATGAAATAAAAAAAGACTTAGAGGCTAAAGGTTCTTCTTATATCGGATATCAAACTATTTTGAATGCCTTCCATATCGATCCTGCCCTTTTCTTCAAGGTGGTCATAATCATATATATGCAATATCCCGTGTATTATCAGTAAAACTATTTCCAGGTTGAGGTTCCAATCCTTGTCCTGAGCTTTAATGTTGGACAGTGCGATTTCCGGGCAAATAAATATCTCCCCTATAGTATAAGAATCATCTCCCGGATTTAGTTTATCTCTATCGGAAATATATGAAAACGAAAGAACATCGGTTTCGCTGTCGGTATTACGATATTTTTTATTTAGTTTTCTTATTTCTTTACTATCCAGAAATATAATATTGAGCTGGCTTTTGGAGTCTCTGTCGAATTTATCTGAAATATATACGGCAACTTCCATTATTAGATCCGGATCTAATTTAATCTTATCCTGATTATCAATCAATGTGACTTCCACTTTTCCTCCAATTTTGCCTCCGTATCCTCTCTGGTCTTCAGGTCGGGTTCATCATATGAAAGTCTTGAATGATAAATGGATATCAGTCCATCAACCAGAGTATCCCTGACAGTATTGATCTCTTTTAAAGTTATGCTGGTCTCATTAAGCTGACCATCCTTTATTTTGTCTTCGAATATATCGCTTACCATTTGTTTTATTTTTTTGGGAGTCACTCTGCTGATAGATCTCACTGCAGCTTCACATGAATCCGCCAGCATAAGAATTGCAGCTTCCCTGCTCTGCGGCTTCTTTGCAGGATAACGAAAATGCTCTTTAAGGCCGTTTGAAATCCCGTTGCCATTTATCTCTCTATCCTTTTGCTTCTCATAAAAGTAGGTTATTATCGAATTTCCATGATGCTGGGATATGATATCTAAGACCTTTCGGGGAATCTTATTCTTCACTGCCATTTCCAGACCATCTTTTATATGATTTGATATTATATGTCTGCTCATCGAAGGATTCAAACGGTCATGAACGTTCTCGATATTCATCTGATTTTCATAAAAATATTCGGGCCTTTTCATTTTACCAAGATCATGATACAGCGCTGCAACTTTTACCAGCAGCGAATCGGCTCCTATTGATTTTGCTGCACTTTCGGCAAGATGACCTACCAGAATACTATGATTATAGGTACCTGGTGCGGATATAAGAAGTTCCTTGAGCAGCGGCTGGTCCGTATTGGAAAGCTCAAGCAGCCCCATAGCTGTCGTAACATTGAAGGTGGATTCGATAAATGGCAGAAAACCTATTGCAATAATTGCACAGATAATACCATTTACCACTCCAAGTACAGTATAGAGAGCAATCGACCCTAATTCCCCACCAATAAGGTTGATGGTAAGAAATAAAAAGGAAAGGACAAGCGAACTTATGAAACCTGCCCTCATTACCGCTAACCGCTGGGAGACTTTTGATACCATATAAGTAGAGAAGATACCTCCCAGTGTATAGGCAACAACCAGGCTAAAATTAAAATCAGTCGCAATACCGACAAATATTCCAAGACATATGGTAAGCATTATCGCTATACGTGCATCGAATAAAATAGTACAGATAAGAGATGCGGCCATTACAGGGAATAAATAATTCCACAAATTCAAGTGGATGGATGAAAGTATGGTAAATGCCTTAATAAGCAATGTAAATATTACAACCAGGATTGCATTTATTACCAATTTTTTTGAATTATCAAAGATACCGGGATTAAACTTTTGAATATAAAATCCAAACAATAAGAGGGCTACGGAAGATATAAAAAACACATATAGAAGTCTCTTCCAGTTAAAACCTGTCTGTAATAAACCCAATCTTGTCAATATAAGAATATCGGTATCGCCTACAATTTCCCCCTCGAAAACAATAGTCTGACCTTCGAGTATGGTCACCATATGCGGAGTGGTATTCAATCTTGCTTTTTCCCTTTCTGTTTCTGTGGCAGCAGGATCGAATAATGCCGTAGGCTGGATATTATTTTCGAGTATACTGGATACTATAGGAATGAGCTCGGGCTTGATTCCGACATCTTCTTCGATAAGCCCGACAGCTACGCTTTTAGCAAAATCCAGTTCAGTCGGCTTTATTTCTTCTTTCATTATCTCTCTTGCTATATCTTGGGTACTAGCCCTGAGAAAATTAAGATCATCCACTGAGAGATTTAAAGCCGTAGAAATAATTGATTCAGTATACTGACTGCTCAAAAGATTGGTCATATAATCCACTTGTTCTTCAAAAGATATCTCTTTCTTCTGGACTATACCGGTTAGAATATAAAAATATCTGATCTGGTAAAGTGATTCATTTAAAACTTCTATATCATAGGCATATACGTCTTCTACCTCCGCTTCATTTATATTTCTATCTTCTTCGGTTTGAATGACATCCTCAAATTCTATACCCCGGGTTGCCTTAATGGTTCTTGGGCTGGGTTTTCCCAGCTCTATACCTATATCAGGAGCATAATTATATGTAAGAATTGCCGTTATCAGACCGAGAGTCAAAATAAATATATACATCCTCTGGGCGATTTTACTTCTAAATGAAAAATATTTACTAATAAAATCGCGGGTCTTTTCCAGCTTGCTTTTTTCGATTTTTAATAATTCTTTATTATTTTTATTTCTGGCTATCATTTCAATCACATATAGGTTTACTATAAAATTATTTTTTTACTTTTTCCCCATAGACCTTGTAAGCATCGACTATTCTCTGTACCAGTTCGTGCCTGACAACATCTTTTGAGCTAAGATATACAAAATCGATTCTCTGTATACCTCTCAATATTTTTTCTACTATGACAAGACCCGATTCTTTATCATGTGGTAAGTCTATCTGTGTAATGTCACCCGTAACAACTATTTTGGATCCAAATCCAAGTCTTGTAAGAAACATCTTCATTTGTTCAGGAGATGTATTTTGAGCCTCGTCGAGAATAATAAAGGAATCATTCAGGGTTCTTCCTCTCATATAGGCCAGCGGTACAACTTCAATGATCCCCATATCCTTATACTGCTGAAACTTTTCAACGTCCAGCATTTCATATAAAGCATCGTATAAAGGTCGGAGGTAAGGATTTACCTTATCATATATGTCTCCTGGTAAGAATCCCAGCTTTTCACCTGCCTCAACCACCGGTTTTATTAGAATTATTCGTCCTACTTTATCCTCTCTTAAAGCTTCAACTGCCAGTGCCAGAGCCAGATAAGTCTTGCCGGTTCCTGCCGGACCTATCCCAAAAACGATTGTATTTTCTTTAATAGCTTCAACATATTTTTTTTGACCCAATGTACGCGGCTTGATTTTTTTACCACTGTTTACCACAATATTGTTCTTGAATATTTCATGTGGTTTTAAACCTGATTTATCTTCCATTATTTTTATCGAATCGCCGACTTTTTCGGAATTTAATTTCTGACCCAGATTTATCTGTAATGCCAGTTCCTCTATAAGTTTTGCAACTTCTTTTACATTTTTATTCTTCCCGGATATTTCCAGGTTGTTTCCCAGCACGAAAATCTCCACATTATATTTTCTTTCAATCATGCGGAGAAGTTCATCCCTATCGCCGATTAATTCTGCCATAGAGTGCTCACCCTTGAAATCAATATTTAATTTTTGTTTTACCGGAGACAAAAGCCCCTCCTATAAAGATTATATCGTAAAATTATTAAAAAAATCAGAAGCTATATAACAGGTGAATAAAGAATGATTAAATTCTACCCCGGAGGCCAGGTAAGCTTTCTTTTCCCTAATATATGAAAATGCAGATGGTTTACACTCTGCCCGGCACCAATTCCCGTATTTATAACTATTCTGAATCCATCTTTGTCCAGCCCATTTTCCAGTGCAACTCTACTCACCGCGTCCATCAGTTCTTTTAACAGCCTGCAGTCCAGTTTTTCAATTTCCAGAATCGATTCAATATGCTCTTTTGGAACAGCCAGAAGATGTACCGGCGCCTGGGGTGATATATCCTTAAATATCAAAACAGCATCATTTTCAAATACTATATCGCTTTTTATTTCTTTATTTATAATCTTACAAAAAAGACAATCTTCCATTTTGCTAAAAAATTTTTATTTATAAAGTCACAATTTATAAGTTTAATATTATTTAATTATAAAATTCTTTTATACTTTTTTACAACCAATCTTATTCTAAGTGGGTGATTATACTATTTTTTTTGATTTTTACAACTTGTAAGGATTTATAAATCCATAAATCAATATCAAAAAATATTTCAATATTTCAGGCTCAATACTCCCCTGAGACCATCTTTATATTCGGAATCTACGGTGACTTTTACTATTTTGCCTCTCAGCAAAGGAAATTCTTTTTTATCCATTTGGAAATAGACTTTAATGTAGTTACCCGAAGTACCGTTTACCATATTACTGCCAGTATCAATTTCCTCACATACAACATTTAAAACCTTTCCGGTATTATGCCTGAGATAATCACTCCTTAACTTGTCTCCGATATTTCTTATAATACTGCTTCTCTGGGTTTTTAATTCCTCGTCCACCTGATCCGCCATCCAGTATGCTGGAGTGTGTCTCCTTTTAGAAAACTTGAAAGCATGAATTTTACTGAAGGCTATCTTCTTTATTATTTCTACTGTCTTTGTGAAATCTTCCTCGCTTTCACCCGGAAATCCTACCATTACATCTGTTGCCAGTGCGATACCGGGGAAGATCCTGCCAATCATTTTTATCTTTTTTAAATAATATTCCGCAGTATATGGCCTTCCCATCAATTCAAGGATCCTGTCGCTGCCGCTCTGAAGAGGAATATGCAGGTGCAGGGCAAAACGTCCGATATTTCCTTTTAAAACATCAAGCAGGTTGTGATCGATCTCACCCACTTCAATAGAACTGATTCTTATTCTTTTTATGCTGGAATCTCTTATTATCTTTTCAAGTAAATCTGCAAGACTGCCGGTTTTTGCTTCGTCATCCTGATTATTTTTTTTAAAATCCGTTCCATACTTTCCGATATGAATGCCTGTAAGGACCACTTCCTTAAAACCCTCCTCCTGCAAATCTTTTATCTTATCCAGAACTTCTTTATAAGGGACGCTTGAGTATTTGCCTCTGACTTTTGGAACTATGCAATATGAACAATTTTGTTCGCACCCATCCTGGATCTTTACAAGAGGCCTCGAATGAATCTGATCAGTAAAAGAAGAGCATTCATTAAGATCCGGTTCATTCTTATCGAAACTTTCTTCACGAACTGCCCGCCGGCTTTTCTCTTTTGCCGCTATTTCTCCGATCAAATCAGGTATTTTATACTTGCCGCTGTTTTTAACCACATAATCAATTCCATTTTCTTTCAGAAATCCTTTATTAAAAACAACGAAACAACCGGTCACTATTATTTTGCTGTTTTTATTCTGAGATTTGATCCTTCTGATCATCTGTCTGGCTTTTCTGTCGCTCTTAGAGGTCACGGTACAGGTATTGATTATGCAGAAATCAGGATTTTCGCAGTATGGGACATGTTCCATTCCCTTTTTCCGGAGTTCTTTTACAATAAAATCCGATTCACTGAGATTGACCTTGCACCCGAGCGTATCAATGGAAAATTTCATTTCATTCATTTCTGGTTAGCAGCCAAATAATCCAATACAGACAAAAAATAAATTGCTGCGGTTTCGGAACGATAAATGTTCTTCCCGAACTTTATTTCCCTGGCACCTTTTTGCTTTAAAAGATCCAATTCGGTGTTTTCGAAGCCACCTTCCGGTCCGATCATATATCCGATGCTGGAAGCATTTTTTACCTCTGCAAGATTTGTATTGATAGCGGTACTTTCTTCATAAGGAACATAAAATAAATCATAATCCGGAATTCTTATGTCACAGATATCTTCCGGAGGGAGCAATTCACACTTATAATCTCTCTTGCTCTGCTTTGAAGCTCCGTCTGAAATTTTCTGCCATCGGGAGATCTTACCGGAAATATCTTTTTTATCCGTTATCACCCTTGCGCTTATAACAGGTATTATACGGTCAACTCCTATTTCGGTAGATTTTTGGATGACAAGTTCCATGGAGTTTTTTTTAAGTACACACTGGAAAAGTATTATCCGGGGAGTTTTCCTGAAAATCCTTTTTTTATCTTTTATGACCAGTATTGCTTCGGTTTTATTAATATCCGAAATCTCTGTTTCATATCTGTAGTCAGCATTATCAGATACATGAACGCTGTCGCCGATTTTACTTCTAAGTACGTTTATAAGATGATTTCGATCTTCACTTTCGATTTTTATCTTGTTTCCTTCGATGCTGTGAGGATCTATGAAAAAGTATGGGTAACTCATCCAATTACTTCTTTTCTTCCTTCTGCATATTTTTTTAGAAGCGTTATTTCTTCCCTGGAAAGTCTTTTGGGGATCTTAACATCTATATTGATAATATGATTACCTCTCCTGTATCCATTAAGCTGAACCATCCCGCTTGACTTGAGGATAATTTTTTCATTTGGCTGTGTTCCCGGTCTTACAATCATCTCTTCTTTGCCGTCAAGAGTTTCGATCTCTATTTTACAACCAAGAGCTGCCTGGGCAAACGATATCTCGACATTGGAAAGTACGTCATCTCCGACCCTTTTGAGAATGGGATGCGGAGTTACCCTTACAGTCACCAGAAGATCACCATTTATAGAATCTTTACCAAGCGAGTTTCCTTTACCGGAAATTCTCAGACTGTCCCCATCATGTATCCCACCGGGGATATCCAGTTCCACTTTTTTCTTTGCTGCCCGGTAGCCTCTTCCTCTGCAATTTTTACACGGGTCCTTTATTATTTTTCCCGAACCACCGCATATACTGCATGTTGATGTCGTTATTATATTTCCAATGAAGGTCTGTCTTGAGACCCTTACGCTTCCCGAACCGCCGCACTCTCTGCATGTAACAATTCCGTCTTCAGCTGTGCTGCCTTTACCTTTACATGTTTCACAGATATCATCGACATTATATTCGATCGTCTTTTTAACTCCATATGCAGACTCTTTGAAGCTGATTTTTACTCCTGTGCCAATATCCGAACCTCGTTTCCTCCGGCTGCTTTTTCGTCCTCCGGAGAAAACACTGCCAAATCCTGATCCAAATATATTATCGAATATATCTCCGAATCCAAACTCAGAGAATACACTCCCGAAATCAAAACCATCGAATAGATTCTTGTTGAATCCAAACTGGTCATACTGCCTTCTTTTATCTTCATTGCTCAGAACTGCATATGCTTCGGAAATTTCCTTGAACTTTTCCTCTGATTCAGGATTACCGCCATTTACATCGGGGTGATACTTACGGGCAAGTTTTCTGTACTCACTCTTTATATCAGAGAGTGTACAATTTCGTTCCAGTCCAAGAACTTCATAATAATCTTTTTTATTTGCCACTGTTTAATTCACCTTAAAAATTTAAATAAAATAAAATTAGATTCATGAGATCATGAGATGCAGCTCGGAAATAATAACCTATTTTGATTTTTTTTTCCAGTTGCCGCTTTTATGCCAGAATCGGGAAGTATCCATCCGGCACTCAGGCCCTCGAATTGAAAATCTCCGTAAGATTCTTCCGGAAAAGATCAAGATTTCTGATAACTCTGCTGTAATCCATTCTTTTTGGTCCAAGGATACCTATGGCTCCAGTAGAATTACCATAAATCTTATACTTTGATGCAATAAGACTCAGATCCTCCGTACCTTCCTCAAATAATTCCGTTCCAATTTTTACAATAAAGTCTTTGTCACGTGAAAAATCCGATAATAACTTCAAAAGTAAATATTCATTTTCTATGACCTTTAAAACATTCTGGATCTTTTTAAGATCTATGAATTCAGGCTGCTGTAAAATTACAGATGCGCCATGAACAAAAACCCTGTTATGCTGAAAGTCTTCCTTAATGCAATCTTTTATAAGTTCTATGATTTTATTTACCAGCAATATGAGATATGAGTCACCCTTATGTATCCTTACATCTTCCATATCTATGTCGATAATATTTTTATCCCTGAGCTGAACATTTAAAATATTAGCAGCCGCCTGCAGGTCCAATTCAGTATATTCGCCCGTCAGCACGGAGTTTCTTTTATATACTTTGCCGGTATCCGTAATTAGGACCATCAATAGATTCCCACCATGGAATTTTAAAAGTTCTATATGTTTAAATCTACTTTGCTGAATCGTAGGAGCCACGACCAGCGATAGGTAGTTTGTAAATCTGGCAAGCATCTCCGCTGATCTTTGAAGGACCATCTCTATTTCCATGTCTTTTCCGATTGCCATATCAAAGGTTAACTCACTTTTATTGTCATCTAAATTCACTTCCAGCTGCTCTCTTATTACATTATCCACATAGAATCTATAACCTTTATCCGTGGGTGTTCTCCCTGCCGATGTGTGGGGATGAGTAAGATAACCCATCTCTTCCAGCTCGGCCATTTCTTTCCTTATGGTTGCGGAACTAAGGTCAAATTCCGAATCCTGGGCTATTCTCTTTGATGAAACGGGATTGGCCTTTGCAATAAATCTGCCAATAACTTCTTTTAAAATCTCTATTTTTCTTCCTGTGAATTCCATTTTAAAATCACTTCTCTGACATTTAAATCTTTCTTAATAGTATAATCCTTTAAAAATAATATTATCCCCTTATAATTGTTAATGTAAACTTTTTGTGATAATATCCAGTAAGCTTATTTCTTTATTTTTTATATTATAAAGAAATTCTTTTGAAAATTAAATATTTATAAATACTTAGGGGAGCTCATTCGGCTGAGAGGACAGTAAATTACTTCAAACTGTCGACCCTTAAACCTGACCTAGTCAATACTAGCGTAGGAAAAGTAGAAATACATAACTACTAATCAAAGTCAGGTTAGTAGTTTTTTTGTTTTTGTAAGGAGTACATATGAGTAATAAAAAATATGAACAGGCAGTAATAGTGGCAAATGGGGTCATAAATGATCCTGCTCTTACTTATAAAAGAGTAACAGACTTATTTGATTTCGTGGATTGTATCGTCATAAGTGCCGACGGAGGTGCGGAAAACACACTCAAGATGAATCTGGTGCCTGATGTAGTAATAGGAGATATGGACAGCATAAAAACTACGGTCAAAGAAAATATCAAAGCCAGGTCAAACAAGACAGAGTATATTTCCACATCGGCCGATAAGGATAAGAGTGACACACAGCTTGCTGTAGAATACGCACTTGGTCTTGGGATAAAAAAAATAGTAATACTGGGTGCGCTGGGCAATAGGATAGACCACAGCATAGCAAATATTTTCCTCCTTACATCGCCTTTTTTAAGGGACATAGATATAAGGATTCTGACTGATGCGAGCGAGATAGTCATCATGAGAAAATCAGGTGCCATAACCGGAGATATTGGTATTATGGTAACCCTTATTTCACTCAGCCCCTATACCTATTTTATAAAAACTAAGGGATTAAAATTTGAACTGGAAAACGAAAAACTCATGTTCAGTCCGGTAAGAGGAATCAGCAATGTTTTTACAGAAAAAGAAGCTTACATAAAAATCAAGAAAGGAATTCTTCTGGTTATAAAACAATTATAGAGATTGGATGAGAGAAATAGCATTAAAAAATCTTTGAATTAAATGAAAAAAATAAAAAAAATAAATAATATAATTCTGCCGGTACTCTTTATTGTAGTATTAGTTATTGTATGGGAAGGCGTGTCAAGATCAGGACTGGTACAGCCTTTTATTCTGCCTGCCCCTACAATGATTCTATATAGCCTGATAATGAATTTTAAAGCAATAGGCGGCAATACTTTAATTACTCTGTTCGAAACAGCATCAGGTTTTTTCATCGCAGTTATCATTTCTATCATTGTGGCACTCGCTATGGATTCAATTGTTACCATAAAGAAGATATTGAATCCGCTTCTTATCGCCACGCAGACAATTCCAATAATAATTCTGGCTCCCCTTTTTATCATATGGTTTGGATACGGCTATTTGCCAAAAATAATAATTGTAATACTTATCTGTTTTTTCCCAATCACGGTAAGTCTCCTGCAGGGTTTTGCCACAGTGGATAAAGAACTGTTGAATTTGCTTAAGTCAATGGGAGCTAATAGGACTCAAATATATAAAATAGTTAAATTCCCGTCGGCGATGCCCAGCTTTTTTTCAGGAATTAAAATCGCTGCAACATATAGTATTATGGGTGCAACAATCGGAGAATGGGTTGGCGGTAAGAATGGACTTGGTGTTTATATGATTAGAGCAAAACAGTCTTTTTCAACAGATAAAGTATTTGCCGCAATAATTGTAATTACTGTATTGAGTATTTTCTTTTTAAAAATTATTGAATTAATTGAAAAAAAATATATGCCATGGATTCAAATTTCAAAGGAGGAATATTATGAGGAGTGATCAAAATGAAAAAGAAAAGAAATAACTTAAAATCAGCTTCGATTTCTTTAATGCTGGCAGCACTGGTATTAATAATGTCATTTATATACCTTTTCTCTACCGCGGGATGTAAGAGTGATACACTTTCAGTAAATCGAGACAAAGCTTCAGGAGGACTTCAAAAAATAACCGTAGTTCTGGACTGGGTTCCAAATACCAATCATACGGGAATTTATGCAGCAATTAAAAACGGATATTACGCTGACGAAGGGCTCGAAGTGGAAGTTATCCAGCCCACCGAAGGCGGAAGTGCGGATTTAATTGCGGCCGGCAAGGGCGAGTTTGGCATCAGTTATCAGGAACAGGTCACCTATGCGCGAACAGCCGATATTCCCTTACCTGTTGTTGCTGTAGCCGCAATTATACAGCATAACACGTCAGGTTTCGCATCACCGGTAGAAAAAAATATTAAAACTCCTAAAGACTTTGAAGGAAAAAAATACGGCGGCTGGGGCTCACCAACCGAAGAAGCAGTATTAAAAGTTTTAATGGAAAAATACGATGCTGACTTTTCAAAACTCGAAATAATAAATATAGGCGCTTCCGACTTCTTTACAAGTATTACAAAAGACGTAGATTTTTCATGGATTTACTATGGATGGGATGGAGTCGCTGCAGAACTGCGGAACATCGAGCTAAACTTTTTGCTGCTGCAGGACATGGACCCTTCACTTGATTTCTATACTCCGCTGATAATTACAAATGAAAAAATCGTAAATGAAAATCCGTCCTTAGTTGAAAACTTTTTACGTGCAACATCCAATGGATATGAATTTGCAATCAATAATCCTGAAGAAGCAGCAGAAATATTAAGTGAGTTTGTACCTGAACTGGATAAGGAGCTGGTGAAAGCAAGCCAGAAATATCTTGCTAATCAATATAAATCGGACTCTGAAAGATGGGGCGAGATGCAAGAAAAGATCTGGGATACATTTTCAAACTGGATGCTTGAGAATAACCTTTTTACAGGCAAATTTGATTCAGGCAAAGCTTTTACCAATGAGTTTTTACCATAAGGAAAAGAAATAAAAAGCATAAATAATAAGATACTTTCAGGCAGATAAATGAAGGATAAAATTAAACCAGTAATAGAAGTAATAAATATAAAAAAAAGTTTTGGGGATCTTCACACCCTAAAGGACGTATCTCTTGTGCTTGAAAAAAACCAGTT
>Ga0315544_1002246_pt1 | contig 13871 bp, 10 predicted proteins | sample SalMarSW160130MG_2_FD_202543 | JGI IMG/M metagenome (GOLD analysis project Ga0315544, IMG submission 202543) | Salt marsh sediment microbial communities from the Plum Island Ecosystem LTER, Massachusetts, United States - Salt Marsh Sediment SW1601-130 ... | reverse complement strand
CCCAATTCAAACCCAATCAAAGCCTGTCCTGAGCGCAGTCGAATGGGCCAATCTCCGAAAAGCCAAAATGGACGTAAACTTATATGTTATAGAGGATTACAGAAAAAAAGATGATTTCGCAGTCCGAAAAAACAAACCCAATTCAAACCCAACTTCTTCAAAGGCCAAAATGAACGTAAGCTTATATGTTATAAAGGAATATGAAAATGAAACCGCCTTCAGGCCCAAAAAAACAAACCCAAACAAACCCAATTCTCCCCCAATTTTAAAAATTTCAGTTCTAAATTTTGTTAAGCTGTGTAAAATACTAACGACCTATGAAATCTCTTTCTGAAAATTCAAATTTGATTACTCTTTTTCAAGCCTGCCGGCCGAAGTTCCTCGTTGCGAGTGCAGCCCCCATCCTGGTCGGCTCTTTTCTTGCTTACGCAACCACCGGCTCTTTTAACTCCGGATTATTTATCCTGGCGCTGCTGGCGATAGTGGCCCTGCAAGCCGGCGCCAATATGGCTAACGATTACTTCGACCATATCTCCGGAAATGACTGGGTCAATAAAAATCCAACGCCCTTTTCAGGGGGAAGCCGTTACATTCAACAGGGCATTCTTTCTCCCAAAGCAGTTCTGCTCGCCGCCCTGACCGCCTTGGCGGCAGGTTCGGCTATCGGACTTCTCATTGTCCTGCTGACAAAGAGCGTCTTTATTTTAATTCTCGGCCTTATCGGATTACTCGGCGGATTCTTCTATACCGCTCCGCCCATCAAGCTTGGATACCGTTATATCGGAGAGTTTGTCATTGCCCTGCTGTTCGGCCTGTTTCCTGTATATGCCTCCTACTATTTGCAGACGGAAACTATTGATACTGTCCCACTCTTACCTGCCGCCATCGTTGCCATACTGATTTTTTTAGTGATTTTAATAAATGAATTTCCCGATGTTTCTGCCGATGCCGCTGTAAACAAGAAAACACTTATCGTTCATCTCGGCGTGCCGGCTTCAGTGCGGATTTACAGAGCAGCACTGATTGGGAGTTTTATTATTGCAGCGGCTATGTTGATTTACCACTCAATGTTCTTTGCGGGATTGTTTTATCTGTTTACACTGCCGATTGCGGCGTTCGCAATAATATCTGCAAATAAAAAAGATCTGGTCAAGCCCGGCCAATACCGCGCCAGCCAAATCACGGTCCTTTTGCACGCAATTGGCTCCTTAGCCCTTACAATCGGCTTTATCATTACCGGCTTGCGCAACACAGCGGTATAGGGCGTTTAGAACTACAGCGCAACTTAGATTTTATCGACAGACACAAAGTGTTATTGTAAAAATGCTTATATCGACTGTGCTAAATTCGAAAACCGACCCAGCAACGCTGGGTTCCGATCCATACCCGCCGGTGGCGGGTCGAAATTCGAAACAAATTCAAAATACGAATTACCAAAATCTCAAACGAATATGCTATTATTTGAATGTGGTTTCGTTTTGTAAATTGGGATTTTGAATTTCGAGATTGTTTAGGATTTCGGATTTCGTGCTTCGGATTTTGATGGAAAAAGCAGTTCCGTAGAAAATATGGAACGACCGGCCCCTGTGATTGTAAAAGTCGTCATAAGCCGATAAAGCTTATGCGACAAGGTGGTACGTAGCCACCGATAATCGCGGGTTATTACCATGCGGTAACAGAGCCGCATACAATTGAAAGGACCGGTCGATCATGGAAAATACTATAACATATGTTGCTATGGACACACACAAAAAACAGCACAAAATTGCACTGCATTACCCCTGCCAGGAGGAGATCGTCGAGTTTACCATCAACAATACCGCCCGGGATATAAAAAAAAATGGTAAATAAGATCACCAAACACGCTCCGGGAAGAGTCGAATTCTGCTATGAAGCCGGCATATGCGGATTTACTCTCAAGCGAAGGATCGAGCAATTTGATTGTCGCTGCAGTGTCATTGCCCCATCGCTGGTTCCAAGAAAGCCAGGCGAGAGAGTCAAGACAGACCGCAGAGATGCCAAAAAATTACTTATGATGTTCAAAGCAGGGCTGCTCACCGAGGTACATGCCCCCAACGAACACCAGGAAGCTGCCAGAGAACTAACCCGGCTTCGTGAAACGGCCAAGGAAAACCTCAAAAGGATTCGTCATCAGCTTCTCAAGTTCTTAACACGTCACGGCTATGTTTACAGCAATGGTCGTCATTGGACGCAAAAGCATATTACCTGGCTGCGCACTATCGAATTTACAGAACCTATGCTCACAAGTGTTTTTGAGAATTATTTTAACGAGATGATTTATTGCATTGGACGACTGGAAGCTTTGGACAAAGAGGTTGAGCTTCTGGCCAACTCGAAAGAATATAAAGAAATCGTTGGCCTATTGCGCTGCTTCCACGGCATTGACACCCTCACTGCAATCACGACATTAACTGAGATATTTGAGTTTGGACGCTTCGAGTCGCCGCGTTATCTGATGAGCTATCTTGGACTGACACCTTCGGAAGATTCCAGCGGCGACAAACAGAAAAAAGGGTCGATAACAAAAGCGGGAAATAAACGTATTCGACGCCTGCTAAACGAAACTTCCTGGCATTACCGACACAGGTATGTCCCGTCAACAGCACTCAAAAAGCGAAGAAAGGGGCAACCACAGTGGGCTATCGAAATTGCCGATGCAGCAGGACGAAGATTAAGTAAACGACATCGACATCTGGTAAACAACGGCAAAATGCCCTGTAAAGCAAATATTGCAGTAGCCAGAGAACTCGCGGGATTTATCTGGTTTGTAGTTACGCAATACCACGCAAGGAAAAATACAAAGGATGTGGCCTGATGATTTAATCTTTTTTTTCATCAGCCCTCCACCGAAGATATTTTATGATTTAATTAAGGATTTTATGATGCTTGACAGCGTGGGCACAACAAAGCTACTTGCGGCCACCCTATATGATAGGCCCGTTTCATACGGACTGAACTCATGACTGTAGAACGCAAAGCCTGCGACGAAGAATATCAATGTCGGCTCTGCTCTGATTGATCAGGGTAATCCACGAATATCAGACTGATTCATTGTCGAAGCAGCCCACGCTATCGAGCGTCAAAAAAATAATGAAACAAAAATAGAAAAATAACATTTGACAAAGGTCGTTCCATATCAGGGTGGTGCTTTCGTCCTTCGCAGTCCCGATTTTCTCGGGACGGAGAATGGATGCCCCACCATTTCTATCGGGTTCGTATTGAAAGAGATTTTGGTGGGGTAAACCCCACTCTACAAAGGCCATCTATTTTTTTATCAGCTTTATAATCGCATCGAGGTCGTTCGGTGCATCTATGGGCCTATTGCTGAATTGGCCCTGTTTTTCTTTGTGGTAGTTGACCGTTACGTTGGGGTCTTTTAACGGATGGCCTGTCAACACACACGCAACCCGCTCATTGTCGCCGATTATATTCTCAGCTCTAAGTTGTTTTAAGCCGGCTATTGTCGCCGCCGAAGCCGGCTCACAGCCCAATCCGTATTTGCCGACAATCGCCTTGGCATCGACAATCTCCTCGTCCGGGACCGCGCGCACGACGCCATCACAAATATCAATCGACCGAAGGCATTTTTTCAAATTGACCGGCCGTGATATCTCTATCGCCGAAGCGCAGGTATGCGGCGAAAAGTTGCGGGCCGTCAGGTCGGCGTAATATTCATCAATGATTTTCTGGTTGACCTTACCGTCATTCCAGGTCAGCTTTTTGTTATTCACTAAGTCGGTCAATGTGTCGGCGCCGGTAGCGTTAATAATCGCCATTCGCGGTATTTGCTCAATCAAGCCGAGCTGCTTCAATTCGGAGAAGGCCTTGCCGAAAGCGCTGGAATTACCAAGGTTTCCGCCGGGCACCACAATCCAGTCCGGCACTTCCCAGCCTAAGCCTTCAATGATGCGATACATTATTGCCTTTTGCCCTTCGAGTCGGAATGGGTTTAGCGAATTGAGCAGGTACAGTCCCAGCTTTGTGCAGACATCCTGAACCTGGCGCATACAGTCATCGAAGTCACCGAGTATTTGAATCGTCTGCGCACCGTAATCCATCGCCTGGCTGAGTTTGCCGAAGGCTATTCGACCTGAGCCGATAAACACCGTGCATTTCACACCGCAGCTATGTGCATACAAAGCCACCGATGCCGATGTATTGCCCGTTGATGCACAGGCGCTGGAGGTTGCGCCGACCATTTTTGCATGACTGAACGCCGCCGCCATCCCGTTATCTTTGAACGAGCCGGATGGATTCAGCCCTTCATATTGCAGATATAAACACCCGGCTCCCATATCGACATATTCAGCCACAGCATCATTTTGCTGCAGGATAGTTTGCCCTTCGCCGATGGTTACTTTATATTTATCTTCACAGAAGCTCAGCAGCTCGCGGAATCGCCAGACACCGGAAAAATCCAGCAGACTATCCCTGGTTGCCCAACGCCTGGCAAATTCGCTTAATTTACCGGGAACCTCAATCTTGTCCCAGTTATAGCGTATGTCCAGCAGCTCACCGCATTTCGGGCACTTAAACATTGCCTGGGCGCAGTCGAACTGGCCCCCGCAATCCGGATTAATACACTTCTGATAAGCTTTATCAGTCATATTTTCGTGTCTCGTCTCTGTTTTCTCATATCCTGTCGTTCGATTCCTGATTAACGAGCGATAAGCAACAAATTTAAGTATCGGCCTTTCTCATACAGACCTGTAATTATAAACGACCAATGGAGTTCCTGATACAAAAATTGGGTTTGAAATAGGTTCGACAAGCTCACTACAAATTGGGTTTGATTGGGTTTGATTGGGTTTGTTTTCTATCCGCGGAAGGTAAGTTTTATTGCTATAATCTATTTTATAATAGTTATTTACGTTCATTTTGGGCATTTTGAAGATTGGCCCATTCGACTGCGCTCAGGACAGGCTTTGATTGGGTTTGAATTGGGTTTGTATTGGTTTTGATTGGGTTTGTTTTCACCAAGTGTCCGATTTGATTTATTTTCATATGCTATTATTATACAAACACTTAGATTCATTTGACTTTTTTGGAAATTGGGTTTGTTTTGCATAAAAAGGGGTGATTTGTAGAGGGTCCTCGACAGATGTAGAGGAGCGAGAGAGGACCCGGCTTCGCAGAAGACTACGCCGCGACAAGCTTTGTTGCGGAATAGCGATTCTTGTTTAAAGTTATGGATGCTCGTAACGACACTCGTCATAGAAGCTTGAAGCTTGTTTTTTTCGTGTATCCAGTGCCTCAGGTACCAGTTACCAGTTTCCAGCTTCGATATGAGCTTCGAGACCCACAAACGAGGCTCTAAAAAAAGATCAATTTCGGCTCCCATCAGGAAGGGCTTCCCGGATTGATGATTGATGATAAGATACTGTTGCATAAGGAGTTATCTTGTAGTTTTAAATCCGAAATCCTAATCCATCGACTACGCTCAGGACAGGTCCCTAAATCCTAAACAAATCCAAATTACATAAATTTAAATGTTCAAAACCTTATCTGACTTGACAAATAATGCTTTTTGGCGTGTATCTGCTGATACGGAAACGTGCGGTTCTCCGCTATATCTACCGCCTGCTGGCGGTTTATGTTCCGTCCAAGGAGGGCCGGATCTTCGTTCCGTCTAAAGCCGGATCCTCGATATTTATTTGCTAACGATTGCCTGTTGTAATGCAACTAAGCATCGTTGTTTGCTATATTGCAAACATGTGGGTATTTTAATATAATATCAAACAATAGTCAACAAAAAAATGAACAAAAAAGCACTTTTTTTGCCCAACTTTTACCAAGTGAGATTTTGGCTACTCGTTAGAGAGGAGTGAGCTAAAGTGAACTAAGGTGACTACTAGCCGTGCCAGAGATACGAATCGGCAGGAAGTGAGCTAAATTTGGATATTGGAGGCTCGAAGCACTATGCTGGATGGTTGATGATGTATTCTCGATTAAACAGATACCTTTCATTATTACCGCTGCAACTCAGTGGTCGTATCATGTGCAGACTGGACAATTGTTAAGGCACCATATCAATAATCACGTACGATCACACCATCTTTTCCTACCATATACTGATCTGAGCCTTTGACCTTTAGATTATAGACCTTACCGACAAATGGCGCTACTCTGGTTGTCAAGCTTTTTATAGCAACTTTGCCATTTAATGTTTTAAGTCTTAGGCCTTTTCTTAAGTCTTGTGCCGCGATCCACCGTCCGGACTCGAGCATGAAGCAGTGTGCATCTACAACGCTGAGGCGATTTCCATTCTCAAGCACTATATCGCGACATTCGAATATGCCCACGTGCTCTTCGATTTTTTCAATTTGCCCTAAAGGTGATGTTGACAAAACACATTCGGGTTTGCCGACAGTTTGGCCCAGGCCTACTTTTGAGATTTGAACAACTTCCCCATCTACCCATACATTTGTGTCAGCAGGAAAACACGCTCTGCCTTTGGGCGGTGGCGCCCCACCTGTTCCCAGCACCACCCTGACATCGGTCGCTCCAGCCGTTGTGTCGATGCCTCCGGATAACCAGCGTCCGTCATCTCCTTTGACGTTTGCTATGATTTCAACCTGTCCTTCGAAGATTCCATCAGCCTTGAACCGCCCGTCTGCATCAGTGCGTGAGTTGATACCAGCCTGACCTTTGCCGGTACAATACACCCAGACATTAGGCACCGGTTTGCCTTTTGCATCAACCACCACTCCTGAAACCGAGAACTTTCCCCTTGGAAGCACAATTGAAATTCCGTCTATATGATTATCACGCACATTCTCGGAACGAACTTCGGTTTGGCCAACAAGGTAGTGCACCTTTCTCGCGGACAGAACATAATCATACCCCAGCGGCAAGGCCCTGAACTCAAATCTTCCCTCGGCATCGGCCTTCACCCAGCTCAGATAACGCCCGGACCAATCGGAGGTTTGCAGATCAGTCATCACGACCGTGGCTCCTTCGACTCCTTTCCCATCGGAATCCACGACTTTACCCGTGAGAATGACACCTGTTTTGAGCTTGAAGTCGAGTTCGTTCGCATCTTCCTCGATTTCCATGCCCACGGCGAGATTACGCTGCTTGTTTTGCGCCATAAAGTGATATCCTTTCATACGCATGTTCGGGTCCGATGGGCGCCAGGAAAGCTCGAACCAGCCTTTAGCATATTCACGCAGAACCAAACCCCGACTCGGGATGATCCACATATCAACTTCGCCAATAGGCATTCCTGCTTCATCCCGCACCACCCCGGCAATAGTCTGAGGGCGGCCCTCGGACTCCTTGTCCGAGGTAGCGGAGACTGTGGCAGTCTTCTGTGGCAGGGCGATTTCAAGGACCTTACTGTCACCGCGGACCTTACCTGCGAATACAACGCGAAACCCAATAAGATCGTACCCCACACTTTGCATGCCCACATTTTGCATGAAGCCTTCTCGATTTGCGGACCGACATCTATTTGGCTTGTCAAGCCAACTGCCGCCTCGAATGGCGCGGAGCAGATTCTTGGCGGAGGCAGGTCCCGTCGGATCAGCACTTCCAGCGTTCTCGTAGTTCCTGCGGAACACATATCGATCGGAGCACCATTCATAGACATTACCATGCATGTCATACAGACTCAAGGCGTTTGGCTTTTTCTGACCCACTGGATGTGTACGGTTATCGCTCTTGCCGTGGTACCAGGCATACTGGTCGAGTTCCGAGTAATTCGGATCGTCACCGTAGTGGAAACGAGTTCGCGACCCGGCCCGGCAGGCGTACTCCCACTCGGCCTCAGTTGGCAAGCGGAATTTGCGACCAAGCCTCTTACAGAATTCCACCGCTTCTTCCCATGAGACATAGTATATCGGGTGCTCAGGGCCCTCTCCTTTTAGGCGCCAGGGCATATCCGCTTTGTCACGTTGCTGGCCCACCGTTGTTCCCATCACCGCTTGCCACTGTGCTTGAGTCACTTCGTACTTGCCCATATAGAACGGCTTAGTGATGCGAACTTCATGGACAGGGCCTTCGTTATCATCTCGACCTTCTTCAGAGGCTGGCGAGCCCATGTAAAAACTACCGGCGGGAATCCGCACGAACTCCATCTTTGGGCCATCTCCCTCGTACTCAGGCGCCTTATCACAACCGGCCGCCAACATCGTCGCTATCGCCAAGATGAATGCACTTCTCAGACTTCTTGGATTGTACATAGTCGAGCCTTTCTAAATTGACCGATATACTTAAGTTATCCGCTTTCAGTAAATAATACGCACGTCAGAACAAAAAAATCAAACTTTTCCAAGGAAGAATTGGTCAGATACGTTTTTAACTCATGCGTAAACAATCTGCATACGCCGGGCGGCTGATGCAATATCTTATCCCGGTGTGAAATATCTGAGGACAACATACTTATTTCTCTCTTTCATTGAGTCCGTTCGTATCTCGCAAATTGTTCTCTAAAAAGAAGAATCAATCCTTCGATTGGCCCTTCGAGAAAAACCATCCACTTCGCTCAAGGCAGGCTTCGCTCAGTGGCTGCCACCCATCGTAAGGTATAGATTAGCACATTTTAGTCTGTTTGTCATATACTTTTCGGGGAAATTTGAAGGGCAGAAAAGAGGAGACAGGAGGCAGGAGACAGGAGACAGGAGGCAGGAGATTGAAGGCCAAGCTATGAATTTTAATTCAGGATACCCTTGGGGACACTTATAGCGGGGCAAGTGATGGTTTTGACTAAGCCGGGTCGAATGATTTTGTCGAGGTGGGTTAAAAATAATAATAAAACACATTTTTTAGCGCTTACTTTGGGCGTAAAATCAGACAATATAACGGATGCTGATTCAGTAATATAGGATTCGGAGGTTAACCTTCAGAACGTGCCGGACAAGACAGAGACAAAATTAGTTGAAGCTGCTGTCGGCGGTGACATCGAGGGCTTTGGTAAATTGTGCCAGCGGTATTACGCTGCTATGGTGGCAATTGGATACTCAGTTCTGGGCGACCATCAGCTTGCTGAGGATGCTGCCCAGGAGAGTTTCGCCCGGGCGCTTGTAAGCCTGAGAAAGCTGAAGAAGCAAACGAGATTTGCCCCGTGGCTGGCCGCGATTTGCAGGAACGTTGCAAAAGATATGGTTGCAACCAAAGTCAGGCAAATCAGTACTGATGACTTTTCACAAGCAGCCTGGAACAACAACACCGACGAAAACGCCCCGGTGATTCGACGGGCTATTGAGCAGTTGCCTGTTTCTGCAAAAGAATTGATAGTTTTACGGTACTATAACAATTTATCTTACGAAGAGATTAGCTCCGTGTTGGGGATTTCCAAGCCGGCGATCAACGGCAGACTCTCAAGGGCAAAACGAAAAATGGCAAAATATTTGAGGCGCAATGGTTTTCCGGAGAACCAATTATGAATGCAGATAGAAACAATAAAAAGTTAGACGAACTAATCTCAAAGACCATTGGCCGGGATAAACCACAGTTCGATTTTGGTAAATGGAAAGACAATCACCGGACGGAAACGGAAGTTTTCAAATCACAGACAGCCGAGCAGGCAACTTCACGCTCTGTTCGGATATTTGACGTATGGAGAATAATTATGAAAAGTAGAACAGGCAAACTATCCACCGCGGCGGTCATAGTGATCGCGATATCGGTGGCGATAGGCTATTTCGGCGGCTCGACCAACGGTACGAATGCCGTATATGCCGCCGCGATGAAAGCTCTGCAGAATGTCAAGACGGTTCATGTGTCAGGTTGGACAACCTGCCTTCGCCCGCATGTCCGGGACGAGCTGTTGGATACCTCGACGCGGTATACCATCGAGAGATGGGAGTGGGTCACCGAGGACGGCGGGTATAGAAGATACACCAGGTCTGGCCATGTCACGGGATGGGATGACGGTGACAGACTATACGGATATGATGAGCATGATGACATCCTGTATATCCGTAAATCGCCCGCGCAAACGACGTACATCGAGTACTTTCAATCTGTCACAAGCCTCTTGAGTCGACTCAAAGACAAGGGGCTAGAGGTAACCGAGATAGGCACGCGCACAATCAGCAACAGGCCGGCAAAGGGATGGAGGATTGTTGAGAGTGATTACAGACGTGAGGACTTCTGGCTCGATGCACAGACCAATCTGGTACTGGAAATCAATGCGCACGTCCTTGACCAGGGACAGTTGAAACAGGTGAGACACAGCACGTGTGCCTATGATCGGAATGTCCCTGCTAATATCCGTGCCTATGTTCCACCTGTGACAGATAACGTTAATTGCAGTCCGGACATCGACCCGATATCATTTGAAAAGTGGAACGCGCGTATGCGTGAAATTAGCGCCTATTACCGGCAACACCCGCTGCCGGAAATAATGGAACTTCTGCCGCGCGAAAGTGACGAGAACATCCCTGGACGTGCACCCCTTCGGCTGCGCGGCATAACAGATGCCACTGACTACTGGGTGCGACCTGTCCAGTCTACGCTGGAGGATTTTCTTCGCCCCAATGTCAAGCCCTGTGGTTCAGTGCGCGTCTCCGAAGAGTTACGGACAATGAAACTCGCCCATGACCTAATCATCAGAGGCAAGCATACGCCGAGGGAGCGGGTTGACTTTGTGTTGAACGCTCTGGGGCTTGAGATCATTGAAGTCACCGAGCAACGCAAGGTCTGGGTAGCACACCATGACGGACGCCCCCTAAAGCCGTGGCAAGAAGTAAAGGCCCCAGTTTCTCGGGGCGATGCCCAGCATACGATGCCCGGTATGGCTTCCGGTCATGGCCGGGCATCGGTCAGAGAGCTTTTTGAAGGCTTCGTTTATTATCAGGATTATCATCTGTCTGCCGACAAGATCATCATCATCGACGAAACCGGGTTGCCTTCCGAACCCGAAGAAGGGGAATCTTCCGGAAGCGTTGCCGTCAGCAGCGTGTCCCCCTATTGGCGCAGCGACGAATCGATCGCAATCGCCAGAAAGTGGTTCAAGGAGCAGTTTGGGATTACCTTCACCGAACAAACGCGCCCGATGACCGTTCATATCGTTCGCAAACAACGATAAAGACCGAAAGAGCGGAATGGCAAGTCTATTCTCGGGCCGGGCTGGTTCTTAGCTCGGCCTTTTTTTATGCGCCCGTGAAAAAATATAAATGGAAAAATTAAAAGTTTTTTAGACTATGGTCTGCATGCAAAACGTGATAATACTGAGAACCGAAAGTTCCGGAGCTTGGAAACGGCAAAATGATAGAGGATAGACTGTTACTGTATAGATTCAAACGCGGCGAGTCTGATGCCTTACGCCGAATATACGAAAAGTACGAGGTCTATCTCCTGACGGTCGCGACGGCTCTTTTAAATGATATGGGCGCTGCTGAGGATGTATTGCACGATTCGTTCGTCGCCTTCGCGGAATCCGCACATAAGATCAGGCTCGAAGGCAACCTGCGAAGTTTTCTTGCAACCTGTGTGGCAAACCGCTGCCGCGACCTGATGCGGAAGCGAAGTCGAAATTACGAATCTCTTGACAAGGCCGCTTTGTTTACCTGCGACGAAAAAGGTCCCGAGCCGGCAGCCATTTGCAACGAGCGGCTCGAAAGGGTTGCTCGCGCAATTGCGTTGTTGCCTTATGAACAGCGAGAGGTTGTCGTGCTGCATCTCAAAGCCGGCCTGATGTTCAAGCAAATCGCCGGTTTGCAGAAGGTCAGCGTCAACACCGTGCATAGCCGTTACCGATATGGAATCGATAAACTGAGGTCAATATTAAATGGTGAGGTGACACGATGAGACCTGCAGAGAATATAGAAAAATTAATAAACAAGCTTCGAGTTGAGCCTCGATCCGAGATGTCCAAAAGAAATCTCGACGATGCGCTTGCGGCTCATAAAAAAGTAATTGGCTCGGTCTCTTCAAGACCGACCATTTGGAGAACAATTATGAAAAGCAGAGTAAGCAAAATAGCCGCTGTGGCGATGATAATTATCGCTGCAGCGGTCGGTGTGCAACATTTCGGTGGCTCATTCCGCACTACAAGCACGGCGTACGGCATAACTGATCTGCCCTATTTGCTCAGGGATATCCGGACACTGCACGTTCGATCGACAGCGTATCTCTATGGACCTGATGCAGAGCAGCCCGAGTTCGACGAGGCAACGGTCATCCCCTGTGAACTCTGGCTGGATGTGCCTGACATGCGCGAGCACTTCATATCTTACATGACATGGAGCACCCCAGATGGCAGGAAGGGCCTGAACCTTGTGGAAGGTTTTCGTGATCGAGATTTAGCCATGGGTATCGACCACACCAAGAAAACAGTTCGCTTTAACAAGGTCAGCATGGTCAAAAGGCGCTTGGCGATGCGCGGTACAATACAGCGATATCTGAACAGGATTACTGAGGAACAGCTTGACCACTTTATCAAAGTGGGCCAAGAGACCATCAACGGAATCATATTTGACATATGGGAGAGAGAGGATATTGACATTCACGATGCGCAAACACGCAAGAGAATCAAATGCTGGCTGGCACCCGCAACAGGGGAATTGGGCCGGATATACATCTGGCGTAAGAATGAGGACGAGAATTGGAGGCTCTCCTGGTGTGCCGATACCATCGAACGGGACATCGACATCCCTGACTCAATCTTCGCCTTCAATGCTCCTGATGAATACAAGTACCACAACACTTTGGAAACAGCGTACGTTGGTGAAGGCCTCGGCGCCGGGTGGTCCCGCATGAGCGGCGCCCGGGTTTGTCTTGCCATTAACTTCACGCTAGATGATGGAAGTGTCATCGTGGCATGGCACAGTGACGATCTGCAGACAGACCGCTATCAGGAGCAGGGACACCTGTTCCAGGACCTTGTTCCGGGGTGCGAGCTGCCGAAGCTTCCCATGGTCATCTACGGCCTCAAGACCATTCGGAAAGAATCATACTCACCACCGGAGACCTTCTATGTCGGGCGGCACTTGGCGTTCACGAAAAAAGACCGCTGGTACTATGAGTGGGCCCTTTTCGTGCCTGAGGAACCGTTGCCCTCGACAACTGAACGGCGGACCTACCGGATGCTGTGTGAATTCAACCTTCCGATCGAACAACCGCTCCAAGTGGGCAATCCCATGTCTGAGAACAAGGTTGAGGCAGACGAGTTTGATACATTGGTTCTCGGTGCGATGGCTGAGCTTAGCGATAGCTGTACGGTTCCCGAACACGTCACGTATCAGAAGGTTATGGAACTGGCCGAACAAATCCGCAGCTTTATCAATCCGTAGCCACACAACATCGCAGAACACACTAAGGCTGAGTCTTTTGGCTCGGCCTTTTTTCATAGATACTCACTTTTGCGGAAATGGCAAACCTTGGGTGAAACCCACGGTTAAATACTATACGCTAAACGCTACCCGCTATTGCGCCGTTCCCTGCGTTGATTTTTTCTATTAAGGCCGGCAGTTCGGAGATTTGATTTATTTTCCAGGCCCCTTTGGGGATTTTCTTGCCGTTATTGGTATAAGCGTTTTTCAGCACAGCCTGCATACCGCTTCTTAACGCAGGTCTGATGTCCTTATCAATCCGGTCTCCTACGTACAATATGTTATCGACTGCCTCGCCAATCCTCTCGGCGGCAATCTTGAAAATTCGAACGTCAGGTTTGCGAAAATTAAATTCATACGAATAGACCCTGACCGTAAAGAAATCCAATATGCCTTCCTGCTCGAGATGTTTCTCCAAGGAGGAGCCGTTCACAAAAGTATTGGAAACTATGCCGAGCTTAAGTCCTGAATTTTTAAGTGCGGTTAAAGTCTCTTTTATTTTCGGCTCGGCCGTGGCCACCCTGCTTAGAGGCTCATACCAAAGCCATGCAAAATGCTGCCATTGTTGCTTAT
>Ga0315544_1002235_pt1 | contig 13905 bp, 12 predicted proteins | sample SalMarSW160130MG_2_FD_202543 | JGI IMG/M metagenome (GOLD analysis project Ga0315544, IMG submission 202543) | Salt marsh sediment microbial communities from the Plum Island Ecosystem LTER, Massachusetts, United States - Salt Marsh Sediment SW1601-130 ... | reverse complement strand
TTGCTCCTAGCTCTAATCCCCGAGCTAGGAGAGAGCAAGGGAGTAGAGCAGCCAACAGTGCACTTCTGGGATGTCTTCGAACACTCTTTACAGACCGTAGCTGCCATAGAATTTCTCATTAGAGAAAACGATTGGGAGTACAGCAACGACGATATGCTGTCTACTGCTCCTTGGTCTGACGTCATAGAGAGGCACCTATCCCAGGAAGTTTCCAGCGGAAGTAACCACAAAGTACTACTCAAGTTAGCCGGGCTATTCCACGATATTGCTAAACCAATGACAAAGTCTATTGACGATACAGGTAGAGCCAGATTTTTAGGGCATACCAAACAAGGAGCAGCTATGACTGCGAACATTTTGGAACGGTTGCGATTTAGTAATCGAGAAATAAGACTGGTGGAAAGCCTTGTTTATCATCACCTCCGCCCAGTTCAGATGGCACATGAGGGACTACCTACCCAACGGGCAATTTATCGCTACTTTCGGGATACCGGAGAGGCTGACATCGATATTCTAGTTCTAGCTTTAGCAGATTACCTGGCCAGCCGTGGGCCCCTGGCATCTATGAAGGAATGGAGAAACCATTGCCAATTAATAAACTACATATTGACAGAGCATGACAAGCAGCAAGCCAAAATCCTGCCGGTGAAACTCATTGATGGCCATGATATAATAAACAACTTTGACTTATCACCAGGACCATTGATTGGCAAACTCCTCGCCATGGTCAATGAGGCTCATGCCAGCGGCGAGTTAAGTACCAGAGAAGAAGCATTAGCCTTGGTTCGAAGGGAGCTGTCAGCCGTGAGCAAACAGCAAACAAGAGTTTCCCAAAAATCCCAGAATTCTGGAGTAAAAACAATCCCTAACGCAAAGTAGACTAAATTGAGAAACAGAAACGTTTATTTATTAATTTTCATCCTTGCTCTTTTCGGCTTCGCCTTATGGTCCATAGTCCCGCTGGACAGGAATGTTTTCGGCAGAGAAGGACTAAGGCTGGGACTTGACCTTGCCGGCGGCAGCTACCTGGTTTATCAGACCAATGTCAGCGATATCGAGCCTGACAACAGGGATGAGATTATGGAGGGTGTGAAGGGGGTTATAGAAAGGCGTATCAACGCTCTGGGCATAACCGAGTCCACCGTCCAAATACAGAAACACGAGGGGGAATATAGTATTGTCATCCAAATACCGGGTATTGCTGACATCGAGAAGGCTAAGGAGATGGTCGGACTCTTCACTGTGCTCGAATTCCGAGAGCAGGATGCCGCAGGAAATTTCACCGTTCCTACTACAGGAACAGTGAATGGCAAAGAGTTAACCCTTACCAGTAGATATTTCAAGGAGAACACTTACGTTACTGTAAGCCAAACCATCGGCGAAACATTACTGGTATTTGAGTGGGACGAAACGGGAGCGCAGCTTTCCAAACAAATAACAACCCGCCTTCTCGGAAAACCACTGGCTATCTACCTTGGCGATGAGCCACTCCGGGGTAAAGATGGTCGTATCATCGCCCCGACAGTCGAGAGTGTGATAGAAGACAGGGGACAAATTACAGGACTGAGCCTTGCTGATGCCACTGAATTGTCCAAATTACTTAACGCTGGACGGATCGACGTTCCACTGGGGAGGTGGGTAGACGGAGAATTTGAACCTAGCATTCCGCTCTATGAAAGGACAGTGGATGCTACATTGGGAGCTGATTCTATCAGGAAGAGCATACTGGCGGCAGTTATTGGGATAGTGCTATTGGTGATATTTATGCTTGTTTACTATCGTCTCCCCGGCCTGGTGGCTTGCCTCAGTTTAGGGATTTATGGCGTGGTGCTTTTATCCATTTTTAAGCTCTGGCCTATACCCGTTATAACCCTGACCTTGCCCGGCGTCGCCGGCTTTGTTGTTTCTTTTGGCATGGCCGTAGATGCTAACATCCTTATCTTTGAGCGCGTGAAGGATGAGCTGCGAGGGGGGCGCAGCTTAGGTGCTGCTGCTGAGGCTGGATTCAACCGGGCCTGGCCCGCTATCAGAGATAGCAACATCACCACCTTTATTGCCTGCCTTATACTTATCTGGCTTGGCGGCACGCTCGGCGCTTTTATGGTCAAAGGCTTTGCCGAGACACTGCTTATTGGTGTGGCTTTGTCCATGTTCACAGCCATTGTGGTCACCAGAACCTTCCTCCGTCTGATTATAGGCAGCCAGGTGGTCACCAATCTGGCAGCTTACGGAGTAAAGAAATGATAGACCTTGTCGGTAAGAAGCAGTGGTTTTTCCTTATTTCAGGGATACTTATTGTTGCCGGGATAATTTCTCTGGCCGTTTTTGGCTTGAAGCCGGGAACCGATTTTGCCGGTGGTACATCTATGATTCTTCAATTTAGCCCGCCGGTCGAGCAAAGCCAATTGCGAGATGAGATGGCTGAGCTGGGATATGATAAGGCAACCATTCAAAATGCGGGTGAGGGCAATTTCATCATCCACATTGGGGAAATAACCTCAGGAGATGCAAACGAGCTAGCAGAGCAAATCGGGGCAGAATTAGATTCCCAGGTTAAAATAAGCGATTACTATTTGGCCTCACCCACGGTAGGTGCCGAAACAGCACGCAATGCTGGCATCGCTGTAATAATAGCTGCTGTGGCTATGCTGTTTTACATTGTCTGGGCATTTCGCCGCATGCCCAGTCCCTTTCGCTGGGGCACCTGTGCCATTATCGCACTTATCCACGATGTGTTCATAATAGTAGGTATTTTCTCCATCCTGGGCTGGATTGCAGGGGTGGAGATTGATGCCCTGTTTATCACCGGACTGCTTGCCGTTGTGGGTTACAGCATCAATAACACTGTGGTTATCTTTGACCGCATTCGGGAAAATGTATCAAGGCATATTAGCCCCGACTTTGCCACGACAGTAAATTCCAGCATTGTGGAAACGCTGGGGCGCTCATTAAATACCAGCCTAACCACACTCTTCGTCATCCTGGCTCTGTTCCTTTTTGGCGGAGCCACCATACATTATTTCGTTCTGGTGCTACTCCTCGGCGTTATCGTCGGCACCTACAGCTCTATTTGCATCTCCAGCCAGCTTCTGGTGGTGTGGGAAAAGAAGGAGTGGAGGACACTCTTGCCTTTCACCAAGAGGCCAGCATAACAAGTTATATGCTTAGAGCTATCACCGAATATTGTGTATTCCTTTTATTGTCTCGATATGCTCGTCAAATCCCCCGGGCTTTCTTGCCATTGATGCTTTCCCCAAAGGGTCATCTACCTCTGAATTACCCAGAAGTACATCAAAAACAGCTTTTACAGAAGAAGCGACCACCTGAAGGTTATAGCCACCTTCCAGAGTAAAAACGAGACGTCCCTGGCATAGTTCAGCAGCCAGTTCTCTCAATACTATTACCATTTGAGTGAAACCTTCAACACTTACCCTCATCATAGCCAGGTAGTCAGCCCAATGAGCATCGAAACCAACAGAAACCAGGATGAGTTGTGGCTGAAATCTCCGGGCTACCGGAACCAAGACCTCGTTGAAAGCTCTCAAGTATTCTTCATCGCCCCAGCCAGCGGCCATGGGGAAGTTAACCGTAGTTCCTTCTCCTTCACCTGTTCCAGTTTCATCCATCCATCCTGTCCCGGGATAAAAGGGATACTGGTGAGTGGAGAAATAAAGGACTTTGGGGTCGGCATAAAAAGCGTCCTGGGTCCCATTGCCATGATGGACATCAAAATCAGCGATAAGAATACGGTCGAGACTGAACTTGCTTAGGGCAAATTTAGCGGCGATTGCCATATTATTGAAAATGCAGAAGCCCATTGCTCGATCATAAAGGGCATGGTGCCCTGGTGGTCTAACCAGAGCAAAGGCGCTATCCGCCTCCCTCTTCATCACCGCTTCTACAGCCACCATGAGCCCACCGGCAGCATATAAGGCTGCTTCGTAAGACTTCGGAGACATTACGGTATCAGGGTCAAGCCAACCACCACCCTTTTCCGCTTTGCTCTTAACGTAGGAGATGTACTCCATCGTATGTATCATCTCCAGCTCCTCTAGCAAGGCGGGGCGCGAAGGCAGACAGGTGAGTTTCTCCTTAACTCCAGTTTCTTTCAAATAAGACATCGCAGCTACCAGCCTCTGCGAATTCTCCACGTGGTCACCGGTATCGTGTTCCAAATAGATTGGGTCATAAACCAGACCGGCTTTCATAATCGCATCATATCAAAGGTATTCAAGCGAAAACAATCATGGCAAGGCTTTCCAGAGCTCCGACCAAGTCGGAGTTGCTTTTTATCACGGAAAACATCTATGCTGTGGGATGATAGTCCCGTGAAGGAAAGCTTTGTCTTGTGACCAGAGAAGAGATAAAAGAGTTACTCAACGAGGCGGAAAAGAGGTTTGCCTCGGAAGCAAAGTTAATACAGTTGGAGTCAGGCAAAATCATTTTCGTCGGCGATACTCATGGTGACCTCGAAGCCACGGAGAAGGTTATCCAGAGGTATCTCAAGTCGGAGAATAAGCTAGTTTTTCTGGGGGACTATGTCGACCGGGGGCCAGCCTCCCTGGAGAACATTAACCTTTTGCTTGGGCAAAAAATTGAGCACCCCGATTCCCTTTACCTACTTATGGGAAATCACGAAGGCCATGCTGTAATCAGCTTCCATCCTGCCGATTTTTGGGAAGGACTGGATAACGAACTTCGCCAGCGATATAGTGAAGTTCTCTCCAAGTTGCCGCTGGCAGCGTCCACGCCGAATGGAATCATTGCTCTACATGGAGCACTCCCCGATGTGTCAGGCTTAGAGGATATAAGTAGAATAAAGCCAGGTAGCGCCGAATGGCATCAAATAACCTGGGGGGACTGGCAGGAAACGGAAGGAAAGTTCCTGGGAATCGATCCTTATACCGGGAGACCTCAATTCGGGCAAGGCTGGTTCGAGGAAATCATGTCCCGCCTGGGCAAGAATGTTTTAATAAGGTCTCACCAGCCAGATGCCCCACCTACAATGTATGGCAGCAGATGCCTTACTATATTCACCTCTTCAGCTTATAGACATTATATTTCTGAGCGCACCATAGCCCTGATTGATTTGGGGAAAACGGTGAAGAGCGCGGATGATATAGAGATAGAGATTGTCTAAAGCCCCCTCAACCCCCAAGATTTAAGCCTATTATGTTATAATATAACCACACTGCTTCTGGGGTGTGCTGGAATAAAAGTCGCAAGGCTTTTTGGGTTAAATAATAATGCAACCTTTCGCGGCCTTCTGCATTTACAGTAATAGGAAGGGGCAAAAAATTAATAAGCTGCTCAAAGTTTCAATTCCAATACTGCTAATTCTGGGGTTAGTGCTAATCAGTGGCTGTGGTGCTTCGCCATCAGAAGCACCCAATGTACCTGGTGAGGGAGGGCGAGATGAAAGCGAGATTACTGATGAACTAACGGAAGACCGCAAAATCGTAAAAACAGGCTCCATGACTTTGGAGGTGGGAAATATAACCGAGACTATGGATGAAGTTGCCAAGATGACTGATGAACTCAACGGCTATGTAGTTTCCTCACATAAATATGACTATGAACGGAGGGTTGAGGGTCGCATTACCATCCGCGTTCCTTTCGAAAAATTTGAAGAGGCTTTTGCAAGACTTCGCCAGTTGGCCACAGCCGTGCTCTACGAGACTACCACGGCAAAGGATGTAACTGAGGAATATGTTGACCTGGAAGCTCAGCTAAGCAACCTTCTAGCGACCGAAGCCCAGTATCTAGCCTTGTTGGAGAAGGCAGAGAACGTAGAGGAAATGTTGATGGTGCAGAAAGAGCTTTCCAAGGTGAGAGGGGAGATTGAGCAAATTGAAGGCCGCATGAAATATCTGGAGCAGACCTCAGAGACGTCCCTTATTGAAGTAAACTTACAGGAAACAAAGGGATTGACTGAACCCTGGAGCGCTTCCGCTGCTTTAAAATCGGCAGTGCGTGGGCTGACAACATTTGGCAGAGGTCTAGCCACTGTGCTCATCTGGCTTGGCATTTTCTGCTGGGTCTGGGTGCCGCTTTTGGTAATCTGGCTCAGAAGACGCCGAAGGGCAAAGAGCTGATTTTCAACGCATTTACCTCATTGTACTATTTGCTTATAAAACAACCTTGACATGACTTCGTCAGGCATCTACACTATGAAAACCACCTGACGAGGTCTGAAAGCAATGGTATGCCCGGTTTGTAAATACGATATGATAGTCGTTGAGTATCGCAATATTGAGCTCGATTATTGTAAAAATTGTAAGGGGGTGTGGTTTGACTATGGAGAGCTTGAGCTTTTGCTTGAGTCGCATAGTCTTGAAGAGACAAAGGTGTTCCTCGATGGCATCCTCAGCTCTCAGGAAGCCGCTTCATCAGAAAAGAAACGAAATTGCCCCGTCTGTGGCCATAAGATGAAAAAAACAGCAATAGGCGAACAGCCTGAAATACTCATCGACATATGCCGTGATGAACATGGATTGTGGTTTGACGGGGGTGAGGTCGCTCAACTAATAAGACGTCTGGCTGGGGAACATCTGGCAAAACATGATCCTGGGGAACAGGTTATCAATTTCCTCGAAGAAGTATTCGGAGCCTCGCAGTAAGGCAGCGATGGCGATTAAGTAATAATGAGAAAATAGGAGTTAAGGAGGTTTAATATGGTAGCAGTTTATATCATTATCGGTGTTGTTGTAGTCCTTCTTGTCATATTCATAGCTGTCTACAACGGCCTGGTCAGGCTGCGCAATCAAGTAAAGAACGCCTGGGCGCAGATTGACGTTCAGCTAAAACGACGCCACGACCTCATTCCCAACCTGGTGGAAACTGCCAAGGGCTATATGAAATACGAACGGGAAACCCTGGAAGCAGTAACCAAAGCGCGCAATCTTGCCCAGCAAGCGTCATCTGCCGGAGCCGGTGAGCGAGCCAAGGTCGAAGGCGAGCTGAGCTCGGCCTTATCCCGCCTACTGGCCGTAGTGGAACGCTACCCCGACCTTAAAGCCAATCAGAACTTCCTGGCACTTCAGGAGGAGCTTACCTCAACCGAAAATAAGATAGCCTTTTCTCGCCAGTTTTACAATGATTCGGTCCTGAGGTTGAACAACAAGACACAGATGTTTCCGTCTAACGTTGTAGCCAGCATGACCGGGTTTAAGGCTGGTGAATTCTTTGAGGTCACCGTAGCCGCCGAAAGAGAACCTGTCAAGGTCAGTTTCACTGAGTAAAAAGACTCTTCAGCCGTGTGGGAACAGATTAGGTCTAACCAAATAAGGTCGGTAGTGCTGACAATAGGCATGGGAATACTACTGATCTTGATTGGCTATTTTCTAGGCCTAGCCTTCGATAATGCTATTGCAGGCTTAGTTATCGCCATATCAGTATGGATAATCTTGAGTTTAGTCGGCTATTTTCAGGGTGATAGCATCCTGCTTAGCATGTCGAGGGCCAAGAAAATTACTCGTGATGACCACCCTCGCCTGTACAATGTGGTCGAGGAAATGAAGATTGCCTCCGGTCTGGAGAAAGTGCCCGACATATATATAATCGATGACCCTGCACTAAATGCCTTCGCCACTGGTCGTGACCCTAATCGGGCATCCGTAGCTATTACCTCGGGATTGCTGCAGAAACTGAACCGCGATGAATTGCAGGGGGTCATTGGCCACGAGATATCCCACATCAAAAATCGGGATGTGCTGCTCATGGCGATGTGTGGTATCCTGCTCGGCACTATCGTTATCCTGGCCTGGTATGGGTCACGTTTCCTAATTTTTGGCAGCATGACCGGGTCGAGAAGAAGTTCCTCATCAGGAGGGGGTGGGCAAGGCCAGATAATAATCCTGATCGTGGCACTTGTATTTATGATATTGGCGCCGATTATGGCGCAGCTCATTTACTTTGCCATCTCTCGGAAGAGAGAATACCTGGCAGATGCCTCGTCAGCCCTCTATACGAGAAACCCTGAAGGACTGGCCTCAGCCCTGGAAAAATTGGGTGCCTCAACTGGGCAGTTAAAATCAGCCAATAAGGCCACAGCCCCTATGTATATCACCAATCCTTTCCGCAAGAAAGGCATGAAAGCCAGCGATCTCTCCAGCACCCACCCCCCTATATCAGAGAGAATACGCATACTGCGTGCCATGGCTGGCGCCTCTTTTAACGATTATGACCAGGCTTACCGCCAGGTTCACCGCGGGGAGGGGGTTATACCTGCTGCCACCCTTGCCGCTGGAACAGTCCCAATAACAACGATAAAGCTGGAGGGTGAAACGGGTGAACCGAACGAGATACAGCGAGTTCGTGAGACCTCAGATGTAATGTGGCGGCTGAGTAACTATAACACTATTACATGTGACTGCGGTGCCAAGCTGCGAGTGCCACCTACGTTCAAAGAGCCGACCATCAAGTGCCCGCATTGTGGTAGAACGCACCAGGTTTAAGAAGACGGTAGGGACTACTAACACACAGGTTTCAGGGTAACAGCTATACGCTGATAATAGATGCCGGTGAGACCCTCAAACTTTGAACACTAGGAAATATACCCGTCTCTAATAAGGAGTTCGGCGACAAGGACTGCACCCTTGGCAGCTCCCATCTTGGTGTTGTGGGATACCAAAACATATTTGATGCCGTTTTTCAGGACGTTATCCTTCCTGATTCTCCCGACCACGGTAGCCATGCCATCCTCAGCGTCACGGTCGAGTCGCGGCTGAGGTCGGAACGGGTCTTCGTGGACTATTATCATGTGCCTGGGGACTGAAGGCAGCTCAATGTCAACGGGTGAACCAACATATTCCCTCATGGCCCTGGCTACATCGTCCGCTCCACAGGTTTTCTGGGTGGAGACGAAGACCGATTCAGTATGTCCTTCCCGAACATTAACACGGGTGCAGGTGCAGCTTACATTGAACCTGGCTGGACTGACTGAATTACCCGCGAAATTGCCCAGGATTTTCTGTGTTTCACGCTGCACCTTTGCTTCTTCCCCAGCAATAAAGGGAATAACATTATCCAGAATGTCGAGGCCTATCACTCCTGGACTTCGGCCTGCACCTGATAGGGCTTGCATAGAGGTCATTATAACGGCGTTCACTCCGAACGATTCGTAAATTGGTTTTAGCGTTATCGCCAGGCCAGTAGTGGTGCAGTTGGGAATAGGCGTAATGAAGCCTTTCCACCCCCGGGTTTTCCGTTGAACATCAATTAATTTGGCATGCCCGGAGTTGATACCGGGAATTAATATTGGTACGTCTTCATCGTAGCGGAAGGCCGAGGCCGTGCTTATAACCGCTCTATCTTTGGCAAATTTCGGTTCCAGAATCTTCGCCTGGTCGGACTCTATGGCGGAAAAAACGATATCCAGAGCGGAGATATCCATTTCGGCGGCGTTCTGGACAGGCATAGACATGACCTCCTCCACAGGAGGCTCTTGGCAAAACCAGCGCAAGGCCCCAGACTGGGCATCGGTTATGGCTTCCTTATAGCTGCGCCCTGCTGATCTCTCGGAGGCAGCAAGCGCAGCAATTTCAATCCAGGGGTGATCTTTCAGGGCAACGAGAAATTGCTGACCAACTATGCCAGTCGCTCCCACGATTCCAGCTTTTACCATGGTTTCCCTCCGCTCTTTTTTATTTTCGGATTAGGTACAAGCAGCTTATACTCCTTTTTACTGAACAAATCGGGGCGAGAGGATTTGAACCTCCGACCTCAGCGTCCCGAACGCTGCGCGCTACCCGCTGCGCTACGCCCCGCCGTCTATGCTATTATATGATGTTTAACTATGTGGGGCAAGGATGAAGTATTGTGTTTTAATAATTGATGGAGCATCAGGTTGGCCATTAGCTGCTCATGACGGGAAGACTTGCCTGGAGCTGGCGCATACTCCGAACATGGATGCCGTGGCCAAGGCGGGTGCTGTCGGGCTAGCTTGCAATGTGCCGCCGGGGATGGAACCTAGCAGCGCCTGTGCCTGCATGTCTGTGTTAGGTTATGACCCTAAGGTATATTATCGGGGGCGGAGTCCCATTGAGGCTAAGGGCATGGGCATTCCTATTAACGAAGAGGAGGCCGTTTTTCGCTGCAATTTGATAGCTGTTCGAGATGGGAGGATGTGGAGCTATAGTAGCGGTCATATCAGTACTGGGGAGGCACGCCCCCTTATCGCTAGTTTGAATGAAAAGCTTGGCAGTGATAAAGTGCATTTCTATCCTGGCGTGAGCTATAGACATATATGTAAAATAAAAGGGAGGGAAGATACCCTCCTGGCTAGTTGCACTCCACCGCATGATATTCCCGACAAAGCTATCGACGAATTTCTTCCCAAGGGGCCTGGGAGTGATCTGTTAAGAGAGCTTATGGCACGCTCTGAGCTTGTGCTTCGTGAACATCCCGTGAATATAGAGCGAATAGCACGCGGCGATATTCCCGCTACCATGATTTGGCTTTTCTGGGGTAGTGGTAAAATACCCGATATGCCAGCCTTCAAAGAAGTCTACGGACTTGATGCTGCCATGACGTCCGGAGTGGATATTATGCGGGGCCTGGCTCGAATGGTAAATATGGAGGTGCTGGATATTCCCGGTGTGAGCGGCGATCTGAACAATGACTACGCGGCTCAGGCCATTGGTGCCCTGGAGGCACTGGATGAATATGATATGGTGGTTATTCATGTGGAAGCAACCGATGAGGCAGCCCATGCCGGCCTGGTTAAGGATAAAATAGAGGCTATCCAGAGCGTAGATAAGGAAATTGTGAGTCGGCTTCGTTCCTGGGACAAGGATGCCCTTCGAGTGTTAATTCTTCCTGACCATCCCACGCCGATTGAGACTCAAACCCATGCTGCCGACCCCGTCCCATTTATACTCTGGGGGCCAGGATTCACCCCGATAAGTCGGGGTGGGGCGAAGAGATTTACCGAAGCAGAGGCTAAAGGCACAGGCATTTTTATCAAAGATGGATATAATATTATGAGCAGGCTGATAGAGTAAATAAAGGCAAAGAAATGGCACTGATAGTTCAAAAGTATGGTGGCAGCTCGGTGGCTGATGCCGAAAAGATTAAGAACGTAGCTCGCCGTGTAGCTAAAGCAAAAAACGAAGGAAATCAAGTAGTGGTTGTTGTTTCGGCCATGGGAGATACCACTGATGATTTAATTGGGAAGGCTTTAGAGATTACTGACCATCCTGATTTGCGGGAGTTTGATACCCTACTCGCTACTGGCGAGCAACAGTCTATGGCTTTCTTGGCAATGGCGTTGAGAGCTAAGGGTTATGAGGCAATTAGCCTCAGCGGCGCTCAGGCTGGCATAACAACTGACACTGTTCACAGCCAGGCTAGGATTCTCAAGATTGACCCAAAGCGTATTCGTAAAGAGCTGGATAAGGGAAACATAGTTATTGTTGCCGGCTTTCAGGGTATTTCTAAAGGGGAGAAGGACATTACCACCTTAGGTCGTGGTGGTTCCGATACGACGGCAGTTGCTCTCGCTGCCGGCTTGAATGCCGAAATATGCCAGATATATACTGACGTCGAAGGTGTCTATACTGCTGACCCACACCTTATTCCCGGAGCCAGGAAATTAAAGGACATTGGCTATGAAGAGATGTTAGAGTTGGCTAGCTATGGAGCCAGGGTAATGCATAACAGAGCAGTGGAATTGGGAGAGTTGTATAATGTGCCCATCTTGGTGGCTTCTAGCTTTAGCGATAGCTCAGGCACCATTATTTGTAAGGAGGCCTCTATGGAAGTAAAAAACAAGGCAAGGGGTATTGTCTACGATACCAATGTGTCTAAAGTCACCGTCGTCGGTGTCCCCGACCATCCTGGTATTGCTGCAGCAATCTTCGAGCCCCTGGCTAGAGCAAATATAAGCGTAGATACCATTGTGCAAAATGCCAGCATTAATAATATTACAGATCTCACGTTCACGATAGCTCGAAATGATTTGATTAAGGCGATGTCCATTGTAGAGCCAGTGGTTAAATCTGTGGGGGGTAAGCAATGTGTCACCGATTCTACATTGGCCAAGGTTAGCATTGTAGGTACTGGCATGCAAAATACACCGGGCTATGCTGCCAGAATGTTTCGAGTTCTTCATGAACAGGGCATTAACATCCAGCTAATCACCACTTCCGAGATAAGGATAACATGTATTATCTCTGAGGATAGGGTTAAGGATGCTGTGCAAGCGTTGCATCAAGCTTTTGAGCTGGAGAAAGAAACTTGACAATCTCGGCTTGACATCATAAGTTTTATAGGATAGTTAATTAGGCAATGGGTATAGCATCTTACCAAGAAGAAGAAAAAGCTCGATTAAGGCAGCAACTCAGTAAGGAAGCCATAAATTTAGCCCTTCAGGGTAGGTGGGAGGAGGCTGGAGCGGTAAACAGGGACATAATTAAGAGATTTCCCACTGATGTCGAAGCTTATAATCGCCTTGGGCGAGCTTTGACAGAGTTAGAGGATTTTGACCGAGCTAAGAAAGCCTATTTGAAGGCTCTGAAGCTTGCCCCTGAGAATGCTATTGCTAAGAAAAATCTTGCCCGTTTAACTAGCCTATCAGAGTCTATGGCGACTTTAAGTAGCAACCCTCAGGAAGCTTCGACCCGGAGAGCTCAAGCTCGAAGAGTTGCTCTTGACCTCTTTATAACTGAGGTGGGGAAGGCCGGGGTTGTTAATCTTCATAATGTGGCTACAGGTAAAGTCTTAGCTAAGATGGGATTTGGCGACCAAGTGAACTTGGAAGCAAGAGGGCAGCACCTGATTGTGGAAAGTGAGGGTGGAGAATATTTGGGAGAGGTGGAACCGAAACAGGGATTGCGTCTCATTAAACTAATGCAAGGTGGAAATAGATACGATGCGGCAATTCTCCATGTAGAAGAAGACAAAGTGCAGGTGATTATTAAAGAGGTGTATCAACATCCCAGCCAAGTGGGACGTCCCTCCTTTCTTGTTAAAGCTACAGAGCATCTGCGCACCCGTATTAAAGAAAGCCTTCTCAGGCGAGGAATCATTACTGACGAAAGTGAGGACTCGCCTGAGCTTGGATTTGAAGAGGAAGAAGACCTTGGCTCCGAAGAGGAATCTTTGCCTGAAGGTTTCACCGTCGTCGGTGAAGATGGTGAGAGAGGAATTGAGATTTGATGGAAGCCACAATAATAAAGCCTGTCGATATCGAAGAGGAGATGAAAAGCTCCTATCTGGACTATGCCATGAGTGTCATCGTCTCCCGAGCCCTGCCTGATGTGCGTGATGGCTTGAAGCCAGTTCAGCGACGTGTTTTGTACGCTATGGATGGCTTGGGGTTACGACACAACAGTCCATACAAAAAGAGTGCCCGCATTGTTGGTGAAGTCTTGGGGAAGTATCACCCCCATGGAGATGCCCCGGTATATGAAGCTATGGTACGCATGGCTCAGGATTTTTCTCTGAGATATCCCTTAGTTGATGGGCAGGGTAATTTTGGCAGCGTTGACAATGATCCACCAGCGGCAATGAGATACACCGAAGCTCGCCTTTCCGAAATTGCCGAGGAAATGTTAGTTGACATTGAAAAAAATACCGTCGACTTTGTCCCCAACTTCGATGACTCTCTCCAGGAACCCTCTGTCTTGCCCGCCAGGTTGCCTAACTTGTTAGTTGGTGGTTCCTCAGGCATAGCTGTGGGAATGACGACTAATATCCCCCCGCATAACTTAGGCGAGATATGTGATGCCATTGTCTATCTAATTGATAATCCCCAAGCTACTGTAGAGGAACTGATAGAGCTGGTCAAAGGCCCCGATTTTCCCACTGCCGGGATAATTTGGGGGAAAGGGGGCATAGACAATGCTTATACTACGGGGCAAGGAAAAATTATACTTCGGGCTAAAACCAACGAACTGACTAGCA
>Ga0315544_1002233_pt1 | contig 13914 bp, 12 predicted proteins | sample SalMarSW160130MG_2_FD_202543 | JGI IMG/M metagenome (GOLD analysis project Ga0315544, IMG submission 202543) | Salt marsh sediment microbial communities from the Plum Island Ecosystem LTER, Massachusetts, United States - Salt Marsh Sediment SW1601-130 ... | reverse complement strand
CAGTTGCTGTTGTTCCCCAGGCGCTTCCAATGCAAATAACCGTAGCACTATCGAATGGTGTAGCCCGTTTGGCCAAGAAAAATGCCGTTATTAAGAAACTATCGTCTGTAGAGACCCTGGGCTCAACTGATGTTATTTGTACAGATAAAACGGGTACGCTTACCAAAAATGAAATAACTGTAAAATACATTTGGTTTGATGGTCATCAATATGAAGTCTCGGGGGTTGGCTACGAGCCAGAGGGAGACATATTAGATTCAAAAGGTAAGAAACTGACAGAGCGGGAGATCGAGAGAATGGAAATCATACTCGATACCGCCACCATGGCATCTAATGCAGAAATTCATGAACCTGATAATGATCACCCAGGCTGGTATCCCATTGGTGATCCAACTGAGGCTGCCCTTATCACTGTATCAACGAAGCTAGGGACACGCTCTCCCAAAGAGGACGAGGAAAACCCGGAGCTCCAGGAGTTTCCATTCGATTCTGAGCGTAAAAGGATGAGTTCTATTCGACAGTTTGGTAGTAAGAAAGTCCTCTGCATGAAAGGAGCAATTGATTCCGTTCTTGCAGTGAGCAAATACATCTACAAACGAGGTAAAGCGACCAAGCTCACAAAGAAGGGTACTGAAATGCTGAACACGCTAAACGTCGAATACTCCAAGAAGGCGATGCGTGTCCTGGCATTCGGATACAGGGAATTAAAAGATGATAAACATGATTACGAAATGGATGATGTGGAGAAAAACATAATTTTGTTGGGGTTGATGGCAATGAATGACCCTGCAAAGGAAGGCGTTAAAGAGGCAATAGAAAATGCGCATGAAGCCCATATTAAAACCTTTATAATGACCGGCGACCATGCCATCACAGCACAAGCAATAGGAAAGCAAATTGGCCTCTCCCCCGAAAACAAAGAGGCAGTTGTAATTACCGGAGAAGAGTTGTCTGAAACCAAGGACGAAAAACTCATACAAATTATGGAAGATCATCGGTCTCTTATTTTCTCCCGAGTTTCTCCAGAGGATAAACTACGAATTGTAAAAGCGTTAAAAAGCAAGGGGGAGGTGGTTGCAGTTACAGGAGATGGGGTCAATGATGCCCCGGCTCTAAAAAGTGCCCACATTGGCGTTGCCATGGGGAGTATTGGTACTGACGTAGCCAAGGAAGCTTCTGAACTTGTACTGCTGGATGACAGCTTCTCAACACTTGTATATGCAATACAAGAAGGCAGAACTATTTACAACAATCTAAAGAAAACGATAATCGCATCTCTAACTAGCAACGGAGGGGAACTAGCTATTGTTCTTCTGGGGCTGGCCGGGGTAGCCTTGTTTGGCTGGCCAATCCCAATTCTGGTTATTCAAATACTGGCAATTGATCTGCTGGCAGAGATTTTACCGCTTACCGCTCTTACCTTTGATCCGGGTTCAAAGGATCTGATGACCTCTCCGCCCCGAAGACAGCAAGAACACATCCTAAACAGGTACACAATGTTTGAGATCCTGTTCTTGGGATTTCTTATGGGAGGTCTTGGTTTTGTAAATTTCGTGGTGTTCATGGGGCGCACGGGTGCTGAACTTACAGTGACCCACGCTCTGTACTCAAGGGCTACTACCTTAAGTTACGCTACTATTGTCTTCTGTCAGTTTGCCAATATCTTATCTAGAAGGTATAACTACGATTCATTTTTCAACAGGAATTTTTGGAGCAACAAGAAGCTACTATGGTCGATCGTAATCTCAATCGGATTCACTTTGACAGCAATATACACTCCTTTCATCAATAGGTTTTTAGAATTTGCTCCCTTGACCATCAGCGATTGGGTAAGTGTTCTCGCTGCAGCCGCTTTATTCCTACTAGCTCATGAAATTATCAAAGCTTTTAAACGCTCAAGAAGAAGAGTTCCTAAAACGAGATTACAAGAATGATCGATTGATTCACGCGTCCGCACTGTCTTATACTTAATTACATTTATTTCGTTACATTGGATTAGCAGTGACGGTACAATCAACTAAAACTGGACCCCTTCTAGTTGATGGCACCATATATAGTAAGCGGAAGAATATGTTCACAAAATAGCAGAATGTGCAAGCTGGCTTTTCTGGCTTACTGAGTATAATTCCAACTGTCCACACCGATCCCCTGGCTATCTTGCGCTGATAGAGTATATTGAAAAGGAACTTGTTAAAATACTTTCTCCCGTGTTACCCATGTGGTCAGCCAGCACAGGGCATTGACTAACAAGCGCTCGGATGTTAGTGTGTCCCAACATGAATGTTAACGACTTGGTCTGCTCTAAGGTACTTCTGCTTTATCCCGCAATCTGGGCAACAGGCGAAGGTATGAAAGGAGGATATCTATGAAAACACTGAAAGGTAGAACTCTGGTGCATTTACTCCTTGTTCTGGTTATCCTGGTTTTAACCCCCGGATGCGGTGACGTATCAGGAGCGCCGACTATTCCGCCGGTAGAGACTTTCGTCATCCCCTTTGAAGACTTCGAGAGCAGTGAGACGAACGATTTAGTCTCTGTCACCGAATCCCAGATGCAGGCCACTTCCCTGTCGTTTCCCGTCAGTGGACAATTCTCTGTATCTCTAGCTCTATCAGGCAATCAATCCAACTGGACCTATGCGGCGCTCGCCGTAGGCATCTGGAGTGCAATTATCAGAGTCGGACTTGCGGTGCCAGTAGCAGCATTTTGCGAGTCCTTCCAGCATACTCCGGTGCAGCAGCCCGATGGCTCATGGATCTGGTCATATTCAGTGATACGCGGCGGCTCCGTATATAGCGCCGAGCTGCACGGACAGTTTATCACGGAGGGAGTCCACTGGGATATGAGAATATCGAAAGAAGGCGAGTATGAGGACTTTCTGTGGTATTATGGCGAAAACACCCTCCCTGCAACCGAGGGCTTCTGGATTCTCAAGCAGAGCCCGGCTGTCCCAACCGACCTGGTGCGAATAGACTGGTCCCGCAATATCTCCGCAGGCACACACGCTGTCAGATACACAAATATAGTCCCCGATGGTCCGGAGAACGGAGGCTATATCGACACCCAGTATACTAAAGGTATTCCTTACGATCACATCTGGGATATGTACAACAAGGGCCAGGACAACCACACATATATCGAGTGGAGCAGCACTACCGGAGAAGGGCGTGTCAAGAACCTCAATTACTTCGGCGATGACGACTGGCACTGCTGGGACAGCGACCGAATGAACGTTACCTGCCCCTGATAGCCAGCGGTATTCCTGCTGAATAGAGCCCTGCAGGCGGCGATATACAACCAACCTTCGCCGGTGCTACCTTGCAATCTTAGCTCTTTGCCCTTCGGCGTCTTCTGAGCCAGATTACCAAAAGCGGAATTGAATTTATCCCTTAGCGCTTAAAGGCGACTGGAAAACTACGCAATCCGTCAGAATATTGAGCGGTTTCATGGCGTAATAAAAACTATATATAAGCGCGGCAAAACCGGGGGAGGTCTTCCAGCCAAAATCTGGAGGCTTCTACACCTGGAGCTAACACAGTCCGGCTCTGTCAGGTTATTATGGGGGACTGCTGTTCCTGGAACGGATGCGTTCTCAGGACCAGCGAGAAAAGGAAGGGATACTTCGATTTCAAGTGCTGAACGTAGTCTAACCATTCACTGGTCAGGTGGTCATACAGTCTTCGGATGTCACCAGCAATGTGCTCCAGGTCCTTATCAGGAAGACCAGTAAGCGATGGTCTTGCCTCAAGTTCTTCATCCAGGTGGGTAATTGCCCAGAGCAGGTCGGTAAAACGGTCATGCTCCAGCAAGCTGGGATTCCCGAGCAGCGTCAGCAGGAACTCTCGCTTCTGCGCCAGGAAGGTTTTGAGCCCGCCAAGGTCTATATTTCGACAGTCAAACTCAACTTTGAGGTGGTGCGCAAAATCGTCAGCTTTTTGGAAATCTTTCTTTGTCCAGCTTTCAGTAACGTTCAGGTGCCTGGAAATCTCCAGGCGGTTATCGAAATATTTGAGGAGGTCTCGAAGGAGGCGGTTGCCCAGTTCGCTGAAAAAAGCTCCCACCACCATATTGAGTTTCTCCAGTTTAGCTTGCCTCTCTCTGCGGGCCAGGAGGCGCTCGATGATGACCACCACTAATAGAACCTCGAGGGGCAGAAAGGCAAGGTCACCGACCATATAGATAAATATATGGTGAATATCACGAAAAATGAGGTAGTGAACGAGATATGCAATTGCGGAAAGCGCCACAAATGCAATAGCTAAGTAGATAACAAATGAGAAACGCCTTCGCATGTTAATTACCAGCACTCCGAGTAGTAAATGTGTACAACATAGCCTAGTTTTGCTTGAATATTATAGTGACATAGTCGCCATCGGGCAACATGATGGGTTTGAGAATGTCTAAAGCCAATTGCAGCGTCCCTACGGTATACGGTGTGTTGGGTGTACGATTGGACAGAAAGCTTACTTGTTAGGAACAGGGCAATGCCGACTCGCATGCCGCTACAAGACAGAAATATGGCATCTGTTTGAGGCATTTCCAAGCAATTGGAGGAAGCGCTAACGCTGATACATCCCTGTAAGCTGCCCCCGAGCGAGGATATGTCCCGTTATGGCGTCAATAACTTGCTTTCTAGATGCACCCTCCATCAGATCAAGGGTTTGGTCTAGTGCGTAAATGGTGAAGCGGTAATGGTGAGCAGGTCCAGGAGGTGGGCAAGGGCCGCCATAGCCAATTGTACCAAAGCCGTTCTTTCCCTGTAGAGCTCCATTCGCTAATTCATTATGAGGAGGAACTGCCTCCGGCAACTCGCGACTATCAGCTGGCAGGTTGAAAAGAAGCCAGTGTGTGAACACTCCGCCAGGAGCGTCCGGGTCATCCATTATAAGGGCGAAAGATTGAGTCTCTGAGGGAGGCTCGCCCCACGTAAGTGGCGGTGATATGTCTTGCCCGTCGCACGTGTACATAATCGGAATGTCCTCTCCTTCTTGAAAGACGGGGCTAGATAGGGATAAGGTTATCTCGCCCTCGTCTGGTAGTTCTGGCTCGCTCACAGTGCAGCTTACTACGCCTACTGCAATTATAGTGAGAAGCGTCATCCACAACGCGACTCGCCTTCCAGTGTAACCGCCGCATAGCCATTTGACCTTCATGTCATCATCCTACTCAAATTCCCCACCCCCGGTATAGGCTTATGCTAGGCTATTCTCCCTATGTGCCTCAATCATATCCACACGCTTCTTCGCTGTCAAGGCTGGCATAGTCTCTTAGCCTACAAAGCTTGGGACTGGTATTGGAGAACACGACTCATCAGATTGTTCACTTTGCCATCCATAACATTTGAGGCAGATGTAGACCTGGAATAGAGCCACGGCGGGATATTTTCTTTATATTGCTACCTGTAGATTCTTACTGACACTGTAATACATTTAGATAGCGGCTCTTCCGAAATAAATTAGTACGATGGCGATGATGAGTAAAAACCAGTATAAAGCAGGGACCGGCCCCCACCATGGTTTGTGCCACCAGATTTTTCCTTTGCGGAAGTTTTTAATCCCATAATGTGGATTTAAAACAAACCACAGGAAGTCTTCTAGAAAAACCATGCCTACATAAAAGCCAAGCAGCAGACTTTCTAACCGCCAACTCCACGGAACAAAAAACAACGGCAGATGAACTATGGCAATCAGGAACAGCGTCATAAAAAAATGGTAGCCGGTTATCGGGCGTCCACCCGCCAACTTGACAAGCCATCCCTTTTCTATACGCCAGCCAGGTAGCTTCGCTGCCCAGCCATCCTTACCCTCGATTTGGATTTCCCAGAAGGCAAGCAGAAAGGCCAGGAGAACCATAAAAGCCAATAATCCTATAATCATTCTACATCCTAAATGTAAACGCAGCACTGAAAAATTAACCTTTGTTTAGGAGAAGGCACAAAGGTTAGCCGCTACTTGGGTGGTGATATATCTTTGAGTTTTTCTGAAGCTGGCTCACCACCAATGCCCCAGTGCGTTTTGGGGATTTCATGAACGATTACTTCTACAGCATGTTCTGGAACGCCCAAATCCACGATAACGTTTGTTATACCCCGTATCATCGTTTTAATTTTTTCCTCTCCAACGCCCTCCCAGAAATCTACATGAACAATAGGCATTTTTACCTCCTCATTAGACTTTCCATTTGAGCTGAACGTTAAGTATAGCCATATCAAATAGAAAAGTCATCTGATTTTAAAGCACCGTAGGCGCTTCAGGGCTCAGCCAATCCCTTTGGTTTCACCTCAGCCGCTTTTGCAGGATTAGCTTATCATCCCCGGGCACATAAAAGTCGGGGATGCGGCAGATTACTTCATAGCCGTGACTGAGATGAAAATGCCTCGTTTTCTCGTATGCTGGTGTGGATGATGTCTCAATAATGGTTAGTCTTCCCTTGGCTTTCACGATCTTCTTTTCCGCGGACTCCATGAGGGCGCTGCCTATCCCTCGGCCTTGCCTTTCTCGGGCGACAGCCTCCCAATAGATATCCCATGTCCCTTCAGTCAGCGGCGTAGGTCCGTAGCAAATATAACCTGTTACAGTTGAATTAACCTCGGCAACGAGGATGTGATAGCCTGAGCCGACTGAGTCCTTAAGGTAGCTGTCAATTACTTCCTCAGCTACCGCCACTTCAGAGGGTTTGAATTCTGGCGTACTGCGCAGTATTTTCGCTATGCTGGGTTTGTCTTCGTGAGTCATAGGGCGAATATCGATTTTCATTGTCTTCCCCATAAAGAGCCAGTTGTACGATTTTCTCAATGAATTGAGTATAGGTCATCCCGGCAGCTTCCGCCTGACGTACTGCGCCGGAGCCTGGAGAGATGTCCGGGTTGGGGTTCACCTCAATAACGTTTACCTGTCCCTCGTGGTCCATCCTCATGTCCACTCTGGCATAGCCCTGGCCACCGAGAATTCGGAAAGCTGCTACCGCTGTCTCGGCAATATGCTCTCGCTCTTCAGCCTCAACCTCAGCCGGGCAGACTGCCTTTGTGCCTTCAAAGTAAGGGCTATCAGGCTCCCACTTCGCAGCAAAGGTGAGAATCCTGGGCATTCCAGAAGGCAGGGAATAAACGATTTCAGACACAGGAAGAATGCTGTATTCGGAGTCGTCCAGAATTGTGGCGTTAAACTCCCGCCCATCGATGAATTCCTCAACCAGGACACCTCCGCCGTACCAGTTGCTCACCAGTCCGATTTGTCTTTCCAAAGAGGCAGAGTCATTAACCACGCTTCCCGGTGACAGGCCGTGACTGGCATCCTCGCAGCGGGGCTTGACAATGCAGGGGTAGCCCATGCGGAACCAATTTAGTGTCTCAGGATTCAGCAGCTGAAAGTCTGGCGTTCTGATTCCAGCAACTTTGAGGATCACCTTCATTTTAGCCTTATCTAAGCCTAGCTTCAGCGCTGACGTCGGGCAGCCGGTACTGGGTATCCCCATACCCGATAGAATCTTCGGCAGTACCGCTTCAGTTTCTGGGGAGCCACAGAAGCCCTCGAAAAGGTTGAAAACCAAGTCCGTATTGATGTTTCTCAGCTTCCTCTTAGCTCGCTCAAGTGGCGGCACCAGAGAAACCCGGGTGACGTCGAAGCCAAGCTCAAGCAAAGCCCGATGTACCGCCTCCACTGCCTCAAGCACACCGAGCACCGCTTCTCCTTCGCTGACTGCGTCGTAGCGGGAATGATGTGGTTCGTTGTAGACGATGGCTACACGCGTACGCATTGCGGATATCTCTCACGCGCAGCATTAAGCACAGCGCTTATCAGTTGTCTATGACTCCATCCCATCTTTTTTGCCATAATGACCAGGTCGCTGTGGGTACCCAGTCCAGGCAGAGGGTTTATTTCCAGAAAGTACGGCTGTCCCTCGCCGTTGATCCTGAAGTCCAGCCGGGCAAAGTCACGGCAGCCCAGAGCCTGAAATGCCCTGAGGCTGGAAACTTGTATACATTGCAGTACCTTCTCCTCAAGACCAGCAGGGCACTCATATTCAACCAAGTCCAGGTAATTGCGTTTCACGTCAAGGTTATAGATGAAGTAATTGTCCCTTTGTTTCGGAAGTATGCGCATCATACCCAGGATCTTGGGTGGGGAGTTGCCTATGATTCCCACGGTGACCTCATCACCCAGGATAATCTCCTCCACCATTGCTGGTTGCTGGTATTTCTCCAGTAAGCTCTCTATTACCTCAATCGCCTGTTTCGCGTCTTCCACCACTGAAGTGAGACGAATCCCCTTGCTTGAGCCTTCGTACGCTGGCTTGACGATAGCCGGGAAAGGAAAATTGCAGCTGTCTATCTGACGAAGCTCTTGTCTATCATTGATTACACGCCAGTTCGGGGTGCTCACTCCTTCTGATGCGACCAACTTTTTGGTCAGAGGTTTGTCCAGGCATATGGCAAGACACTGTGGGTCTGAACCGGAATAGGGTATATCCAGCATCTCGAGGATTGAAGGCACCTGGGCTTCCCGGCTGCGGTAGGTACCTCGCCCTTCGGCGATGTTGAAGACGAAGTCCACCTTCTCGTGAAGAATCTTGCCCAAAAACTCCCTGCCGCCGCCGAGCATGGTTACCGTGTGTCCCTCAGCTTCAAGAGCCGCGACTATCAGCTCCACGGTTTCCCAAGAGTCATATTCCTCAAAAGCATCATCGCAGCTAGCTTGCTGTATCGCTATCGTTTCCTTAAGGTCGTATGACAAGCCTATCCGCATTTGGAACTCCTTCTAACCCGAATTGGCACCCGGTTTTCTTGAGGCAGGCTTGCAGTCGCACTACCGGCTGGACACAGCACCTCAGCAGGCAATTCAGGGCATGCTGGTTTTGCGGGGTTTCGATAACGGAAAATGCGTCCTTCGTAATTCCGCAGCACTAGCTCACCTTCAGTCTGTGACAGGATATAGTCTGGTTGGAGAGGGATCTTGCCACCGCCCTGGGGCAGGTCTATCACGAAGGTCGGAATAGCCAGCCCTGATGTGTGCCCGCGCATTCCCTCAATTATCTTTATGCCAACCTCCACAGGTGTGCGTAGGTGCTCAGTGCCCTGTACCTCGTCACACTGGAAGAGATAGTAAGGACGCACCTTTATTGTGAGAAGTCCGTGGCATAGTTCCGTCTGAGCTTCAACGCTGTCATTAATGCCGCGCAGCAGGACAGACTGGTTGTTTACCGGAATACCACTCCGCAGCAGACGGTCACATGCCTCAGCAGCTTCTGTAGTTATCTCTCGAACATGGTTGAAATGTGTATTAAGCCATATGGGTTCGTACTTAGCAAGCATGGTACACAGCTCATTGTCTATGCGCTGGGGTAGCACCACCGGGAATCTAGTGCCGATACGGATAATTTCGATGTGCCTTATCTCTCTTATTCGGCTAATGAGACTCTCCAGGTGGGGAGTAGAAAGTGTGAGGGGATCACCCCCGGAGATAATGACATCCCTGATAGCCTTGTGCTGGCTTATATAGTCTAGCATTGCTTCGACTTCAGCAGAGGATCGCACCCAGCCGCCATTTCGCCATTCTCTCTTACGGGTGCAGTGTCGGCAGAGCACGGGGCAGATGTCAGTAAGCACTAGAAGTACCCGGTCGGGGTAGCGGTGAACCAGCCCAGGAACCACTGTGTCTTTTTTCTCATCCAGTGGATCTTCTATACCTATCGACCCCATAGTCATTTCCATAGTGGAAGGTATCGCCTGCTTTCTTATTGGGTCATCGGGATCATCGGGGTTGATCAGCGATAGGTAATAGGGAGTTACCGCCAGGGGATAGCGCATGGTTACTAACCTGAGCTGCGCCTGCTCTTCAGTGGATAGGGGAACGAATTGAGTCAGTTGCTCGACGCGGGTAATTCTGTTCCGTAACTGCCACTTCCAGTCATTCCAGACGTCATCTGGTATATTTCCGAAGAATCTATACCTGGTCGCGGCTGTTTTACCTGGAGGTTCCTCCTCCAGATCATCGGAGATGCTGTGTTTACCTGGAGGTTCTTCTTCAGGGTCGTCGTTGCTACAGCTTTCTAGGCAGCATTTCTCTGATTCATGACTGAGTTGACTTTTAAATCTTACCGATAATGTTTTCACTTTAGTTTTTTCTCCTGTTACGAATACTCGATACTCGATTTCACTGATTGTTGCTCGTTGTTTGCCTTTACATTATTCCTTTTGTCACCTTTCATTCGCCCGATTTCCGGGATATACAGGAACTAGTTGTCCTGAATCATTTTCCATGTTATAATCTACATAAAATGTATTTCCTAACTAAATTGTACATCGTTTGTTGGAGTTGTCAAGAGGTTTTGGCCTTTGGCGAAAGAAAATTATTTGAAAATATTATTCTGGGAGTGATATAAGGCTAATTCTGAAAAGGAGGTTAACCATGCCGAGATGGAAGTTTGTTACAAATTATGCCCTGGTGCTTTGCCAGATTGCTCAGCACCCACGGATTACCATGAGAGAGATCTCTCTGACGATAGGCATTACCGAGAAGGCAACACACAGAATAATCACCGACCTTGAAACCGACGGCTACGTTACCAAGATAAGAGAAGGCAGACGTCTGAGGTATCGGATCAATCCTGATTTGTGCCTCCGCGATGAAATGCTGCAGGACAAAGCTGTTGGTGACCTTCTGGAGGTACTTGGCTGGAAAAGACGGCGCAGGCAAATACAGGGGAGAGAGCTGGTTACTGCAGGCGAGAAAGCAGAACCCTGAATGTCAGTGCTATTTATCCTCGGGAAATCATTCAGAGCGCCGTCAAACATAATGCTACGGCCTTAATCTTCGTCCACAACCACCCGACCAGGAATCCTCAACCCAGCGATCCCAGCGATAATGATAAACAAATTTGCCGATGCCGGGCTGAGCTAATTCATGGGCTAGATACCCAGGCTCAAAGGATGATATATTCTAGGCGGCAGGGGCCGATGCAGGATAAATATCCTCTCATCACAATTCGAAATGAGAAATCCTGGTTTAAGACCATTAAACATGTCAGATTTACGGGCACTTACTAAAAAACAGGAGGCAGAATGAAAATGGCAACAAAAGGGCTGAGGACAATAAATTATGAGGAGAGGGCTAAGGACACAGACTATAAAAAGAGATTGAACAAGGTGATGACGGAGAAGGAAGCGGTGGAAACATTTCTACATGATGGTGATTCATTCTGCATCGGGGGTTTTGTCATGTGGCGGCAGCCTGAATCCATCATGAGAGAGATAGCACGCCAGGGAAAGAAAAACTTATCTCTTATAGATGAGAGTGGAACTTTTGAAGGCATAGATTTGCTGGTAGAGCTGGGAATGCTGGACAGGATAGACACAGCCTATGCTATGACACGCCAGGTAGGTGGTATTTCTGGCACGCCCGCTCTGGAGCGCGGTCTCAAGGAAGGTTTACCACGCCCGGTTGAAGCGGGCAACGTTCTGGCTACGCCCAAGGATAAGGTTAAATCTGATATGCCTCCACTGAAGATAGTGGACTGGACGAATTTTCAAGTTGCATTGAGATTCGTAGCCGGGGCATTCAATGTCCCCTTCATGCCCTGCCGCTCTTCAATTGGCTCCGATATCCCTAAATACAATAAGGAAATCAAGGAGATAAATGACCCCTATGAGAACAAGCCACTCATCCTTATCCCGGCTTACAAACCAGATGTTGCCTTCATCTCAGTTCAGCGGGCAGACCGGAGAGGCAATGGTCAGATATGGGGTTTTAAAGGAACGGATTACTGGAAAGCCAGGGCTGCCAAGTATGTAGTCCTGCTTACCGAGGAACTTGTCCTCACCGAAAAAATATATGAGAACCCGGGGCTGACAGTGATACCAGCCTATTGCACCGATGCCGTTGTCCACCTGCCCTTTAATTGCCTCACCACAGGTTGTTTTGGATGCTACACAGTGGACAGCATAAACTTCATATCTAACTTGCGGCAGAGGCAGAGTCGTGATGGAGCCTTGAAATGGCTTGATGAATGGGTATATGGCTGCAAAAACCACTTCGAGTATTGCGATAAGTTAGGCTGGGAAAAACTGGATAGGCTGGCTAAATCAGAGCATAAGCTAAACAGGATACCCGGGTGAGGGACCTTGATAAAAACTATAAAAGGAGTATGAAAATGGGACATTTATATACCACCAGGGCGAAATACGCGCCAGAGCAACTTGAAGGAATGAAGAGGAAATATACGCCTCCCGAGCTTGTATGTTGCGCCGGGTCCAGGGAAATAATAGATAGAGAGGTCGTGTTTGTGGGCATCGGCATTTCCGACCTGGCCGGTGCCATAGCGAAACTGGTGCATACGCCAAATATCATACTGGTGGCCGAGGCAGGCTATATTGGATTTCCCAGCGTTGCTGTCTTAGTCAGTCCGGCCGATAACTCAGCAGGCGCAATGGCTATGTGCCATCAGGGTCTTCCTGAGGTGTTCATAGACCAGCAATCGGGCTTCATTGATGTAGCTTATCTGGGATTTGCCCAGATGGATAAGTATGGGAATGTGAATGTTAGCTATATAACTGGACAACAGGTAAAAATGAATGGCAGCGGTGGTGGGGGTGATATAGCGTCATCTGCGGGGAGAGTATTTTATACTGTGGAGTTTAATCCCCGGCAATGGGTGAAAAAAGTTGACTACATGACTGAGCCAGGTTTCCTCGATGGCAGTCGTGATGCCCGGAAGAAGGCGAACCTGGTGGGAGGAGGGCCTTCCGCTGTGGCTACTAACAGAGGAGTCTTCAGATTCGACCCCGAGACCCATGAGCTGTATTTAGCAGAGGTATTCCCCTGGCAGAATGAGGAGGACATTGAAGAAGTCAGGAAGAGTTTCCCCTGGGATTTGAAGGTGGCTGAGGAACTGAAGATAATGGAGCCGCCTACAGAGAGAGAACTATGGGCACTGAGGTTAATGGACTCTACGAGTAACTACATTTTAGCCAGCGTTATAGACAGGCCTATTGGTAAGATTATACTGGCCGGGAAGCTTAATTTAGAGGGGTATGATGAATATTTGGGAATGCAGGAGAAAGCGTTAAGAGAAATACTGGAGTTTGTTTCTTAAGGTCATGTCTCAACAACCGGTTGGACTGCGCTGCTAATTGGGGGAGTGGTTGCCACCGTCAGTAGAGCGACAACTGCAAGGCCAGCAAACACAAACCATATCGGCTGGTAACTACCCCAGTTATCAAATACCCAGCCGGCCAAGGGTGGACCTGCGATGGTTCCTAAGGCCATCATGCCTACCGTGAAGCCATGAATGGTTCCAAATTTGCTTCTGCCAAAAAATTCCCTTATCAAAGAGGCTCTCAGAGTATTGTTGCCCCCGTAACCGATACCGAAAAGAATGAGAAAGGGAACAAGCAGCCGGGTATCTCCCGCGGAAATAAATCCAAAACAAAGTAGACCCAAACTCATCATGGCAAAGGCGCCAGCCGCTACCCGCCTCTTATCAAGTCTATCTCCAAGCCAGCCCAAACCGAGGCGGCCGCCAATACTTGCCAGTGGGATACCAGCAGCCACCAAGCTAGATATCGCCCTGGTGAAGCCAATGCTGCTGAGATAAGGCATTACATGCGTAATCACGGCACTTAATATTATGAACTGACACATTAGTGCCAGCGCTATGTGCCAGAAGGTGCGGCTCTTTACGGCCTGCTTCGCTCCGACATCCACCTCGACAGTTTGTGCTGTATTCAAGTTGTTGGATATCGCAATGTTACTCATTTCACCATCAGGCAGATAGCCATACTGTTCGGGCTTATGCCGTACTAAAAGAGACAGCGGCAGGCATACAGCCAGCAGACCTATAGTAAGGAAGACCAGTGCCATTCGCCATTCATACGTATCAATAAGATTGACTATAGCTGGAATTAGCAAGCCACTAAAT
>Ga0315544_1002226_pt1 | contig 13942 bp, 12 predicted proteins | sample SalMarSW160130MG_2_FD_202543 | JGI IMG/M metagenome (GOLD analysis project Ga0315544, IMG submission 202543) | Salt marsh sediment microbial communities from the Plum Island Ecosystem LTER, Massachusetts, United States - Salt Marsh Sediment SW1601-130 ... | reverse complement strand
AGATCATCGAAATTTCTTAACAGGCTTCGTAAAGAAATAGCTATAACCAACCATAAAATGAAATGGAGTAATGGACATAATAGTTAGCACCAAGCCTACTCTTCGTTCAAGACCAGATCTCTCCACTTCGGTCGAGATGACGACAAGCATCAAGCATCTCTTCGACTGGCGCTCAGAGCCTGCCCTGAACATAGTTGAAGGGACAGGCCAGAATCGAGAATCGGTCATTTCTCTGCGTTCTTTGCGATTATATATATCCAGTGTCCCCCTTAGGGGTAAAAATCAGTGTTAATTCGTGTCTAAAGAACAAAAACCCTGCCATAAATGGCAGGGCTAAACGTCGTATTTTTCTCTGTGACCTCTGCGTACTCTGTGGCTAAATTTTTCGTTATATTGTTAGATTTTTATTGAGAAATAGGCAGAATTTGGTATAATACCCGTCAGAAGTCAGAAGTCAGAAGTCAGAAGTCAGATGACAGATGACGGAGGATAGAGGACGGAAGGCGGAGGGGAATAATTTAGAAGCAAATCCTAAGCACTAAACCCTAAACCTGTCCTGAGCGAAGTCGAATGGATTCTAAACAATCCCAAATGTTCAAAAAACCTGAATTCTCAATGCAAAAAGCAAAAATCAAGCTATGCCAGCGGCGGGATATATCGGAATATGGAGGTGGTGCGAGATTTCGCACCCTACTCTATAACACTCACAATAAGAAGGATTTATGAAAGATGACAGCTTTTGCTAATATTGGCCAAAAAGAGGATAAAGGACGGCAGAATCAGCACTTAAAACGCTCTACAGTTGTAAAGAATGTTCTACAAATCGGCCTATTTTTATGCAAAACAAAGCCAATCCTTCGACAAGCTCAGGACAGGTTTTTGGAAAAGCTATAAGGATGTAAAGTTAATTATGACAAGAGATTATGAGAAATATATTTATTGCAAAGGACATCTTGTACGCCGTAGGTGCATTAGTGAAAACAAACCCAAACAAAGCCAATTCCAAACGAAGCGGCTATGCTGCTCTGCGGAGTGCCTGCAAAAAAACGCTGCTTTTTGCGCTCAATTTGGTAAAATGGACACTTGGTGATATGCGACAAAGGCAATTCGGGATGCTCGATACTCGATGCTGGATACTCGATTTAATTCTATTGCCAACAACAAGCATCGAGAATCGGGTATCGAGAATCGAGTTTCAACTATGCATCGAATAAAGAATCAAAACTTGGCTCAATTGTTGCCGCAGCTTCGATTCACACCTGTGAAGAAACGCCGAAAACAATTAGACGCTGCTGAAAAACTCTTTGCGATTATCGAGCCTGGCAAAGAATATCCTTTCGATTTCGTACACTTTAGGATTACTGGTTTTGCTCCTAAGAGTAGGCCGGAGCAGCCGCTCATAAAAGGTGACCAGCTTTTAGAGGACCTGCGGATTTTCATCTTTAAATTAAGCGGCCGGCTTGCCGAGCCTGTCGCCGAGCAAGAAGAAAAAATCTATACCATCGAGGAACTGGCGTCGAACTTTAATGTCTCGACAAAAACTATCTACCGTTGGCGCAAACAAGGCCTGATAGCTCGAAAATATATTTTCGGGAACGGCCAAAGACGCCTCGGCTTTTTGCAATCAGCCATCGATAAATTTGCTCAACAAAATCCAAGTCTTATTTCCAAAGCCAAAAGTTTTCAGAGACTGACGAAAAAGCAAAAGCAGCAGATTATAAAACAGGCCCGTACCCTCGCAGCTAAGACTTCATTGTCCCGTTATCAGATTATAGAACAAATAGCCGGCAAAATCGGCAAAGCCCACGAAACCGTCAGGTACACACTATTAGAGTATGAAAAGTCTCATCCTGAAAAGGCTGTTTTTAAAAAGCCCGGTAGCATAATGAGTCCGGCTCAGACGGCTGAGCTATACAAAATGTATAAACAAGGTACGAGCATCGCAGAATTGATGAAGCGCGCCAGCCGTAGTAGAAGCTCGATACATCGAATCATAAATCAACAAAGAGCAAAGGTGATTTTAGCCAAAAAAATCGAGTTTATTCCCAGCGATGAATTCCTCGAAGAAGAAGCTAAGGAAAAAATTCTCGCCCCGCTATATGTGCAAACAAAATCTCTAACGGCACTGGCTTCGCAAATCAACGGAGAGAAACCTTTTACCAGCAAAAGTATTGAGCCGTTTGAATTTGTAGGCGAACATCTTTTACCAGAATATCTGCAGACCCTAAAAGATACTCCGGTGCTCAATAGAGAACGTGAGCTGGAGCTTTTCCGCAGATATAACTACTTAAAATATCTCGCCTGCAAAAGCAGAACCGACATAAAGCTTTCCAGCGTCTCGGGCACTCGGTTAGCAGAGATAGAGAATTATTTAGCCGAGGCCGAAACCATTAAAAAAATAATAGTCGAGGCAAATCTGCGACTTGTCGTCAGCATTGCAAGCAAGCATACTACCAGTGGAACAGGATTTTTAGAGCTGGTGAGCAAGGGCAATTTTGCGTTGATCAAGGCATTAGAGGAGTTTGATTATACCAAGGGATTTCGATTTGGCAAACTTGCCTCTCTGAACATAGCCAAAGAGTATGCAAAGGTATCCGGCAAAAGTACGGAACTGAGCAGAAAAAGAGCAGCTTCACTGGCAAATATCCAGAGGGGTTTTGAAGGTGCATCAGCGGACATCGCAGCTATCGAACGGGCACGCCAAAGTCTGACACAGGTTATAAAAAATGAGCTTGATGAACGTGAGCAATATATAATTCTCAATCATTTCGGCCTGGTAGGCTCGCCGGTTAAAAAACAGACTAAAAGCTTAAAACAAATCGGCGAAAACCTCTTCCTGACTAAGGAAAGGGTTCGACAAATCGAACTAACTGCCCTGCAAAAGCTGCGGCAGTCCCTCAGTAGCGAAGAGTTTGAGTTACTAACCGGCTGAGTCATTCCTTCGACAAGCTCAGGACAGGTCTAAGCCCTTCGCTTCGCTCAAGGGTAAACTCCACGAAGTAAAGCAAAGAATCTGACCAGAGAAAAAAAGGGGGGATTCTGCTTATTTTGCAAAATTTCTATGTTTAACAAAACCAACTAATCCGGATTTTCAACCCAATAAAGCTGATTTTGGAACTATCCGAATCGGGCGGATTCATCCCCTCCTTCTTAGTTGTTTTAGGATGTTCCGCCCAATATCGTTAACAAAAGGTTAAAAAAAAAACAATGTTGCAAAAGATGTGCCAATAATATAAAACATAAAGGAGTAATACACCTATGGCCCTGCTAACAATTGAAAATAAAATCGCTTATGCTAATATATGCAGTTACGGTTTCAAGGTAGTCATTTCTCACATTTTAACGACGTGTTGCTTTTTATCAACGCTGCATGCGATCATCCAATCACTACTTATAACTTAAATAGCCATAAGTTGTTCTTCAACAAGAAGATTTGCTAAATGTCCACAAAAAGCAACATAAACAGCCAATTGCTTATCGGCTTTGAATGGTCGCACTACCCTGCTCGTTTCACATGCACCTTCAGATGGATTGTTTAGTTTGAGTTTTGGTATTTAACAGAGGAAACCCGTCTGGTCCAGCTACAAAGCCATAAATCGTAGAGCAATTTTTTACCGATTCGCTGCTGATTGATTCGAAAAATGTTGTTTTTCCTCCAGGCAATAATCTCATCGGCAATTTTCTTAGCCTGCTGCTCAGGTACTTCTATCCTAACCGATTCAAATGGGTCGCTGGCCAGGTTATAGATATAGACACTTTTATTCGCTGGAGCGTATGTGACCTTTTGGTTCCCACTGACAAAACCTGCCGGACCCTGTTGCATCCAGCCCGAGAAGTACACTTTACGGTCGTTCGGTACATCTCCAAGTACGCTGATACCATCAAAATCAATGCTGCTGATATCCAGTCCCAATAGACTCAGCAGAGTCGGCGTTAAGTCAACGGAGCTGACGGGTTCAGTAACTCTGGTGCCCGGTTCCGCTAAAAACGGAATCCGCATAACCCACGGTATACGTAAAACCTCTTCGAAAGCTATTCTCTCATGGCCGAGCAGTCCATGTTCACCGAATGCCTCACCGTGGTCTCCAATAACACAAAAAATTGTATTATCAGTAATGTTGAGCTTGGCCAGCTCTACATCGAGTGCAGCTAAAAACTTATCAGTGTAAGAAATCGCCTGCTGATAACAATCTAATGGTTCCTTGGCGGACTTGGCAAACCACTCTGGAACTTCATAGGGATCGTGTGTAACTGAACAAAGAACTGTTATCATAAAGGGTCTTTCATCAGCCTCTATCCATTCTGTAATCGGTTTCAGCATTGAAAACTCATCGCAGCCCAGATAACCCACAAAACTGTTAGGATCATTCAGGTCGTCTCTGGCCCAGAATTTATCGAACCCGAGGTTATGGACTAATCCCGGCCGAGATTCAAAATTACCTTTGGCCGATTGAAAAAAGGCGGTCCGGAAATTCAGTTGGCTCCTAAGGAGCATAGCAATACTGGCATAAGGTTTTTCGACGGGGATTGTCTCTGAGATGTCCTGGGACGCCGATGGAAATCGGCCAGTAAGAAGAGCGAATAACGCCTTTGTAGTATGAGTGACCGTGGAACGAGCATTTGCAAACTCAACACCCTGCCCAGCCAAGTCGGAAAGATAGGGCGTTAGGTCATGTCCTCTGTGACTTAATGAAGTGTAACCATATTGAATTCCTTCCAGGACAACAATAACTATATTATGGTTTATATGTTGTGGTTTTAACGCAATCTTGACCTGGTCAAAAGCGGGTATTTGCCGTTTTGCTCTATCAAAATCGGCTTTAACTAAACGACTGGAATCGCGAAATACTAAACTCGTTATTGCTCGTAATTGGCTATTATAATGCAATCCGGCTGAGGCTATTTGTGGTGAGCCTTGTTTGACCACCAATGCACCGGCTGAAATCGATATCGCGATAATGATAATAGAAATAACGATTCTGCCAACAAATAGTTTGCGATTGTAATTCGGCTGCATGGGCTTTGCCAAAACGGAGAAGAAAAAGGCAAGAGCAACGGCGCTGGGCCCAAGTAAGATAACGGCTGCTTTCGGCATTTTTATCAAATTAATACCAATAATCCACGATATGTTGATGGGATCACGGATTAGCGGTAAGAGTTCTGCTGGTAGTATCTGCGTGCCTGTTCTTATCAGCCACGCCGCATTCATAACCGACCAGGTGCATACTACCGCAGCGATAACAGTAGCCAATCGAATGACCCATCTGCGTGGCCAGCCAAAACAGACCAGCGCAAGGATAACCTCAATTCCAAGCAGAACGGAAATATCGGCGAGAACCCAGTTAAGGTATTCGTTAAGTAAATTGTAGCGCCAGGAATGAAAGAATTTTACAGCCAGTGTGCAAAATAACGCACCAAATACAATAATGCTATAAGCGCGTAGAGCCATAAGACTGTAAAATCGGCGAATCGGCGAAGTTTTTTTATTGTGAGACCTACTTTCTGAGCGTTTTGTATTCATAGCGTCAGGATACTACAAGTTCCAGCAATTGACAAGCTGGTTCATATCGATTTCCGATTTGCGATTTGCGATTTTTAATCGTCATTCGGCAATCGAAAATCGACAATTTAATCGGGTATTATTCAAGAAAGTTACTTTAAGTAGCCGAAAATACCTACTGTTATCAATAAGACTATTTGCAGGATATAAAAGATGGCACCAAACCCAAACGAGGTTGTTCTGGAAGAAATAAAGCCGCTTTTACAACTGAAAAGGCCACTTTTATCAATCGATAAATACGCTGCTCGCGAGGGAGTTACCAGGAGAGTAGTCGAGGAATATGGAAGATTAGGCGTCATCCAGATAAGAAGATATAAAGGCAAAACGTATGTTGTCGATGTGCCTCTTAGCCCATATAACCCGGCTCTTGAAGAGCTTCAGATTCTGCAGGAAAATTCCAGAATGGCAAGTTCAAACACCGAAAAACGCAGCCAACCGGTTAACAGAACCAGCCAAGCCAGGATGATTTCTGAATTGACCCCTCCGAATCCGCCGAGGCCGGCCCAAAAAACAATCAAAGATTCACAAAAAATAGCTGCCAGGCCGACGAAGCCAAACATTGAGACCGCAAGAGTTGAAACAAATCCCGGACTGGCTAAAAATTTGTTATGCAAAGCTTCAAAGTTTTCAAACAAGCTCGTTGGAAAAAATCAACATGAATTTACTCACAGCAGACCCGCTTCTGCGCCGGCCCCGAATCGCCAAGATGAACAGCACCGATCCAATAATGAAACAAAACAAGCTCGACCCCAACGTATGAGGCAAATTGTGGCAGTTTCTTTGATAGTATGTCTTTTTACAGCTTTTATCATTTGTCTATGGCTCTATATGAATCAAAATGTCCACCGCGGCAGACTTGACCAAACATCCGCTAACATTCAGAATGTATATGATGACGTCGTCCGAACCAACCAACAGCTCGCAACCCTCCAAGGCAAGCTTGTCGAATATACAGCAGAAATCGAATGGATCAAAAATGAGCTTAACAATTCCAAGGTCAAATCAGAAAGTATGCGAAATGATCTCGCCGGGTTTAAGCGAAGTCTCGATACCATCCAGCAATATAATAACGCCGCGTTAGGGCAGCTCAGAGAGCAGCTTCAACAAATCACAACTCAGTTAGGTAAGGTTATCAAAAATACCGAGACCTCACCTGGCTCAAATGCTTCAGGCACGTAGAAACAAAATACCAACAGTTCTTTCAGTTCTTTGATACCCAGTCTGTATTTTGCCGATAAATAAATTAGGGCCGCCGAAGGCGGCTTTGATCCAGGTCAGTGCTTCGCCCTGGTCTCGAACTGTTAAAGAACAAAGGGAGATAAACAAATGAAAATGAGAAGAAATCTAATAATTGCGGCAGCAACCATCGTGTGCTGCATAGTGGTGGTTTGGTTTTCCGAGTCCATTCAGGGCAGCCAGAAAAACTATGAGGTTCAACCTCATATTACCATACCTGAATACAAAACCGATGCCGCACGCGCCATAGATGCCTATGAGCGTTTGATGGACCGGTACATGAACCTGACCGAAAAGAATATATTCAGGATCGATACGGACATCCAGGAAGTTGCAAAGAAATTAGATTCCATCGATAATAAGCTGACAAAGCTTTCTACAAGAATATCTGGAATCGAAAAGGCCCTTGGTATCAAGCAAACCGACGCGGATATTAAGAATGATAGTACAAATGAGCCGCAGGCTGCACCTGTGGATAAGAAAACTTCATACTCGAGCGAAGGTTGAGCTTTACGAAGCTATCCTGTTTTATAACACTTTGCAACACAGGCCGATTATATGGGGGACATCTGATAAGGGGTGCATAGACCGTCAGTAAAACTGCGGTCTAAAATACTTATTGCTAATGCTCGACTTTCAGTCTTGCGAAATTCCTTTTGCCTACCCGGACAACCATTCCGTTTTTGGGGGCTATTTCCGCGTTTGGATCATTTAGCTTCTTGCCATCAATGCTTGCTGCAGACTGCTTTATCATCCGCTTGGCCTCGCCACCACTTGATACAAGCTTACAATACACTAACAACTTGCTCGCCGCGATTGGCTCAGCAGCCATCTCAATCTCCGGCATTTCGTCGGGTAGTTGGCCCCGGGCAAAGACCTTGTCAAATTCAGCGGCGGCAAGTTGAGCGGTTTCTCCATCATAGAATTGAGACACAATAGTTTTGCCTAAAATAACCTTTGCTTCCTTCAGATGCGTTTTATTAGAATCTACAAGCTCAGCTATTTTTTCGCTCGGAAGATCAGTTAAGAGCGTAAAATAATCTTCCATCATTTCATCTGAGATGCTCATTACTTTGCCGAACATATCGTTTGGCTCATCGGTTACGCCGATATAGTTGCCTTTGGATTTGCTCATTTTTTCTTTGCCGTCCAGGCCAACAAGTATCGGCGTGGTAATTACAATCTGCGGCTTCTGGCTGTATGCTTTCTGGATGTCCCTGCCGACAAGGTTGTTGAAGGTCTGGTCTGTACCTCCCAATTCAACATCGCTTTTGACCATAACAGAGTCGTAGCCCTGCATAAGGGGGTACAGGAATTCGTGTGTATAGACATCTTCTTCTGCTTTCAGACGCAGCTTGAAGCTGTCCCGCTGGAGCATTTGAGCGACTGTTTTTTTAGCTGCTATTTGAATAAGCTCCATCAAGGTCAGCTTCTCAAGCCATTCGCTGTTGTACCTTACTTCCAGCTTTTCTTTGGATGTATCCAGGATTTTGCCTGCCTGCTGAAAGTAGGTTTTTGCGTTTTTTTCTATTTGCTGTTGTTCGAGCATCGGCCTGGTGGCACTTTGGCCGGTTGGGTCGCCAATGCGAGCCGTATAGTCACCGATGATGAGCACCGCTTTATGGCCGAGGTCCTGGAACTGCCGCATCTTTCGCAGAACCACCGTATGGCCAAGGTGAATATCGGGGCTGGTCGGGTCCAAGCCGAGTTTTATACGTAGTTGCCTGCCGGCCTTAGCCGCCTCGGTTAGTTTTTCGGTTAACTCAGCAAGGGTTATGATTTCGACTGTGCCTCGTCTTAAAGACTGAATTTGTTCTGCGATATCTCTATCCATACCTTTGTCTCTGCAAAAAATGGTTTTTCAAAAAGTAAAAGTATAGAGTATGAACCGAAGATAAGCAAGAGCGGGTCAGGCAAATTAGAAGAGAATTATATCAGCTTCTACTGCTAATTGTCTTTTTGAATCTTCTTTTGTTTTTGTGCTGATACCAAAACAATCATATACACAATAACGGCGGCAAGAAAGAATATGACACATATATCCTCTATTCGATCTTGGTTAGCGTATCGTTGTATTATCATCCTGAAGGATAACGTTTTATTCGGCCAAAATACCTTTACATCAGGGTGATAAGCCCCATCAATCAAGACATGAAACCACACACCAAGAATACCGGAGATAACCATCTTGCTGAGGCTTGTCTGATATGGCAGGCTAAATATTTGCATTACCCTTTTGAACAAGCGCCGAAATGGATATGCCGCGGCGCCCCATAAGACGCCAACTGCCGCCCCGATTAAGAGCGTATGGCAATATCTGTGCCACGGCATACCGAGGCCAAAAAGCCAGATGACTGCAACCTCTATATCAACAATTACATTGGCAAGAACAAAAACAGGGATATCAAGCCACTTTTTAAAAACCAGGCCAACGAAACCACTCGGTCCAAAATGATATGGTGTAAATGGCATGATGTTATACGAACAGCGGATTATCCCTCATTATTTTTGGATAGTTGTCCCAGGTTTTACCTTGCAGAATTCTACCGGTTTTTTTCTTATTTACGCCGCCCCATTGCTTAAAGAAAAACGGTATATTGTATTCGACCTCACACTTTTTCTTAATATTAATAATCCACTTCTCCTGCATAGGTCTCGCACCCGGTCCGGATTCTCCGCCAACGATGACCCAATCTATACCAGTAAGCTCCAAGTCAGGCAAAGGTCCAAGTAATGGCTCTAATGATAGAAATCTTACATTAGCATTGACTTGACTAAGGTCATCGGCCCGATTCACATAATCATTATTTTCAATTGTGACTCCCATCCATATATTTTCCGACCAATCTAACAACGATGAAAGCTCTTGAAGACGCCTTGATCTTTTTGTCAGGATTTGAAAAGTATGCTGCTGGTTATCATTCATTACGGCAAAAACGTCTTGTATGAATTTTAGTGGTATTTCTTCATGGAATAAATCACTCATAGAATTTACGAATACGATTCTGGGCCTTTTCCACCTATATGGTTCTTCAAGGGCTTCCGTATGCAGCGCGACTTTGAAGCCATTTCTGTATCGCCGCTGCCCCATAGCTTTCAGGCGCCTTGCCATTCGTTCGGCGTAGCAGTTCATACAACCAGCGCTAATCTTCGTACATCCGGTTACAGGGTTCCAGGTTGATTCTGTCCATTCTATAGCTGATAGAGTGGCCATTACGTGATTCCTCTGTTTCTATATTTGTCAAATATATGTTTGACGATTTTTTCTCCTGTTTTGTTAGGCGAAGAGAAAAAAAGATAATAGACTACAGTACCTTTCAAATTTCTCATTGGGATTGGTTTAGGCACATAAGCAAAACCAGCGATTTTCTTAAGTCGACTTTGATACGCATTTACGATAGCTTCGTTTCTCGTTTTTTCTTCCATCTCCTCAAATAGACCCGATATTTTTCTATATGCAATATCGCGCCAAGTACGGTCTCCCCAAAATCTATCCATTCGAACAATCTGGCTTGGTTCGACTTTATTAGGATTTTTAAGTAAGACATTTCTATTCATATCCATCATAGGAAAGTTGAGAAAAATCTCAATACTTTTCATCTGTCCGGCTCTATAGACTACTTGCCAGTCAAGGTCAAGTCCGTAGGGATCGAGAAGACAAAGAGCGCGTCGATAATCAGACCATTTTGCAAGAGGGAAAATCTCCTCGAGCAATATTTGATTACAATCACCTTCATATACCTTTACCTTTACATTCGAATAATCTACACATAATTTCCGAAGTGCTTTCGCTCTTCCTCCATCGAGATCAATAAAATGGAGTTCTTTAAATGAAGGTTTTACATTTAAGGCATTTAAGGGGCTACCTAAAATATATTCTTTGGTTTGTTTTGAAATATGAACACCTGCACCAGCAAATCCATCAATATATAAATGTCGCCGAATTCTCGGATCAGCATTTATTATCTTAGAGTATTCTTTGGCATATCTCTTAACAATATCTAATTTAACTTCAGACCAGTAATTTATTTCATCTAACTTTACGTTGCTCATAATCACCAACAAAATAAAAAAACTCTAAAGAGAGTATCGGCGATATGCCTTAAATATATCGATAAATTACTCCTTGGCGAGATATTTGTTTTCTTGCAGATAGTTTTGAACATAGTCTTTGATTGCGTCTTCGAGGGATGTTGCTTGTTTACTGTAGCCGGTTTTGCGGAGCTTGGTCATCTCGGCCTGTGTGAAATATTGGTATTGGTTTCGGATGGATTCTGGCATATCGATGTATTCGATGCTCGGTTTTTTACCCCGTGAGATACTACTCTCAATTGAGGTCTTATGACTCTGTCTATTCAAGTTTATCTCACGGGGTGAACCCATAGCAGTAAAGACAGCTTTCACAAGGTCGTTCCACGTACGAGCCTTGCCTGAGCCGATATTAAAAAGGCCGGCTATTTTTGGATTATCCAGAAAGAATAGCGTCATATCCACCGCGTCTTTGACGTAAATGAAATCCCGCAACTGCTCGCCGTCGGCGTACTCAGGCTTGTATGATTTAAAAAGGCGCACCTTGCCCGTGGCATTTATCTGTTCGAAGGCCTTTAAACAGAAGCTTCGCATATCCCCCTTGTGATATTCATTTGGTCCAAAGACATTGAAATATTTCAGGCCTACAATTTTTTTCAGCAAGCCCGCCCTGCGGGCCCAGAGGTCAAACAGGTGCTTGGAATAGCCGTACATGTTAAGAGGCCTGAGCTTATCGATTTTATCTTCGTCGTCACTAAAACCGACTGAGCCATCGCCATAAGTCGCGGCGCTTGAAGCGTAGATAAAGCGGATACTGTTATCAGTGGCCCACTGAGCTAAAAGCTTGGTATATTCATAATTATTTTTTATAAGGTACGAAGCGTTTGTTTCTGTGGTGTCGGCGCAGGCACCGATATGGAAGACCGCTTCAATAGAGCCGGTTAGCTTATTTTCAAATACCATCTCTAAGAAGTCGTCTTTCTCCACGTAATCGGTGAAGAACAGACTCCGAAGGTTCTTCCATTTATTGTCACAGGCCAATTCATCAACAACAAGGATATCGTTAATTTGTCTTTTATTTAGTGCTGCAATCAATGCTGAGCCGATAAAGCCGGCTCCGCCGGTAACTATTATCATTTTACACCCCGTCTTGAGTCTTATGTCTTGTGTCTTGAGTCTATTATATGAGCTTAATTTGCAGTATTGAATGTGTCAACCGTTTAATACGCTCTTTACTTGCGCATAAAAAAAACCGCCTAAAGTTGAGCGGTTGGCCCCCGCCGTTTTGCTTCGCAAAAGCGAAGCTGCGGGGGCAAATGCTAAGCAACTCTTAACACAAAGCGATATAGCTCATAATAGCCAAAAACAAAATCCTCTTTTTATTAAGAGTAAACGGAAGCCAAGTTTGATAATAAAACTTCTTCATCACCCATTTGCACTCATGAATGCCGTGTTTTTTGTTTTCTTATACCATTATTTTAACCCAAAAGGCTATATAATAGCAATAAAAATCGCCTGTTTCTTAATATAACTGTTTATATATAAAGCGCTTATGTTATGAAAAATGTCTAAATTTTTTAACTACGTTATCTATCAGAATTATCCAGACATGGCACAAGGAAAGACGCATAACTGCATAGTTAATTTGTGAACGGCGAGCGGAGACTTCAAAAGTTTTGTCGTCTATCTCTGTTATCTGTTTTCTGTCCTCTGACCTCTAATGTCTATGATCAAAGCAATTAACCATTTAACCAGTAATGTCAAGTTAGGCCAGCTTGCTGACCGCTTCGGCGATTAGCTCGCCTATCGGCAAACGCTGCGGACAGCATGCTTCCGCGACACTATAATCAGTACTGAGCAGCCTATTTCTGACATCGCCCGGAATCTGGGCGAAAAGTTCTCTTGCTCTATCCTTGTCGCCGTAGCCGTTATAATACATCAAATACCGCATAACGTCACTGATGTACGGCATGTCTGCTAAAGCTGAGTCGCATATCTCGGCGCAGCCGGCACAGTAACCAGTGCACGTCGCATCAGCGTATTGCTTGAAAGCTTCTCTGTCGGCCTGGGTAAGTTCGGTTTTATCCAGCACGGCGGCGACGTTTGCAGTTAATATGGGGACATTCTGCATGCCAACACAAGCGCAGCTTATTCTTTTATCATCCAATGTGAGTTTTATCGCTGCTTGCTCCTGAGTAAAACCGCGTTGCTGGAGCTGCTCCATCAGTTTTTGTCCTTTTTCCTCCTCGGCTGCCTGGCCGCCTCTGGGTCGGCTTGTCCTGCCGGCAGTCTTCATAGCGACAAGACCGATTTTCGCTTTATGGCAGTCGTCAAGAGCTGCCTGCATCTCGTCACTGCCAAACAAGCGGAAATTGTAGGTCGTCATTATCATATCTATCCAGTCGAGCTTGGCCGCGGCAGCCAGGCATTTGGCCATATTGGAATGGGTGCTAAAGCCGAAATACCGTATCAACTTTCGCTTCTTCGCACTTTCGACCCACTGCCTCAACTCATCTGTGAGCTGAGCAGGATTAGATAATCCGTGCGGAGCATAATACGCATCAACGTAATCGATATTCATCCTCTTGAGAGATAACTGCAAACGTTCATCAATTTCGGCTGCGGTTCTTGCCCTTGATGCCTTGGAAACAATGAACAAGTTCTTCCGGACTTCCGGATTATTCTCGAGGAATTTACCTATGCCAAGCTCACTGTTTCCCCCACCATAGCTGTTGGCTGTATCCCAATAGGTGACGCCGTACTTAAGGGTGCTTCTCAAAATGATCTGGTTGTCAACGAGGTTGAACATAGTCCCAATAGCCAAGCAGGGAACCTCTACACCTGTTTTACCCAACTTTCGTTTTGGAACCTGTGGAAGCTTGTCTTGCTGTTCTTTATCCACAGCATTCGGCTCGCTTTGGCTTGCGGCTGTTCCGGCGGAAGCCAGGACAGAACCTAATCCTGTCGCCCCTATGGTTTTCAAAAACTTCCTTCTATTAAATTTGTTTTGTTTCGCTTTCATAATATTAAACTCCTAAAATGGCTATTATCCTTTCAGCAATAATCTTCTATCTGCGCTTCTTGTCTCACCAACAGCAGAGACTCTTATAGCCTTTT
>Ga0315544_1002225_pt1 | contig 13943 bp, 13 predicted proteins | sample SalMarSW160130MG_2_FD_202543 | JGI IMG/M metagenome (GOLD analysis project Ga0315544, IMG submission 202543) | Salt marsh sediment microbial communities from the Plum Island Ecosystem LTER, Massachusetts, United States - Salt Marsh Sediment SW1601-130 ... | reverse complement strand
ACCGGATCGGTGACCGGGGAACGGCAGGCGGAGTCAATGCAAACGTAAGCGGTGGCGCGCCCCTCGACCTGGTTTCGGTTCTGCAACAGGGGGACGGCGGACTCCTCAGGGACACCCAGCGCCAGGACCTGGTGGGGGCGATAGTCAGTGGTGCAGACATCGAGCAGAGCGCGGGTGTCGGCCGCCTCAGGGTCGCCCACGATGGCGATTTCGCGGGGGTGCGACAGTGCGTAATCCAACGCGATCAGCCATTGGCCGAAGCCCAGTGGGTGCCGGCCCAGCATCGGCTACATCTGAACGAGGCTGCGACGGGCCAGTTCGGCGTAGCGCGGGTCGGCGGCCAGCCCCGCCAGGCGCAGCAACACAAAAGCGGCCATGGCGTTGCCGGAGGGAACGGCGTTGTCCTGCAGCTCCCTGGGGCGGGTGATCAGCGCCTCGTGGTCATCACTGGTGTCGAAAAAGCCACCATCGGGAGCTTGGAAATGAACGATCATCGTCTCGGCTAACTCTTGAGCGGCCAGGTACCAACGCGGCTCGAAGGTGGTCTGGTACAGCTCCAGCAGCCCGACGACGAGGTGGGCGTAGTCTTCCAGGTAACCGTTGATTTTGGCCTCCCCGTCTTTCCACGTGTGGTACAGGCGGCCATCCTCGCCCCGTAGCTCGTGCAGCAGAAAATCGGCGTTGCGCTCGGCGATCCGGCGATAATCGTCGGCCTTCCCCCCCTCTTCCAGGGTTGGGAGAGGGGGTTGGGGGGTGAGGGCTCGCGCGGCCTCGGCGAAGGCGGCCAGCATCAACCCGTTCCAGGAGGTCAGCACTTTCTCGTCGCGCCCCGGATGCACCCGTTGCTCGCGGGCCGTAAATAGCTTGCGCCGCGCCTCAGCCAGCTCTGCGCGTGGGCTCGCGAAGCTGGCAAGTTCCAGAATGTTTCGGCCTTCAAAACCATGTGCTGAGCCTGTCGAAGCATTGCCCGCCTCGGTGACACTGTACGCGGCCATGAACGCCTCAGCTTCCTGACCCAGCAGGTCGCGGATTTCAGCCGCCGTCCAGACGAAAAACTTGCCCTCCTCGCCCTCGCTGTCGGCGTCCTGGGTGGAGTAGAAGCCACCAGCCGGGTCAGTCATCTCTCGCACGACGTAATCGAGGGTCTCTTCGGCGATGGCGCGGTAGAACGGCTGGCCGGTTACCTGCCAGGCGTGCAGGTAGACGCGAGCCAACTGCGCGTTGTCGTACAGCATCTTCTCAAAGTGGGGCACCAGCCAGTGGTCGTCAACGGAGTAGCGATGGAACCCGCCGCCGAGCTGGTCGTACATGCCCCCGCGGGCCATCGCATCAAGGGTCTGGGTGACCATGCGCAGGGCCAAGGGATCGCCCGTGGTGTGGTGATAGCGCAGCAGGAACTCCAGGGCCATCGGTTGGGGGAACTTCGGCGCACCGCCCCACCCGCCGTGCGTCCTGTCAAAGCGCTGCCAGAGGCTCTCGAAGGCCGTGTTTAACGTTTCAGGGTTCAAGGTTTCGGGTTTCGAGTTTTCGCTGATGGCGCTTTGCTGTTCTATGACTGCCACCAGGCGCTGGCCGCCCTCGACGAGCTCTTGACGCCGGTTCTGCCAGGCGTCGGCCACCGCCAGCAGTACGTCGGTGAACGAGGACATCCCGTAGCGGGGCCTGGGTGGGAAGTAGGTGCCGCCGTAAAAAGGCTGGCCTTCGGGCGTGAGGAACACCGACATGGGCCAGCCGCCGCTGCCGGTCATGGCCTGCACCGCGCTCATGTAGATACGGTCCAGGTCAGGCCTCTCCTCGCGATCCACCTTGACGCTGACGAAATGCTCGTTCAGCACCGCCGCCACCCGTTCGTCCTCGAAGGATTCATGGGCCATCACGTGGCACCAGTGGCAGGCCGAGTAGCCAATGCTGAGAAAGATCGGCTTGTCTTCGGTTTTTGCTTTTTGCAGCGCCTCCTCGCTCCAGGGATACCAATCAACAGGATTGTCAGCGTGCTGGAGCAGGTAGGGGCTGGTTTCGTTTGCTAAGTGATTGGACATATTCCCTTCTTTCTCCTGTTCGTGTGGATGCGCTCCTGTGTCATTGCGAGGCACGGTTTTTGTGCCGAAGCAATCTCCAATTCGCGGGGGGGGATTGCTTCGCCTTCGGCTCGCAATGACAGTTGTTAAGCTAATCACTCCGCGCCTCCGTCGTCACGTAGCGCACGCGCTTGAACGGCTTGACCTGCGGGCGGACGTTGTTTTTCAGGAGGTTGCCGGAGATGTGCATCAGGGTGTCGCCGTAATCAGTATCCACCCCCATGCTGGCCAGGCAAGGATAGTGATGATGCAATAGCCCGGCCTCCTGCTCGGCATCATCGGCCGAAACGCCTATCAATCCCTGGGCCACGTGGCACGCACAGCCGCAAACAGAGTCGCGCAGCACCTCCACGGAAGTGATGCATCGCGATTCGGGGTCTACGGTGATGCGCAGGTCTGGCTGGCCAAAGTAGCGCGCGAATTCGGCGATGAGGGGATCATTATACTCGATCCGCTGGCGGCGGCCAATGCTGTAGTGCGTGTCGGTCAGCGAGCACAGGGGCTTGGGCGTCACGCCCACCACACCCATGTCGTCGAGCCAGCCCCGCAGTTGCCGGGCCAGTCCCCGCGGTAGCCAGGTCTCGCTATCCACCGCCGCCACCGCCGCTTCCGCGCCCGTCATCCGCGCGATGCCGGGAAGCAGCTCCGCCACGCCTGGGTGCTCGCCGAAGGACAGGATCAGGTCGGCTGGCGGGAGCGTGTCGGGCAGGTAGTCCTCCGGATAGTCTATCACTGGCGGCAGCACCGACGGTGCGTGCCATACTTCGACCACCCAGTCTGCGGGGCCGTGGGCGCGGATGTTGTCCACATGCCGCTGTCCGTATTCGCCCGAGATGACCGCCAAGATGCGCATATAATTCACTCCTTGTCCTCCAAAATCTGCCGCCAAAAAACAGCCACCTTATTATATCATCAGGACAGCCGTCTGTCTATGACAAAAGTCGCTTTTCTCTACCCGTCTCCTGCCCCAGTTCCTCTCGATCCGCCACGACAATCCGCTCACGCTCCCGGCACATCAGGCTGTCGTCGGCCACGTATATGAGAAAATCCTCACAAAAATTTCATCGCCCTCTAATCTGAATGGGGTATGATAAGGTCAGAACAACGGAACCCAAAGCTCCGTCGTTCGAGACCACGAGAGAAAGGAGGTGACGAAGCATGAGAAAGTGGCTAATCGGCGGCGGAATCCTCGGCGTGCTGGTAGTGGCCCTGCTGGTGGGCAGTCTCGCGATGACCGCCTTCGCCCAGGATCCAACGCCCCAGGCCCAGACCGAGGAGCAGGCCGACACCGGCCCGAACGAGCAGTTCCCCAGCTACGACTCCTCGATCCGCGTAGACGATGCCCAGTACGAGGGCACGAGCGAGACGGACGAGGCGGCAGCGCTGGCCGGCCTGGCCACCATCACGCCAGAACAGGCCAAAGCTGCGGCTCTGGAGGCCAACCCCGGCGCGACTGTCGTCAAGGTAGAACTGGACAACGAGAACGGCGCGTTGGTCTACAGTGTCGAACTGGGCAATGGCCTGGACGTGAAGGTGGACGCCGGAAACGGCGCGATCCTGAGCACGGGGCAGGAAGACGCCGACGAGGATGCTGACGACGTGGACGACGTCCAGGAAGAGGTCGAGAGCCAGGTTGAAGATGCTGACGAGGAATCTGGCGATGTGGACGATGTCCAGGAAGAGTTCGAGAGCCAGGCTGACGACGCACTAGAGACGCCCCATGCCGAAGACGCACTGGGGCAGTAGACTCGCCTGCACCATAGAGGTTGCACGAACCAAGAGGGTGTCGGATTGCTCCGACACCCTCTCTTTAATGAAAAAACTCTCATTTTCCTTTAATCTTGGTCTCACGAAACCAGGTTATACTGATCGTGAATCAAATCAGTGAGATCGGAAATGCCCCCTGAATTCGCGTCAGCGACACTTTGACTTATTCTGCTCTTGGAACTATACTTGTGAATGGGGGATTGAACGTGGATATGGAGAGGACGAGCAAAATTGGAAGGCCACCGCTGACTGCGCCGACGCCGCAGGCCCGAGTGCTGACCTGGCTGCCGGCCTTGGCGCTGGCCGCTTCGTTGAGCTACACCCTGGGCGAACTGGCGGCCGACGTGTGGGCCGGGGATGGGCTCGCCTTTGACCGGTCGGTGATGGAAGCTGCGCATACCATGGCGTCGCCCTGGCTGACGGCAGTCATGCGGCTGGTCACGGCCAGCGCCTCCGGCCTGGTGACAAGCGGGCTGGCGCTGGGGCTGGGCCTCCGCTGGTGGCGGCAGGTCGGGCGACGGGCGGAGGCCATCACTCTGCTGGTTACTCTGGCGGGCAGCGAGGGCTTGGGACAAGGGCTCAAGCTCCTCTTTGCCCGGCCCCGCCCTCAGTTGTTCCCCTGGCTGACCGCGGCCAGGGGCTGGAGCTTCCCCAGCGGCCACACCCTGACGGCCACGGTTCTGGGCGGCCTGCTGGCCTGGCTGATGGGGTGGCGACTGAGCGGCTGGCGGCAGGTCGCCCTGTGGGTCGGCGCCGGGCTGTGGGTTGTCCTGGTCGGCTTGAGCCGGGTCTACCTGGGCGTCCACTATCCCAGCGACGTGCTGGCCTCCCTGGCCGTGGGTGGCCTCTGCCTGCTGGTGGCTCTGTATGTGCATCGGGCTACCGTTCCCCAACCAGTGACGTGAAGCTGGCTGACTGACAAATTTAACATTTCAACCGACACACAATAATTGGGACACAGATCTTCACAGATTCACACAGATTTGTAGTAAAAAAGAGAAGAATCTGTGTTTATCTGTGTGAATCCGTGTCCTATGTTAAAAATGTCAGCCAATCAGGACGTGAAGAGGTATTGGCAATGCGCATCCTGGTGGTGGAAGATGAACGGCGGATCACTGCCTTTATCAAGCGCGGTTTGGAAGAAGAGCACTACGCGGTGGACGTGGCCTACGACGGCGAGGAAGCCCTGGATTGGGCGGCCGTGGCGAACTATGACCTGATCGTGCTGGACGTGCTGCTGCCCAAGAAGGACGGCATTGAGGTGTGCCGCGAGCTACGAGCCCAGGGCAACAAAGTGCCCATCCTGATGCTCACCGCCCGGGACGCCATTGAGGACCGGGTGCAGGGGCTGGACAGTGGCGCCGACGACTATCTGGTCAAGCCCTTTGCCTTTCAGGAATTGCTGGCCCGGATCCGTGCCCTGCTGCGGCGCAGCGGCGAGATCAAAACCGCCCGCTTGCAGGTAGGCGACCTGGTGCTGGATACCCTCACGCACCGGGCCACCCGGGGCGGACAGGTCATCGAACTGACGGCCCGCGAGTATGCCCTGTTGGAGCTCCTGATGCGCCACCCGGGCCAGGTGCTCAGCCGCACTCAGATTTCCGAACACGTGTGGAATTACGACTTTTTCACCACCTCCAACGTGGTGGACGTATACATCCGCTACCTGCGCCGCAAGATAGACAAAGGTTTTGAGGTTAAACTGCTCCAGACGGTGCGCGGCGTGGGCTACAAGATCGAGGCTTGAGAGAAAATGGCTCTGCGCAACTGGTTCCGTCCCATCCGCGTGCGTCTGACGCTGTGGTACGTGCTGCTCCTGGCCGTCGTACTGACGACGTTCAGCGGGGCGCTCTACCTGGCCCTGCGTATCACCCTGTATGACGACCTGGATAACATCCTTCGCAGCAGCGCAGAGTTGGTCACCAACACCCTGGAAGTGGACGACCAGGGGCATCTGACCGCCGAGCCGGAACAACCCCTCCTGTGGAACAATCCGAAGCAAGGAGAGCACTTCTGGCGCATCCTGAATCTGTTTGGGCAGGTGGTAGAGCAGGCCGGAGTGTATGACATGGGCAACGTGCCGATTGACCCGGCCGTCCTGGCAACAGCCCTGAGCGGACAAGAGGTCTTCCAAACCGTCCGCGTGGGGGACAATCCGATCCGCGTATACACCGAGCCGGTGGTCCATGGAGACCAGGTCGTTGGATTCATACAATTGGGCCTCTCGCTGGACGACGTACACCAGACTCTGGCCGCTTTCCGTTGGACCTTGGCGCTGGCCTTGCCGGTGACCCTGGCCCTGGCCAGCGTCGGCGGGCTCTTTCTGGCCAGCCGCGCCCTGCGCCCCGTGGATCAAATCACTCGCGCCGCCCAATCTATCAGCGCCCACGACCTGAGCCAACGGCTGAACCTGAACCTGCCCGACGACGAACTGGGCCGCCTGGCCCACACCTTCGACGCCATGATCGCCCGCCTGGACGAGGCCTTCCGCCGCCAGCGCCGCTTCACCGCCGATGCTTCCCACGAATTGCGTACTCCGCTGACCATCATCAAGGGCAACCTGAGCCTGGCCCTGGCCCGCCTCCGCGACGCCGACTATTATCGCCAGGTATTGGGAGAGGTGGATGAGGAAGTGGACCAGATGAGCCGCCTGGTAGACCGGCTGCTGGCCCTGGCCAGGGCCGACGCCGAGGGGTTAACCCTGCACCGGGAGACAGTGGACCTGAGCGCCCTGCTGACTGATCTGGTTGAGCAGACTCGCCCTCTGGCCGAAGCCAAAGGACTGGCCCTGACGGTGCAGATCGCTCCCGACCTGACAGTCAACATTGACCCAGACGCCGTGACCCAGGTGGTGCTCAACTTGCTGGACAACGCCATCAAGTACACCTACACCTCCTCGGGTCGGGTGCGATTGAGTGCCCACCGCGCCAGGCCCGACAACAGCGAGATCCTGATCGCCATCTCCGACAGCGGGCCAGGCATCCCCGCCGAGCACCTGCCTCACATCTTTGATCGTTTTTACCGGGTAGACCGGGCCCGCAGCCGGGAACTGGGGGGCGCTGGACTGGGCCTGTCCATCGCCCGCGAGCTGGCCCGTGCCCACGGCGGCGACATCACCGTCCACAGCGTCCCCGGCGAGGGAAGTACCTTCACCGTGCGACTGCCTTCACCGAACGACTGATAGTCCCCTGCCCGGAAGCGGGGACGACGCTTCTCGCACGTGGAATGGCCGGATCTCCACCCGCTGCAGGTTCCATTTTCGTATCAGAGAAATTGGAAATGATCTCCTCAGTTAACGAGATTGTGCTCCCTATGCTTCTCCGCGATGGTGGCCGCCAGGTTGTCCAAGGCCCTGAAATCAGCCTCCCTGGGAAATCCCTGGCAGAGGACGGGGTCCAATATCTCTACTTTCAGATTTGGAATCAACCCAGCGATTTGTTCTATGGCCTTGCTGTTCCAGCCGTAGGAACCAATGATCGAAGCGAACCTCAGCTTGGGACGCAGGGCATTAGCCAGATAGGCGGCGTAAACCACGTTGGGATGCGGGCCGACGTGAACCGTAGGCGTCCCGATGACAATCGTGGCGGCATCCACCAGGGTGATGGCCAGTTTTCCGATGTCGGTCACAGCCAAGTTGAATTGGTGCACCGTGACCCCTCTTTCGGCCAAGGCGCTGACCAGGTATTCCACCATCTTCTCGGTGCTACCGTGCATGGAAATATAGGGAAGGACCACCACATTTTTAGGCTCCTCCGAGACCCAATCCTGGTAGGCGTCAAGGATGAACGCTGGTCGGTCGTAGATAGGCCCGTGGCTTGGCGCAATGAGCTCGATTTCACGCCCCCCGACCTTTTCCAGATTCTTTCGGATGATCTTGCGGAAGGGCATCATGATCTCCGCATAGTACCTCTTGGCGGCCTCGTAAACGCGCCACTCTTCGGTGACGTACAGGTCCGTGGTGGCCAGGTGCGAACCGAAGAAATCGCAGGTGAAGAGGATGCGCTCCTCCGGCAGGTAGGTCACCATGGTTTCAGGCCAGTGGACCCAGGGGGTGTGGATAAACTCCAGCGTCTTGTCCCCCAGCGACAGAGTTTCCCCATCCTCGACGGTGATGAACTTCTCCTCTGGAATGAGCAGGTGATCCATCAGCATTCCCTTCCCTTTGGGTGTAGCGACGACCTTCACGTCCCCGTACTTCTCAAGCACCTGGGGGATGGCTCCGGAATGGTCCTGCTCCGCGTGGTGGGCAACGACGTAATCAATGTGCGGCACGCTCTCCAGTTGGAACATGAGGACGTCGGTCATGCTGGGATCAACGGTGTCCAGCAGAGCCGTTTTCTCGCTCCCCCGAATCAGGTAGGAATTGTAGCTCGTGCCATCGGGCAGTGGGATGAGGGAATCGAACAGGCGCCGATCCCAATCCACCGCACCCATCCAGCAAATGCCTTCTCTAATTTTTCTTGCTTTCATGACATTGCCTCCTTTGCTCCTATGCTTTTTACTTCGATGCCAGCTACCGTTCGAAACAACCAGGCCAGGTGTGAAAACGCTCTCTGGCAATGCCCTCAGTGCGCGTGTTCGCCCTCACCCTTGAGATACTTCTCCGGGTCCTTCTCAAAGGCCACCTTGCAGCCCGGTGCACAGAAGTAGTAGGTCTTGCCCTTGTACTCGGTCTTGGCCGGAGCCGTCTTCGGATCCACTTCCATCTTGCAGACCGGATCTATTGCCATTTTGCTCACCTCCTTCCAGTTTTTAATGCCGGGCGTAACTGGGTCTGATGTCCACCCGCCGCAGCAGGTTGGCGTTGGTCACTACGGTCACCGAACTGCTGGCCATGGCGATCTCGGCCAGCACGGGGTGCATCATTCCCAGAATAGCCAGCGGGATCATGACCACGTTGTAGAAGAAGGCCCAGAATAGCCCTTGCCTAACTTTGTTGAACGTGGCTCGGGAGAGCTTCACCGCGCTGACCACGCCGGAGAGATCGCCGCGCACCAGCGTAACGTCGGCGGCCTCGATGGCGATGTCCGTACCGCTGCCGATGGCGATGCCCACATCGGCCTGGGTCAGAGCCGGAGCGTCATTGATGCCGTCGCCGACCATAGCCACCAATCCGTCGGTTTCCGCTTGCAATCGTTTGACCTCGACCAGCTTGTCCTCCGGCAACACTTCGGCCAGCACATGGACGACGCCCACCTGTCGGGCAATGGCCTGCGCGGTGCGCTGATTGTCGCCAGTGATCATCACCGTGCGCAAGCCCAGCGCCTTCAGTTCGCGGACGGCGTCTACGGCGTCGTCCTTGAGGGTGTCGGCCACGGCCAGCACCCCGAACAAGTTCGGGACTCCGTCCTCGTCCACGGCGACTAGCATGGCCGTCTTGCCCTCGTCCTCCAGGCGGCGCACCTCGTCTTCCATCGCCGCCACCTCCACGCCGTTCTCCTCCATCAGCGCCCGGCTGCCCACCAACACACTTTTTCCGTCCACCTTGCCTCGCACGCCCTTGCCGCGCAGCGCCTCAAAGGCGGTCAGTTCGCCCAGAGCAATTCCCTGCTCCTCGGCCCGTCGCACCACTGCCTTGCCCAGTGGGTGCTCGCTCCCCACCTCCACCGATGCTGCCCAATAGAGCAAATCTTGAGCTGCGGATTGACGTTTCACGTTTGACGTTTCACGTTTCACGTTTGACGCTTGATATTGGATATTGGATATTTGATCCGTCACCTCGGGTTGCCCTTTGGTCAGCGTTCCCGTCTTGTCGAACACCACCACCCGCACGTCGCGCATGGCCTGGATGGCCTCGCCAGTGCGAATGAGGATGCCGTTTTCGGCCCCGATGCCGCTGCCGACCATCAACGCCGTGGGCGTGGCCAGCCCCAGGGCGCAGGGACAGGCGATGACCAGCACGGAGACGGCGGTGATCAAGGCCAGGGTGAAGGTGTTCAGACTGGGGTCCACCCAGGGCAGGAAATGGCTGGCCCACTCGGCCACAGGTCGCAGCGCACTGGGGAAGAAGAGCCAAACCAGAAAAGTGAGCAGGGCCACGACCAGGACGATGGGCACGAAGACGGCCGTCACCCGGTCGGCGAAGGCCTGGATGGGCACTTTGGTGCCCTGGGCCTGCTCAACCAGGCGCACCACCTGGGCCAGGAAGGTGTCCTTGCCCACGCGGGTGGCCCGCACTTTGAGCAGCCCGTCCTGATTGACCGTGGCGCCGATCACCTCGCCGTCAGCGTGCTTGTTGACCGGCATGGATTCGCCGGTGGCCATAGATTCGTCCACCGCGCTCTCCCCCTCGACCACGACGCCGTCGGTGGGTATTTTTTCGCCGGGACGAACGACCATCACGTCGCCCACCTGCACCTCGTCAATCGGCACCTGCTTCTCCACGCCGTCAACCATAACCTGGGCAGTTTTGGCCCCCAGTTCCAACAGCTTGCGGATGGCCTGCGAGGCGCGGCCCTTGGCGCTGGCCTCCACGTAGCGGCCGGTCAGGTGAAAAGCCATGATCATGGCTGACACCCCGGCGTAGGTGGGGATGGGGGCGAAGAAAGTGGCGATGCCGGTGAGGAAGGAGGCCCCGGTGCCCATGGCGATCAGGGCGTCCATGTTGGGTGCGCCGTGAATCGTTGAGCGCCAGGCAGCCACGTAGGTGCGCTGCCCCACCCAGAAGAGCACCGGAGCGGCCAGCAGCAGCATCCCCAGCTTGAAGACCGTCTCGTTGGGCCAGGCCAGCCCGGCCAGCATCTCCGGCAGCATCCATAAAATAACAGGGATAGTAAAGACCCAGGCCAGCAGCATCCTGCGTCGTGCGTCATGCATCTTACGCACCTCGCGGGAGAGCTCCTCTTCGGCTCGCTCCTCCGCAGTGGGCAGCACTTCGTAACCCGCCTCGGCCACGGCGCGGCGAAAGTCGGGCAGCCCGGTCAGGGTGGGGATGTACTCCACGCTGGCCTTTTCGGTGGCCAGGTTGACGTTGACACTCACCACGCCAGGGATGCCGGCCAGCGCCCCCTCGACGTGGGCCACGCAACTGGCGCAGGTCATCCCGCCGATGGGCAAGGACACTTTCTCGATGGCTACGTCGTAGCCAACGTCGCGCACGGCGTCCACCAGATGGTCTAGTGGAACCAGTTTGAGATCGAGGGTGACTGACGCCTGCTCCGTCGCCAGGTTTACGCTGGCCTCGCTCACCCCTTCAACGCCTTTCAAAGCCCGTTCCACATGGGCCACGCACGAAGCGCAGGTCATGCCCTGGACGGGCAAGGTAATCCGTTTCGCCATTTTCTTACACCTCTACTCACTGGAGTCTGACGAAAAAACACAAGATATAGGGGTTCGTAGTAGCGACTTCAGTCGCTTTGGCTCCATTGTGGACGACTGAAGTCGTCACTACGAAAAAACGCCAGTCCAGTTATCAGATAAAGAGCGTAATGGCCGACTCGCGCGCCTCCTGGATGTAGGTCCCCACAGCTCCGTAGTCGTCAATCAAGTCCTCGCGCAAATCCTCACGGCTGAGGCCCATGATCTCCATCGTCATCTCGCAGGCGATGATCTTGCCGCCCAATTCTTTGAAGTCGGCCATCAGCTTTTCCAGCGAGGCCACGTTGGCTTTATCCATACGCTGCTCGATCATCAACTTACCCAGGCCCAGCATGTGCATTTTGGAGAGCGGGCCTTTTTCCAACCCGCCCTTCGGCAAGCTCAGGGCGTTATCCTTTCGCAGCCGCTGGAGTCCCCAAAAGGTGAAGAAGATCGTCGCTTCCATGCCCATCGCCAGCGCGCCATTGCCGATGATCAGCGCGCTGTAGATTTTGTCCATATCGCCGCTGTGCAAGACGATAGTCACTCGGTCTGCCATTGCCTTCTCTCCTATCGCCGGATGCGGATCGTCCAGTCGGTGTCCGTTCCCTCGACGCTCAGCAACTCCAACCCCAACGCCTCGACCGCCATCGGGATCTCTTTTTTCGAGGCCGGGTGCGTGCCGACGACCTCGATCACGTCGCCCGGCGCGGCCTTGCGCAGCGCCTTACGCACCTCTACCAGCGGCACGGGGCAGGTCTCCCCCCGGCAGTCAACTTTGATCTCAGCCATTGTTCCACCTCATTCCGTAAACTCCACTACCACCTTGTCCACGTCCCACAAAGGCTCGATCTTTTCCATGATCTCCTCCTGGATGTTGGCGGCGAACTGGTGGTCAGAGGGCAGGTCGAGTTCCACGCGCACCGTCCCGTCGCTGACCTCGATGTCTTTGACCAGTTTGGTGCGCACCAGGTCGAGGCCGGTCAGCGGGTTCATCACGCGCTTGAGCCGCTTGCGCACCACTTCGACCGTGGTGGGCACGCGCTCCTTGACCAGCCCGTGGCGCTCCTCGTAGTTCTGGATGGCCGCCTGCAGCCCGTCTACGGCCAGCACGGAACAGTGCGTCTTGATGGGCGGCAGGCCGCCCAGCGCCTCCGAGGCCTGCTTCCAGGTGATCGCCTTGGCCTCTTCCAGCGTCTTCCCTTTGGCCAGCTCGGTGATGATGGAGCCAGTAGCGATGTTGGAGGCGCAGCCGTAGGACTCGAACTTGACGTCGGTGAGGCGCAGGTCTTCCGGGTCCACCTTCAGATAGACGGCCACCATGTCGCCGCAAGCGGGGCTGCCTTCGATTGACTTGGCATCAGCGTCCTCGATGCGCCCCACGTTGCGCGGATGTCGAAAATGTTCCATCACGATCTCACTGTATGGTAATGGCATGTCACTACTCCTTTCCCAATGGGCTTATGGCCCGCAAATTCTCGATTACGTCCGATATGGCATCTGCCACCGCGTCCATGTCCTCGGCCTGGTTGAAGCGGCCAAAGGTAAAGCGCACCGAGCCGTGCGCCCGCTCGTGGTTGCCGCCGATGCCCAGGATGACGTGGCTGGCCTCCAGCGAGCGGCTGAAGCAAGCCGAGCCGGTGCTGACGGCGAAGCCCCGCATGTCCAGGTGCAGCAGGATGGACTCGCCCTCGACGAAGCGGAACGAGACGTTGGCGTTGTGGGGCAGCCGCAGCGTGGGATGGCCGTTGAGGCGCGAGTGCGGAATCCGCAGCAACCGCTCGATCAGCCGGTCGCGCATCTCCTGCAGTCGAGCCGTCTCCTCTGGCGTTACCAACTCCACCGCCCTGGCGAACCCGACCGCGCCGGGGATGTTCTCCGACCCGGCCCGCAGGTTGAACTCCTGAAAGCCGCCGTCCATCCACTTGGCCAATGGCGTGCCCTGGCGCACGTACAATCCGCCCACCCCCTTGGGGCCGTGGATCAGGTGCGCCGTCACTGTGACCAGGTCAACTGGCACTTCGCGCACGTCCAGCGGCACCCGCAGGAAGCTGTGCGTAGCGTCGGTGTGGAACAACACGCCCCGCTCCCGACAGATCGCGCCGATAGCGGCCAGGTCTTGCAGCGTGCCAATCTCCTGGTTGGCCGCCTGCGCCGAGACCAGGATCGTCTGCGGCGTTATCGCCTCGCGCAATTGATCCAGGTCCAGCCGCCCGTACTCGTCCACATCGAGATAGGTCACCTGGAAGCCTTGCTTTTCCAAAGCCCTGGCGCTGTGGAGGACGGGGAAGTCCTCGATTCTGGAGACGACGATGTGTCTGCCCTTCTTTCCGCCCAGGGCCATAGCCACCCCCTTGAGAGCCATATTACTGGACTCAGTGCTGCCGGAGGTGAAGATGAACTCCTCAGGCACGGCCCCCAGGGCACGGGCAATCGTGGCTCTGGCAGCGTCCAGGACATCCCTGGCCTCGATGCCCAGCGAGTAGCCGAACTGAGAGGTAGCCACCGCGTAAGTTTCAAGAAAGTAGGGTTTCATCGCCTCCAGCACGCGCCCGTCCAGGCGAGTAGCGGCGGCGTTATCCAGATAAACAAACTCACCAAACATATTCACGCTTCTCCTCCCCATGTTTCACTCTTCGGCCTCCAGAACGATCTCGAAGGCACAAGTGATCGCGCCGGTGGGACAGACCTCTTCGCACAGGCAACAGCCCTCTAGTCCCTCGGTGCCGAGACATACTTCTGGGCAATCGAATATCGGCCCCCGTTCTCCCAGTTCCACGGCATGGCAGGGGCAGGCCTCCA
>Ga0315544_1002222_pt1 | contig 13950 bp, 18 predicted proteins | sample SalMarSW160130MG_2_FD_202543 | JGI IMG/M metagenome (GOLD analysis project Ga0315544, IMG submission 202543) | Salt marsh sediment microbial communities from the Plum Island Ecosystem LTER, Massachusetts, United States - Salt Marsh Sediment SW1601-130 ... | reverse complement strand
AAAATCAGGCTAGACTTCCCCTTATTACCCCCCTAAGAAGAAATTTATAGAAGTATCACTTCTGTAGGGCGGGAGGGTGGAAAATAATACGACCTCTAAAAACCCGGTTAATCCCCACGCTATAAAATTTGTATTCCAGCCCCCGGACTGCTATATATATGGGTAGATTCCATGTCGGAAGAGCTAAAAAGGCAACTGCTGATAATTGCCGGTACGCTATCCCTGGCCATAGGCATAGTCGGCATCTTTGTCCCGCTACTGCCCACCACCCCATTCCTGCTGCTGGCCGCCGGCTGCTACCTGCGCAGTTCCCGGCGGTTCTATAACTGGCTGATGGGAAGCCGCTGGCTCGGTAGCTACATCAGGAACTACTTTGAAGGCAGAGGCATACCGGTAAAGGTCAAGCTCTTTATCATAGCCCTGCTATGGGTAACTATCGGCATATCTATATGGCTGGTGGCCAGACCACTGGTCACCGTAATCCTCTTAATTATCGCTATCGGGGTAACCCTGCACATCATCTTCATCAGGGTGAGGCGGAAAAGCTAAAACGCCCGCTTTTGCCCTGTCAGTCAACGGCAGGACGCTCTCCAGACGCTGCCAGATAAACGATAGACGACCCCAGACAGCCACCGGCACTCTAAGGCCGAAAACAAAACCAAAGGCGCCTGATTTTAAGCTCAGGCGCCCTTTATTCTTGGCGCATACGCCTGAATCTTTAGCCGGGCTTCTGGTATCTCCCGATATACTCCGACTTTTTCTCTTTATATTCGGTTTCCGGCAAACCGGCCGCGGCAAACAGGCGGCGTATCTCGCCGACGGCCATGCCGTGCGACTTCCTGGTCGGCTCCTTGACGAAGACCCTGCCACCCGCCTTCAATACTCTGGACAGCGCCCGCACCGTAGCCTGCCTGTCCGCCGGGGCGATGTCGTGAAGAACGTGAATAATGGATATGACATCAAACGAGGCACCGTCTGTATCCAGTTCCCTGATGTCCCCCGCCCGGCACTCCACATTGGCATATCGGGCCAGCCGCTTTTTAGCCTTCTCGACCCAGTAGTGCGATATGTCGACGCAGGTCAGCTGCCCACCCCGGTTGAGGTATCTGGCCAGGCACCGCGAGCCGATACCACCCCCGCAGCCGAAGTCAAGCACCCTCTCGTTTCCTTGCAACCCGTAGTTCTTTATATAGGGGTTATAGAGAAGAGGCGCGCCAATCAGGCTTTTTAGCCCGTCCTCCAGAACGAACGGAAGCGAGGGGTGCTCGAAATCAGACAATTTGAACTTATAGTCGCCCGTGTCCAGGCTCATATTTAGCCCCATTCATGCCTCTTGCCCGCGGCGGCGGCCAGAGGGGCTACCGCCAGCCAGAGGGTGATGGTAACCAGCATAGAAGTGACATAGTTAATGTTTACCAGGCCGATTTTGGGGGCAATCACCCCCCATAAAAGCATTAAGATAAAGGAACTCAAGAAAAAACCGGGAATAGCCGCCAATACCCTAAAATAGCCCATTTTAGCCCTCCTTTTTTATATTTTGTAGTTTCCGGTCAATCATGGTATCCACGCCGAAATGGGCCGCCTCCCTCAGGTCCTGCAGGGCTTCGTCTCTGGTTTTGCCGGCGCCGATAACCAGCGGCTCCCAGACGATGTAGTACTCCCCGCTTTTCTTATCGAACTCAAGGTTAATGCTGTTAGCCAAGGCGGTCACCTTTACCCCTTTAGTTATTCTTCCAGTATGGCTTTAATAGCCTGGGAAGTATCGATAAGCACCTGCTTTATTCGCTGCATCTTGTCGGCGTCCATACTGCGCAAGCCCCGCCCCATCAGGTTCTCCAGGGCGTGGTACTCCTTCATCATGGTGGCCATCTTGCCGATGTTCTTGAAGCTCCACCGGCTCTTCATCTGACTCCTCACCTCATCCGCCGAATCCTTGCGCTCCTCCAAGAAATTAATCCCCTCTTTAGTGATGGTGTAAACCTTCCGACCGTCCCTCTCGACGGCGGTGGCGTAACCCATCTCCTCCAGCATCTGCAGGGTGGGATAGACAGCGCCGGGGCTGGGCGTGTAAAGCCCGTGAGACAGCTCTTCCAGCTCGCGGATAATCTCATAGCCATGCCTCGGCTTGTCCTTTATCAGGCCCAGGATAACGTACTTCAGGTCCCCCTTCTGGAAAGAGCTCTCCCGCCAGGGTCCCTTGAAAAATCTTTCTCCTCTAAATGCGTGTCCTCTAAACATCTCTATCTCCTAAAACATTCCGGTTAATTGATATATCACATACTATCACGATATATCTTGATATATTATAATATTACTTTTCGGCTTTTGTCAAGGGGTTTTGGGGGCAATTTTGAAAAACTTTTACAAATAAATAAGGGGAGCCTATCGGCTCCCCTGCCCTGTTTAAATCAAGTATACCCGGGTCACGGCCCGTATTTATCGGGCCTATATCCCAGACCCGGAGGCGCCAGACCGGGCTGGATGGAACCGAAAGACTCAGAGGAACCGGAAGACTCAGAAGACACCGGCAAGTCCACCCCGAAGTTGCGGTTCTCCAGACGCAGAAATACAATCCACACTGCAACAAGAGCGGCAAATCCTACAAAAGCGTTCAGCAAATAGGCAGCGCTAGGAATAAGTAAAATTAACAGCCACCACAGGCTCCGGTCCTTCCTTTTCAGCACCCAGGCGCCTATACCCCATACTGACGCTGCCATCAGTAGCGGGATTATTATGCCAAGCCATACCACTAAACCGCTGAAAGGTAACATGAAAGAACTTTCCAAAGGAGACATTATAGCCCCCGCCATAGACATCAGAAGCGAGTAGCCAACAGCCAGAGCTACTATATATAAAAGCAATTGTGGTAACACCCAGGTCCAGTTCAGGTGGCGCTGGAACCAGTTCTCTCCCGCTGGCTGGCTCCTTAATACCGTTCTTGCCGCTTGTACCGCTTCTTCTTTCGGCTCAAGCGACGGGGCTAACCCGTACGGTGCCGCAGGCTCCCTGGCAAATGATCCAAACGAGTGCTGGCACAGGTTGCAGTACCGCGCACCTTCTTTATTTTCGTATCCGCAGGATGGGCATTTCATGCCACCCTCCCCCACCGGGAACCACGCCAAAAAGATACTTACCCCGGTTAATAATACTGCCAGCTTAAAGCCGGCTCTGAGGTTAATCAGCCCATCAGGACTATCTTACCCCCCTTACACTCCCCAGTATAGTAAATCAGTAATAAAGGTCAATAGGGAAATGGTCAGGCAGACTAAGGTACTAAATTGGCCGCGCCCTACTTGACAGGGGCCGAGCTTTGGTTGTAGTTTTCTTTAAGCGGACTAAAAAGCGCAAACCTTCAAGCGCTGATGTTTCTCAGGAGGATAGATGCCATGAAACTAAAAGACAGGGTAGCCATCATTACCGGCGGCGGCACCGGTATAGGCAGGGCTATCAGCCTTGCCTTCGCCAGGGAGGGAGCCATGGTGGCGCTGGCCGCCCGCAATCTCCCCCGGCTCGAGGAGACGGTCAAAGCCATCAGGGCTAAAGGCGGCCGGGCGATAGCCATCCAGACCGATATCACCGACCACGAGCAGATAAAGAAGATGGTCGCCCGGACCATCGACGAGTTTAAGCAGATTGACATACTGGTCAACAACGCCGCCCGGGGCACCTTCAACAACGCCGACGTGGCCGATATGAACCTGGACGAGTGGTACGATTCACTGGCCGCCAACCTGTCCGGGGCCATGCTCTGCTGCCGGGAGGTGCTTAAATTTATGATTCCCCACAAGAGCGGTAATATTATCAATGTCAGCAGCGTCGCCGGGATATCGGGAGTACCCAAAGAAAGCCCCTACGCCGCCAGCAAGTGGGGTGTAATCGGCCTCACCGAGACCCTGGCTATCGAGGTCGGTAAGCACAACATCCGGGTCAACTGCATCAGCCCCGGGGCAACCCGCACCCAGGAGTTCGAAGACTGGGTGAAGACTTCGGCCAAAAGCTTCGGCATCTCCTATGAGCAGGTAATGGACAAGCTGACCGAAAATAACGCCTTGGGGAGAATCGCCGAAACGGAAGAAATCGCCAACTGCATCGTCTTTCTGGCCTCGGACGACTCCAGCGCCATGACCGGCCACAACCTGGTGGCCAGCTGCGGCTTTCATATAACCCACCCCAACATGATCAGCTGGGTGTAACCGTAGTTTATTTTTAGAAGGAGGGCTTTAGACAATGGCTAAAATAGACTGGGAGAAAAACCTGGTAAGGAAACCCCGCTACGAAGTGAGCGCCGGTGACATCAAAGGCCGGCAGTACCCCACCATGACTCTGATGAGCAACGACCTGGTTCCCGGCAGCAATACCTATATTGAAATCGGCTGGGTATGGGACATGCCCGACCCCAACCCCCATATCCACGAGCATTCCCACGGGGAAGGCTGCAACGAGATTGTTCTCCATATCGGCTCCGACCCCAATAACCCGGAAGACCTGGGAGCGGAGATAGAGTTCGTCGTCGGCGGCCAGCCGCTGGTCTTTGATACCACCTCGGCGCTGTTCATACCGGCCGGGGTGAAGCACGGCCCGCTAACCTGGAGAAGGCTAACCCGCCCCCACCTCCAGATGGCGATGGTTCTCGGCGCCGGAACCATGGCCGAAGCCGACCCGGGAGGGCACGTTAAGGAGAGAGCCAAAGGGGGCTAGAGAGCATCAAAACAAATAAAAAGGGGGGTCTTTCGGCCCCCCGCTCTCTAACCTCTAACTATCACCCCACCCCTTTATTGTATCTATTCCCGCCCACCACCCTTGTGGTAGGGCTAAAGCCCTTTCCCCCCAAAAAGAACCCCTTGAATTTTAAGCCCCACTTAAAAAGGGCACCAGGTAAACCTTGTCCCCCTCCTTCTGGCCCCTCACCAGCTCGCAGTGCCGCAGTGTGGCCACCACGTGTTCCAGGTCGCGCTGGGTAATATTAAAATTAGCCATCACCTCGGCAGCGGTAACCCTGCCCTTATTCTTTATAAACTCGTAGATGTCTTTTTGCGCATCGGTCAGCCCCTCCACCCCCTTCAGCCCGGCGCTCTCCCGGGTGCGGGTCGCCGAATAGACCGCCCAGGGGTCACAGGCCTTGGCCGGGGACATGGCGTCCATGTAGCAGTCGTCGCAGAGCGTCTCGCTCAGGTAGCTGTAGGTTTCATCTTCGGGGACATCCCGCTGGCACCTCTGGCATTTCACCGCTTCACCTCCCGGAACAGGCTATAGCTACCCCTTTTCTATCAGCTCCACATCCACCTGGTCACCAAAAGCAAAGTCAATGCTCTTCTGCAGCTCTTCCAATTTGGCCATATCCTCCATCTCGATGACCAGCTCGCTGTCATCCAGGACTTTTAACCTGCCGAACTTATTGACAACCTCGATTACTTTTTCGGTGTCCACCGTTATCCAGCCCTTCATCCGGCGCACGAGCTCATCACCCTTGAAGGCCCTCTCAATAGTAAGGTCAATCTGCCGGTACTTGGCTTCCCAGCCGATTAAAGCCGGCCGTACCACCACAGGGCACACCGGGTCATGGACTACGGCGCATCTAAACCATATCTTGGCTCGAATCATCTAAAGACAGCTCCTCCCGTTTTCCGGCTGACATTCAGTGTGAACGCAGGCGTTAATTGACAGACACAAGTAATATAATGTATTTTGCAAACGAGGGCAAACCGGGGAAAGGGGAAATACACGATGGATACACTGAAAACGATTAGGGAGAGAAGGAGCGCCAGGGCTTTCCAACCTGTCTCAATACCAAAGGAGACAATCGAAGAAATCCTCAAGTTGACTGTTAATGCTCCCTCGGCTAATAACCTCCAGCCCTGGGAGTTTGTGGTGGTGATGGATGAAGAGAAGGAACGCTTAAGCCGCAAGCTGCTCAAGGCCTATAAAGAGAAGCAGATATCGTGCGGCTCCGGGGCGGTAAAACCTCTGCCCAAAGCTATAAAGCAGAGAGGGATTCAAACCCTGGAGTCGATGAAACCCTACGTAGAGAAAACCGGCAGCTCGGTGGACAGCTTTGTCAACGAGGGAAGCTGCAATTTCTACGGAGCGCCGGCCGCCATCATTATCAGCCTCGACGATTGCTTCTCCTCCAGGCAGATGGTTGATGTCGGTGCGGCGGTGGGCTATCTGGTGCTGGCCGCCGAAAGTTCCGGGCTGGCGACCTGTCCCATCGGCCTGATTACCGACTACGCCGATGAAATCAAAGAGCTGCTCAATATTCCGGAGAACAAGAAAATAGTTATAGGTGTTGCCCTGGGTTACCCTGACAAAAAAAATCCGATGAGCCAGTTCCGGTCCTCAAGGGCTTCTTTAAGTGAACTGGTGAGATGGATCTGAGAGAGGATGACGGAACCATTATGCTAAAGCCTATCAAATGGTACAAGAGTCTGGCCACCAGAAAGGTGCGGCTTGAAGCCGGAGCCTTTCTCGTTGAAGGGGACAGGGCCATCAAACAGATAATCAGTAGTAATCCGGATGATATAATTGAAATTGTATCCACCGAGGAACCGTCTCCCTTTTACCGTAAATACCCCGGGCGCCTGGTCACTGATAGCCAGTTGCGCTCTATCTGCTCCACCAAGACGCCCCAGGGAATCGCTGCCGTCGTCCGCTTGCCCATGGATACATACTCCGACCAGCTGCCGGACGACATCGGCGATAAAATCCTGCTGCTTGAAGATGTCCAGGACCCGGGAAATGTGGGCACTCTCATCCGCACTGCCGTAGCCTTTGATTTTTCCGGGGTTATCCTGACCGAAAAATGCGCCGACCCCCTATCCCCAAAATGCGTTCAGTCAACCGCCGGCACGGTGCTATCTTTATGGCTCAGAAGAACCTCCCGTTATCTGGGGCTTGCAGAGGAATTGAAACATAATGGATACTCCCTCGTGGCTACAGACCTCAGTGGCGCGGAAGACCCTTCGGTTCTTAAATCCCAGAATAAGCTCCTGCTGGCATTGGGCAACGAGGCATCCGGCCTTTCGGGCTCAGTGCTGAACCTGTCCGAGCATAGATTAAGAGTACCCACCATGCCGGGGAAAGTGGAATCGCTGAACGTAGCGGCTTGCGGCGCAATCTGTATGTATCTGAGCTATCATAATGGTAAATAAAAAAGGGGAGCCTCTTGGCTCCCCTTTCACTATTCACCTCTAATTAATCGCTACCATTGAACAAACATCGGCATCACCACGTGCAGGTAGTTCTCCGACCCCACCGGCCGGATAACCCCCGGGCTGGACGGGCTGGCCATCTCCAGCGCCACCTGCGTCTCGTGGAGCACCCCCAGCACATCGGTCAGGTACTTGCCGTTAAAGGCAATCTTGGACTCCTCCCCCTCCACCACGGCATCAATCTCGCCGACGTCGTCGCCGACCTCCTCGGACCGCGCCGAAACCACCACCTTACCCGGAGCCGCCTCGGCGCCGGGGGTGACCACCAGCCGGATAATGCCGCTGCCGTCGCGGGCGAAGATAGAGGCCGTCTTGGTCGCCCTCAGGAAATCGGCCACGCCGATGGTCGCCTTGGTGGTGTGGCTCTGGGGGATGAGCTGGGCGTAGTTGGGGAAGGTGCCCTGAATCAACTGGGAAACCAGCTCGACATTCTTCAGCTTAAATAGGGCCTGCCCCTTATCGGGGTTGACCGTAATCTCCACCGGCTCCTCCTGCTCGGCGATGAGACGGCTAAGCTCGGCTAAGGTGCGGGCGGGGATGATAACCTCGGTGGCTTTGCTGACCGCCTCGGCCAGGGGCATCTTATAGACCGCCAGCCTAAAGCCGTCGGCGGCCGCCAGCGTCACCGTGCTGCCCTCAAATTTGGCATCGACGCCGGTGAGCACCGGCCGGGACTCTTCGGTAGCGGCGGCGAAGACCACCTGGCTTATTCCCTGCCGCAGCGCCTCCACCTCAACTTTAGTGGTAATTCCCGCCTCCACCTTGGGTATGGGGGGGAAATCTTTAGCATCCACCCCGCTGATGCGCGCCTCAAAGCGGGCGCACTTCATACCCAAGGTCTTGGTCTGCGGGGAAAGATTGATATTCACCTTCTCCGCGGGCAGTGAGCCGATAAAATCGGCCAGGAGCCGGGCGGGCACGGTGATTGACCCCTCATCCTCAACTTTAGCCCCAATCCAGCAGCTGATGGCCATTTCCAGGTTGGTTGCCGCCAGCTTCAGCCTTGAGCTCTCCGTAGCCATGAGGACATTATTGGTTATGGGCAGGGTGGTTCTGGCGGCGACGGCTCGGCCCACCACCCCCAGCCCCCAATTCAGATTTTCCTGAAGACACGATAGTTTCATGGTGCACCCCCAAAAAGATGTTGCTGGTGATGGGTAGTATATACCAATAATCGGTTTTACTCAAGGGTAATTTTACCGCTTTTGCCACCACTTTTTTCAACCAGGCGGATATTGGCTATTTTCATCCCCCGGTCAACCCCCTTGCACATATCGTAGATGGTCAGGGCGGCCACGGCGGTAGCGGTCAGCGCCTCCATCTCCACCCCCGTCCTCCCCGTGCTTTTGGCGGTTGAGGTAATTTCGATAGCGCTGTTTTTCTCGTCCAGCTTAAAGTCAACCGTGACCTCGTCGATAGCTATGGGGTGGCAGAGGGGTATCAGCTCCGGCGTCTTTTTGGCGGCCATGATGCCGGCCAGCTGGGCGGTCACCAGCACCTCCCCCTTTTTGGTCCTGCCCTGCTTTATCTGGGCGAGGGTGGCGGCTTTCATCCTGACCACACCTTTAGCCACCGCCCGGCGCTCGGTGTCGGGCTTTCCTGAGACATCCACCATCTTGGGGCGGCCCTGTTTATCTATATGGGTTAGTTCTTCCATTTAGCCCCACCCCCTTTTCTTCTCTTTCCCCACCCCGTTTTATATCTATTCCCACCCGCCGCCCTTATGGAAGGGCTAAAGCCCTTTTTACCCCACCCCCAAATACGGTGATATATACTACCACACCCTCTAAGGGGTATTAAAGAGGTCTAACCTCTGTAGGGCGGGAGGGTGGGAAGCAATACGCCCTCTAAAACTCCCTGTTATCCCCCCACATGGGAGAAGGGGCGGCCGTTGGGCACCTGGCCCTTAGCCAGCCCGTGCTGCAGCGGCTTTTCGGCCACCGCCTTCTGGAATAGCTTTTTCAGCCCGGCTTTAGATATGCCGTCGCGAAGGGGCTGTTTTAAATCTATCTCGTAGTCGCTTAATAAGCAGGGGCGGAGTTTGCCGTCGGCGGTCAGCCTCATGCGGTTGCAGTTAAAGCAGAAGTGCTCGCTTACCGGGGTGATAAAGCCGATGGTGCCCTTGGCTTTGGCAAAGCGGAAATACTTGGCCGGCCCGTTGCCGACGGTAGGCAGGCAGGGTTCCAGCTCCCCCAGCGGCTCAAGGCGCTTCCTCATCTCGGTGGCGGAGACAAAGCGCGGGGCGTTATCGCCGTTGCCGGCGACGGGCATCAGCTCGATAAATCTTACGTGCCAGTCCTCTTCTATAGTTCTAGCGGCAAAATCCAGAAGCTCGTCGTCGTTGATGCCGGACATGACCACCATGTTCAGCTTAACCGGCTCCAGCCCAACCTTCTTGGCCGCCTCGATGCCCTCCAGCACCTGCTTTAACTCGCTCTGGCCGCGGGTAATGCGCTTAAACCTATCCGGTTTAAGGGTGTCCAGGCTGATATTTACCCGTTTAAGCCCGGCCGCTTTCAGCTCGGCGGCGTATTCGGCCAGCAGAATGCCGTTGGTGGTCAGGGCGATATCGTCGATAGCCTCTATCCCGGCCAGCATTTCGATAAGCCGGGGCAGCCCCAGCCTGACCAGGGGCTCGCCGCCGGTGATTCGGAGCTTGTTTATCCCCAGCTCGGCGGCGGCTTTGGCTACAGTATAGATTTCCTCGTAGCTCAAGATGTCGCTGTGCGGCCTCAGGTCAACGCCTTCAGCGGGCATGCAGTAGATACAGCGCAGGTTGCAGCGGTCGGTGACCGATATGCGCAGGTAGTTTATAGGTCGCTGGAAGGAATCGGAAAGTCCGGTCATAGCTTATACCTTCTCCTTAAATATTCAACTGCCTCCCGGGCCGCCGCCCCCCGGTGGCTTACTGTATTTTTGATATCTAAAGGCAACTCGGCCATGGTCTTATCCAGTCCGGGGAAGTAGAACACCGGGTCGTAGCCGAAGCCCCCCTCCCCTTTAGGCCCAAAGGTAATCAAGCCCTGGCACTCCCCGAAACAGAGCTCCAACTTCCCCTCCGGCGTAGCGATGGCGATGACGCAGCGGAAACGGGCGGTGCGCTTCTCCCGGGGCACCCCTTTCAATTTAGCCAGTAAATAGTCTACCCGCTCTTTATCCGAAGCACCCTCGCCGGCGTAGCGCGCCGAAAGCGGCCCCGGCTCGCCCCTCAGGGCATCCACCTCCAGCCCGGAATCGTCGGCCAAGGCTAATAACCGGCTCTCTTTAGCCAGGACAGTCGCCTTCAAGGCGGCGTTCTCCTCCAGGCTACTGCCCACCTCCACCACCTCGGTGGTAATGCCCAGCTCCCCCGGCAAAACCAACTCCATGGGCAGTTCCCGGAGCAGTGCTTTCAGTTCCCGCGCCTTGCCCCGGTTATTGGTGGCTAAGAGCAGTCTATCCGGCAATGGAACTCCCCGAAAAGCAACTCAAACCGTGGCCAACCCCTAATAAAATGATAGCCCTTTCCCTAGTCGAGGTCAACAAATCGGTCTTCCAGCTTCTTGGAGACCTCGGGCATGGTGGTGTATTCCATCTCCTCCAGGGGCAGGCGGTGCGGCTCAAAGGGCCCGTGGCGGCGCATGTACTCGGCGACCTCGTTGGCCTGCTGTCGGGCGGGGTCGAAGGACTTGTCGGCGAACATATCCCTCGGCCCTACCAGCCTGCCTTCGGCTAGCTGAAAGCCGAGGGCCACCACTCTGGGCGGCCCGTCGAAGCGGGTGGGGGTGCTGTCCTCGACCGCTACCGGCATGAAGGGCCCGTGGTGCGAGCCCCGCATCCACCCCTCCACCAGGATGGGCAGGGTAAACGGCTCCAGCACCTCGCCCACGGCGGGAAAGTTGCCCTGGGAGCGCACGATGCAGACCGGGTCGTCCTTGCCCACGTAGCGGCCGGCAATCTTTGACAGCTTCTGGGTAGAGGAAGAGGCGGCTATCTCGCCGGTGACGCGGTGGTAGACCGACTTGACCATGTAGCGCGACGGCGCCCCGATAAAGACCAGCAAATCATATATCTCCTCGGGGGCGTTAAAGGTTATCTTGCGGCTCTCCTTAACATCGTGCACCTCAAAGGCAAAGCCACTGTGCATGTTTTCGGCGATGACCAGCCCGATGGTGTTAAAGGGGTCGGCGAACATCTTGTACAGCGGCAGGTTCCAGGCCCCCGACGAGGTCTTATCGGCCATGAAGATAATTACCGTCTCGGCGCCGCGCTCTTCAAACTCCATTTCCGCCACCCCCGGCCCCAACCCCCGCACGTTGCCGGAACAGGCGTCGGCCAGCAAATCCTGGCCGGCGCCGTGCAGCTTGAGGCTCTTGGCCAGCTCGGTGCAGTCGACAAAGGTGTCCCAGGCAAACTTATGGATTTTCTCGTCATCCTCGCCGCGCTGGTGGGTCATAATCAGCTGCAGGTCATCCCCGCACTTGGCCACACGGCAGTCAATGAGCAGCCCCTCTTTCTTGGCTTTAGCCAGGTGCTCCGCCGCCAGCGCCAGTATATCAGGATGAGACTCGGAATGCCCCACAAACCCCCCGATGTCGGCCTTAATCACGCTCAGCGTAACCTTCATAGCTCCCCCTTTATCTTACTAATATTCTAATATTCAAAGCCCTCTCTCCCCTCCACCCCCCGGTCGTAAGGGTGCTTAATCTTTAAGCACTCGGTCACCAGGTCGGCCACCCTGACCAGCTCTTTATCGGCCCGACGGCCGGTAAGGATAAGCTCCACCCCCTCCGGCTTAGCCTCGATAAGCCCCAGCACCTCCCCCAGCTCCAGCAGGTTAAAGGCAACCGCCAGGTTCACCTCATCCAGCACCACCAGGTCGTACTCCCCACCCAGCATAGCCTTCCGGGCTGCCGCCAGCGCCCTGGCCGCCTCCGCCTTCTCTTCGAGCTTAACATTCTCCGGGTCGATAAACTGGCTGGAGCCAAAGCTCTCCAGGGTAACGCCAGATAGCTCGGAAAGGATTTTGCGCTCGCCGTATAGATAATCGCCCTTCATAAAAAGGGCGATATAGACCTTAAGACCGTGTCCCAGGGCACGGATGACGGTGCCGATAGCCGCCGAAGTCTTCCCCTTGCCGTCGCCGGTGAAAATCTGCACCAGACCTTTATGCACTGGCGGTGACAGGGGATTAAATGATGATGCTTTCTCGCCCAATAATACACCTGAGCTAAAGCTAAATAATGGCGATTTAGTTTAACAACCCTACCCCCCGATGTCAAGGAAAGTTTTTAATCAACCTCACCCCCATTTATATCTTTTCCCGCCCGCCCCCATGTTCAACGGTTGTCTTGTATCCCGCCCTCCCACCCTCATAAGCTGCGCTTCTTAAACTTTCTCACCCCACCCCCCTAAGAAGAAATTCATAGAAGTATAACTTCTGTAGGGCGGGAGGGTGGGAAGAAAAACGTAGTTTGTCGCCCGCAGGCGATAGTGCTATAATTACCCTGAATCTAGAAGGAGAGGACTTTTGACATGGCATCAACCGAGGAGCTAATCGAAGAATATAAGAAAAAGAGAGCCAAGATAGAACAGATGGCCTCCCCGGAGGCCATAGAGAAGAGGCATAACAGAGGCCAGTGGACGGCCCGCGAGAGAATCGACTACCTCTTCGACAAGGGCACCTTCAACGAGTTGGGGCTGTTCGTCAAGCACCGCACCATCCATTTCGGCATGGATAAGGCGGAGGTACCGGCGGAAGGTGTAGTTACCGGCTACGGTCTGGTCAACGGCCGTCCGGTGGTCGCCTTCGCCGAAGACTTCATGGCCATGGCCGGGACCTTCGGTGAATACCACGGGTTGAAGGAAATCAGGGCGATTGATTTCGCCAAGGAAATGGGCTGGCCGCTGGTCGGCCTCAACGACTCCGGCGGCGCCCGCCTCCAGGAAGGCATGGACACGCTGGAAATGTACGGCAACCTGTTCAAAGCCCAGATACGGGCTTCCGGCATCATCCCCCAGATAGCCGTGCTGATGGGCCCCTGCCTGGGCGGGCAGGCCTATCACCCCATCATGCAGGACTTCATCATCCAGTGCAAGGAAACGGGATTTATGGGCATCGCCGGCCCGGCCTTCGTCAAGACCCAGCTGGGGGAGGAAATCTCGCTGCAGGAGCTATCCGGCTGGAAGGCGCACGCCGTCAAGTCCGGCCAGACCCACATCGTCGCCGCCGACGATAAGGACGCCCTGGACAAGACCAAGGAGCTGCTGGCGCTGTTCCCCTCCAATAATAAAGAGATGCCGCCCCGCACCGAAACCCAAGACGACCCGGAGCGCATCTGCCCCGAGCTGGATACCATAATCCCCGATAAACCCACCCAGCCCTACGATATGTACAAGGTTATCAAAGCCGTCGTTGACGACGGCTATTTCTACGAGATATTTAAGGACCACGCTAAAAGCGTCATCACTGGTTTCGCCCGCTTCAACGGACGGCCGGTGGGCATCTGGTCCAACCAGCCCATGTGGGCGGCGGGAACTATAGACTGCGACGCCGCCGATAAAGGGGCCCGCTTTGCCCGCTTCTGCGACCTGTTCAACATCCCCATCGTCACCCTGGGCGACTGCCCCGGCTACATGATAGGCTCCGAGCAGGACTGGAAAGGCATCCTGCGCCACGGCGCCAAGCTGCTCTTCGCCTGGGCGGACGCCACCGTGCCCCTGATTTCTATTATCCTGCGTAAATCATACGCCGGCGCCCACT
>Ga0315544_1002220_pt1 | contig 13952 bp, 13 predicted proteins | sample SalMarSW160130MG_2_FD_202543 | JGI IMG/M metagenome (GOLD analysis project Ga0315544, IMG submission 202543) | Salt marsh sediment microbial communities from the Plum Island Ecosystem LTER, Massachusetts, United States - Salt Marsh Sediment SW1601-130 ... | reverse complement strand
ATCTAGTCTCGGGACAGACTTTTCTTATAGCCTCAAGGAGTCTTGTTACTCCCAGCCCGGTAATCTCACCCGCCCCGATAGGCTGTTCAAATGATGCGCCAACAAAACTCTGGGCAGCCAGATTATAGATTTCGTCAGGGTGGGAAGCTTCAAGTGCCTCTACCAGAGATCCACTGTCGATCAGGTCGGAAGGGACCAACTCGATATCATCGAAAATCCCCAGATACTGCAACCGCCAAAAATTCGGTGTGGAAAGCCGTCTATAGGTGCCATAAACCTTGTAGCCCTTTTTGAGAAGAAAATCAGCCAAATAGGCACCATCCTGTCCTGTTATACCCGTTATGAGAGCTTTTTTCATAGGTCTTCATTCTTTCTCAAAATAGGTTCTGCATCCCACATCTAGGTTATCTTACCGATGCCAGAAAAATCCTTCCTCTATTTACTGCGCCTCTACTTTTAGTCGTCGATTTAGCAACCAAATGCTCGGAAACACCAGATTATCATTTGAAGCTGAACATTTACTGCTTTGCTTTCCAATGAAGAATAACAAAAGCATTCCCCCATCGATACGGTTTATTATATTTTGCATAAGCGACGTTCTCATAATTGGTCGGCAACCACTTAGTCATACCTATCCTAATATAACTGACTACCTTTTCTAAATTTATTTCATCTTTTCGTAAATATTCATCTAAAAAAGGATTTTCTCCTATCGGTACAGATATATATATTTCGCCACCTTTGACAATGAGAGATTTTAAGACATCAATCACCTTAAGCAATTTCTCCGGTTCTTTTATTGGTCCTTCATCATACCCTATATGCTCTAAAGTAGATATGCTTATGATCAGGTCATATTTGCCATTTGTAGTAAAGTGGACAATATCCTCATTGATAACTCCCTTTCCACGATCATATTTATCAACAACCTCATGACTGATATTGAAATAATGTGACATTACGTTACCTACTTCAAGGGTTCGCCCACCTATTTGATATTTCTCTAAAATATATTTGAAAATTGGTACCTCGATCATCCTAGAATTCAGCCAAGTATGATTATGCACATGAAAAAACAAAGGCAAATATTCTCCCGCAAAATATATGGTACCTTTATTGAAAATTTGGAACAATTTACATATAGGATATGCAAGAATATGATTAAAGACAAAAACTATTACATATACTGGCCCTTTCTCTTTCAGCACGACAAAAAAACGATTCAGAGTATTTTGTAAATACCTTGGCTTCATTTCAAATGCAGAATAGATAAAATTTCACCACCAGCCACACATCGTTCATGCTATCAAACACTTTAGTAAACTCAAAATCGATAACCAGTCCTTCCCCGCTAGGTTGTTCAAATGATGCGCCAACAAAACTCTGGGCAGCCAGATTATAGATTTCGTCAGGGTGGGAAGCTTCAAGTGCCTCTACCAGAGATCCACTGTCGATCAGGTCTGAAGGGACCAACTCGATATTATCGAAAATCCCCAGATACTGCAACCTCCAAAAATTCGGTGTGGAAAGCCGTCTATAGGTGCCATAAACCTTGTAGCCCTTTTTGAGAAGAAAATCAGCCAAATAGGCGCCATCCTGTCCTGTTATCCCCGTTATCAAAGCTCTTTTCATGATTTTCTATACCCTTATCCTGCTCCGATTACACAAAGACAAATACTCTTCTGCAAATTTTCCGGTATCCTAATGAAAACTTGAAAGAACTCGCATACAGGATATACAAGTATTAAGAGGAGGTTTCAAGTATACTGATTTGTATTGAAACCACTCCTGGTCAATGAATAGGTGTAAAAACCTCCAAAGATACTAATCACAAGGGTTCCAAGCAACCGATCGGCTCCTACCACAATAGCGCTTATCACTAAGTCAACCCCGTATACGCCAGCAATAATAGCAATAATGCCTTCACGGATTCCAATAGCACCGGGTGTAATGGAAATTAAACGTGTCAGTACAGTAGCTGAGGAGAAAAGGACACATTCCATAAAACCTATATCTTGTGAGAAGGCTCTGAAAACAATTAGCAAGCGCATACTGTGCACCAATATTGCCAAAATATCTAAAGTCAGAATTTTTACGGTCAGCAAGCTATTATCAGCTAAGACCCTCCAACCTACCTTCAGGCTTTCCAGCAATCGTTTCCATTTCATTGGCAGGCTAGGAAATCGAATTGGCACCCACAAAAGCATACAACTCACCGCCATGGCAAAAAATAAACCTAGCAAGGGAAGTGAAGGTGGAGATTTTCGGGAAAAAAAGAAAAAAGCTAAAACAAAGAGTCCAGCCAAGCCGCTTACTGAAATATAGCATAAATACAAAGCCATCGTGGCGGGCAAAAAACCGGCGTAACTGATATTATGTTTCTTTTTTAGATAGGCACCCTTTGCAATGATCCCCCCAAAGAAAGGAAGTTCGTTTGCAAGCCTATTCATAAACGCCAACCCAATTCCCTCATTAAGGGAAAGCAAAGCTCCAAGTTTTCTATAATAAATAAAATTGCTTACACCTCTTATACAAATGAGTAAAATTAATAAGACAGAAAACATCACAATGGACAAATATGAAATTTCAACTAGTTGTTTCAGTTGGTCGATATTTTGATGAATATACCAAATAAAAAATACCACAACTGCAAAAGCCAGAATGATTGGCAACCTCAATGCGCGCCTAAACCAGGGCCATAAAACTACTCGCCTCAAAATACGTAACTTTCCTTCTCTATTTCTTACATCTCTTTATAAATACTAATCAACATCATTCTTTTAAAAAAAGAGCCAACAACCGTAAAATGTACATTTACTTTTATCGTGAGAGAATTAGAATATGGGATTTTTAGATTAATTCGATTATTGTTCATAGTCCTCCAGTTCGTTTCGAGCGTCTCCGTCAAGAGGATACCTTAATCTCAGCATCAATTCCCCACAATTCTTATTGAAAAAGCGATGCATTTCTGTTGTCCAAAATTTCCTTTCAGGGAAGCCAGTGTTAATGTTTGAATTGATTTTTTGATTTACTAAAGCTTTTGCTTTGCCAATATGCACATCATTCGAGGAAAAGCCTGAGGTTGCAAATTCTATCAAATCAATGAGGTCCTCATGGTTTGTTTGCTTTTTAAAAAGGTCTTCAAACCTAAAAAGTCTGGCATTCTGCAAACTGTGCAAATCTTCCAGTATGATAGAGTTTAATTTATTCCACGCCCAACACAATTTCTTAAACCTATCAAAACTATCCCATTCCTCCTTATGAGGATCATTCAAGAAGAAGGTCGGATTTATGCGACGGGTAAGAGGGCTCATACATTTTCTTTCCTTATACCATTGCCCCCAATTCATATGTGATCTAATCCAATCATATCCGTTTCTTACGATATAAATAATGACTGCCCTTTCCCAAACCAAATTTATATACGGGATTAAACCATAAAATGTGGGATTACATTCAGCGTAATATGTATGAGGTAATTTACTCAAAAACCTATATCTATGTTTGAAAAGGGCATCAACAATATATGCCTGCTCTTTTGATCTTGCTAATGCCTGATCAGAAAGAAATCGAATCCCATATTTTCCTCTTATCCTCGCTACTGTGATGTTATATAATCCGAAGTATTCAATTTGTTTTTTCCATGCACTAATTTCACTCAAGTTCATAAGTTTATCCGGCATATGAAACGAATCAATATTGTCCACAGATGATTCAAATAATTTTGAAAAAAAGAGGGTCCCAGTTCTTCCAGCAGACGTAAGAATGATAGAAGGTTTCTGAATCTTTATTCTGACCATAATCCCTTTACTGTTAATTCGATTTTTTCTTTTCTATATGCAACCGATCCTTATTAAGCGCTCCACTACTCTATCCCACGAGTATTTCGATACAACAAATTCCCTTGCCTCATAAGATAGTTTCCTCAATCTATCCGCTGCAGTGAGTACGTATACGATTTTTTCACCTAAATCAAAGGCGTCCATAGGTGTAAAGTAAAATGCACCTCTGCCTTCTTTGATAGAACCGATATTGCCTCCTATTCTGCTTATCAAAGCGGGTGTACCACACGCCATAGCTTCCAGTGCGGCTGTTGCCGATCCTTCGGTATCGCCGTAACGATCCATGCAGGAAGGCAAAACGAAGAGTTGTGAGGATTGAAGAAGTGGAACCATGTCTTCTTCCGGTATAAAGCCGGGCAATTCAACCTCCTTTTCAAGACCCCAGTTTTTTCTCAGCGACACGAGATCATCATAAAGGGGTCCCCTGCCGCCCAGGATGAGCTTCGCATCCGGCAAGCTCTGTTTCACATATTTCATGGCCTCCAAGAGGCAGCAGTGACCTTTCCTTTCAACCATTCTTCCGCTGAAGAATATAACACGGTCCTCGTTACAACGATATTTCTTAAGCAGTCTTGTATTCCGGGGGGAAGGCTTATAGTATTCGGTATCTATCCCGTCGGGTATCATGTAAACATCCCTTCCATGACTCAGTGCCCTTGCGGCCTTTGCCGTTTCATTGCTGATGCCGACTATAAAATCGGCACCATTTATGGCACGGGCTATGAAGGGCCTTAGAGCCGCCATCCTGCCGGATATTACAGGAAATACTTCGGCTCCGTATATTGTTGTCAATAGACAGACGCCTGTGAATTTCTTGATCCATAGGCCGATATATCCGGTAGGGATGGCCCAATGTGCATTCACGGTCACGATCCTGTATCTTCTTATCAATCTTATTGCATGCCATAAAAAGCTGAATGACAGGAAAGGCGCGAGCAACTTATTCCTAAATTTTCTAATATTCTGTGGAATTCCTTCGTGATAGGTCAATGTTTCCCATGGCTCGCGAAAGAAATAATGGAACCGATGGACATTTACGCCATCAAGTAACTCATAGGAAAGCGTGTTTATGCTATGCGGTGTTAGAACGTGGACTTCATACCCTTTTTTGACCAATTCTTTGGCGAAATCCCTGACAAATTTTCCGTGAACTTTATTGCCAGGCAATTCTGTCTTTCCTCTGGGATAGATTGTAGTAAGGACGAGCAATTTCATCATATTACCCAAAAAGGTAAATTGGCTTTACTTGCTCTATATTGCAAATGATCCTTGGCAATTTTAAACTTACATACATTGATATCGTTTCTAAAAAGACAATCTCCTAAGATTCTTTCTAAAATCCTTCGATACAATCGATATATTCCCTATTTGCATCTAATCGCTACGTTAATGGTATGTGCCTCAGTGCGAAGAAATATTCGAACCAATATCTGTCTTTCCAATGATCTTATGGATCTCTTTAAAGTCTCTCAGTCTGCCCCTTCCAATGCACAGGGCCATCAACGCAAATTTTTATTATAGTCCATATCAAACCACATTCCGAAAAATAGTGTCTGCAGCCCACTAATCAAGGTAAAGACGAGAGCCATGGCATTGATATCAGGAATATCGCCCCTCAACGCCCAAATGTAGAAAAATCGTATAGTCAAAGGAATGCTTGAGATCAACAGAAAAAACGATAGCATGTAAAAAAAGATGAGGGGGTGAAAATCTTTTATAACGTATTTGAAGAAGAGCCTTTTCCAGAATCCTTTGAATAACAGCCATGATATCTTGGGAACAACTTTTATTAATTTTATCCCTGACTTCTCGCCGATGTTATAAACGGGCTTTACGTGTACGTCCCGCACCTTGAAGTCATATTGGTTCAGCTTTATGAGCATATCATTCGGCATGCCGTAGCGCTTGTAGATAGAGTCCAGATTCAATTTTTTAAGAGCCCGCAGGGAAACAGCAGTGTATCCTGTCTGGGAATCGGCAATGTGCCAGTAGCCCGAAGCGATCTTGGTAAAAAGGGAAAGAAAGGAGTTGCCGAAGTACCGATAATGAGGAATCATGTTCCACGCGTCTCCCTGAAAAAGCCTGTTTCCCTTGGTGTAATCAACAACTCCTTTGGCAACAGGCCGTACTATATTCTTGAGATCCCGTGGGTCCATCTGATTATCACCGGCCATAACAGCGGTAACCTCAATATCTAATTCCACAGCCTTCTTATACCCTGTGATAATCGCACCACCGACTCCTTGATTTGCGGTATGTTCGATGAAAACTATTCTCTTATCGGTTTCCGCTGTGCTCCATACAATCTTCGCTGTGGCGTCCTTGCTGCTGTCATCGACAACAATGATCGTATCCACAAAAGGAGGAATGCTTCGTAAGGTATCACCTATCAATTCCTGCTCATTGTAGGCAGGCACTACAACCCCAATTGTTTTGTTTAGGTACATCAGCAAAAACCCCGATCCTCTTTCATTTCGTAAAGCCTAGCCCAGTCTCATAATGAAGCTTCCTTAAATCGACGACGCATTAATAGCATACTTGTAATAAAGCTTCGAATTGCAAAATGAAAAATGCAGCGAGTAAAACCAAAAAGTGCTTTTCTTTCCATGGTGATAACGGCCATCTTCTACCGTACATTTGCATTTTTCCTTCGCCCGGACCTGTCTGGCTGGCATGCAAGAGCTTAGATGCGCATTGTGCGTCGGACGTCTTCAAATGCGGGACATCAATCTACCCTGGCCGGACACCGGGGGCTTTTTACGAATTTGTCAAGTATGGTATTTTCATATTTACAACAAGGTCATAAGCACTCATCGATCTGTTCCGGATTTTCTTTTATCCATCTTCTTAATGCTTCTGTCATCGCCTTAATGTCTGAAAGTTCTGATATACATATCTCGAAAAGTTCTCGATATGATATTTCATGGTAGAAGTGAATCATTCTATTTCTATACCCGGCAAGGGTTTTGAAAATCACGGACTCACTATCAGATAAAACACCCATTTGTGCTAGGATATTCCCAATCTCTTTGTACTCAGTCACGCCCTGACCAAAGCCCTTCGCTGCGATGTGTCTTCCAAGATCCATCAGTGCTTCAATAGCCCTTCTCAGGCATGACTCAGCTGACCAAATATTTCTTTTATCACTGGTAAATTGCTCATAATTTTCCAGAGGCAGGGAATCTATCTCTCCTAGCATGTTATTTATCCAGCTTATTCTATCTACGACAACCCTTTTTGAGATCTTGTCTGGGCTCATTAGGGACTCTCCATGATAAGTGATATCCTTTCCCGTTCTAGAGGGATAAGGTCACCCGCCCTTCTCAGGATATAAAGATCATATTCATCAGCTTCATATGCATCCTTACAATATAATCTTTCTCCCCTGACAATATTGGCAGCCAGGAAAGGATCTACTTCGGGTATTACCAGCAAATCAACATGGGTTACCGAAAATAACTCTTCCAGTTCCATCGAAACGGCAACCTTTTCCTTGATAGACAAAGTCTTTGATAGTGCAGGCTTTACTCCAATATCCACATCGGATGAAAAAGGAATATTGAGCGTTTGCATATTACCTTTTATCCATTCATACACATCTTTTGCCTGGCTGCCAAAGCCATAGATTATGTGCAGATTGAATTTCTCTGCAATCAATCTCAATTTTTTATTTCGAGGATTTCCAATATCCATATCGCCTTTCTGTAAATCATTTGTGACTACTCACGTAGTCAGCCTGAAGCTATTTAGACTGAAGGCTTCAAGTGATCAGAAGAGCACTACTGCCGCACTTTGTTGAAAAAACAGTAGTTTCTCGTACCAAACATGGCTTCAAAATGCGCCGTATCCCTGTTCTTCCCTAACAGTCTTCAGCCTATAACCCATCTACCTGAGTAATTATCATTTTTTTACCAAAGCTCGTAAGATCGGCTACTTAGTCTTTCAAAACAAATCCTATGTTTCCCATGCATCTAATGAACTACCCCGCCGCAAGCAGCCGGGTATCGTCTTCTCTCTTGGGCCGTCATTCCGTGCTTGACACGGAATCCAGCTTTGTTTTCTAGATATCGGCGCCTGCCCCTGACCACAATCCGGGGTTCGCCCGTATGACAAATTCGCGGCAAGCCGCGGGGAACGTAGCCCAAAGAATTCAACCTGCAAGACCCTTGCCAGCGAATGTCTGCCTAAATCCATGAACGCTTACCGACATCTCCTCACTATAAAGATTCCGGCCTAACCGGGCCAGCCCGGAGGCATTTCCTTTTCGAGAAACCAGGATATCTTCTTTTTTCGGATCAAGCTGTGGGCCTGCGCATCAAAAGTAAGCCATATCCCTTTTAAATCCATGGCCAAAGCAGCATAGCATGCTTCGTATCCAGTCAATCCTAAATTAATGAACGTGTTCGCCTTGACTGCAAGACTTTCTGTCATAGGCTGCCGGAATATCCCACCTTGTAAGAGCGGTAGGATTCCCTTTCTAAAAGCCTCAAGCCCATTTGGGTGTAAACGGTGCAAAACAGAAAAAACTTCAAACGCAAATAGTTCAGGGACAGCGAATCTTCCAGGTCTATCAATTACTTTTTCCAAAACATCTTCTGCATGAGTGTGAGCCTCCTCCTCAATAAACCACCGAACTGCAATAGAGGCATCAATAATCCAGATCATACATTATATCCTCTTAGCTGGCGTAATACCGTCATACTGCTCAGGCTTCCCTTCCTTTCCTTTCTCAAACTCTTGACTCCCTCAAGGAGCCTCCTCTTCTCTTCCTTAGCCTGCCAATCCAGGAAACGCTTTTCGAACTGTTCAGGAGTGACTAAAACAGCTCTTATTTTCCTGCCTTTGCTGATGAGAATGGGTTCTCCTTTTTCATTCAGCCGGTCAAGTATTTCACCCAAATTGTTTCTAATTTTAAGAGCATTCACCTCTTCCATAATGTACCTCCCCTGAATCTGAACTCAATAGCTAGAATAATTTAGTGCATATGTCAAGTGTATATGTGTGAATACACAAAAGGTATAAAAGGTATAGATTAAGCGGAAGAGTGCTCCAATCGAGATACCCCGTATCCCCATTTGAAATAAAGAAGTTTAACATGCCTCTCAAAAAATCTTGCTAACAACTCTTGATCTCTGATCGAAAAGTTGTCTTCATCTTTTACCCATCGGTCAAAGATATCATAGCGGATGAGCATATGGGTTATTCCTTTGCTCCTAAGCCCTTGCAGTATTTGCTCAGGTTTCCTTGACATTTTAACCAGTTGATGGAGCAAACTCCTGTTAGCGACCACATCAAAAACATATTCTCTGTCGCAGTAGTAACCTCTATCGCCCATAAACAAAAATAATATTCTATCGCATGGAGCCAAGTTTTCATCAATGTATCTAATAACTGGATATTCAGGTCGGTGCCTCTCTATATACTCATCTCGAGTTACCGTGCCTCCGATATAACTGAAAGGGTCAACATATCCATATTGATCTATTACATAGCGAAAATTCAGCCAAAGCGCAGCGCAAATAATAAGCACGATGCCAGCTAGGCCAATATCCCGCAGCAATGGAATTCGCAACGCCTTCACCTGGAGGACCATCCTTCTCAGGCCGAATATAGACAATATCACCAACGAAGGGATAATTGGAGAGATGTACCTGGCTCTCAAGCCACTGCTAAAAAAGCTGAATGCGAAGAACAGGGCGGAAAAAGAGAGTATTGCCTTCAGTTCCATCCTCATGGTATCGGATTCCTTTCCAACCCGATAAAAGGCGAACAGGGGAAGCAAAAGGAGGAACGCGTTAAGCCTCCCGTCAAAATACTGGGGATTGCCGTCTTGCCCCTCGAAAAAGATCCTTATAGGAAGCAGCGCTATCTGCCACCACTGCTCATGGTAAACCGCACTTCTATAGGTAAAGAGATCAATCGTGTGCCTATGCACCGGATCCTCCGGATTAAACAAGCCGTCATAGAGGGGGTACAGGGGGTTGCCCGTCCAGATATAGTTGCGTATCATCCACGGGGTGAAGAGAAGAAGGGCAATCGCGAGAAAAAGGGCTCCATATCGCAAGGACTTGACAGCACCGGCCTTGTTGTCCTTTGCGTACCTCGAATGGATGAAGGGAACAAAGAGGGTCAGCAGGAAAAAGGTGATCAGGCCGTTGTATTTCGTCCCCATAGCAAGCCCGCAACAAATAGCGGATAATGCCAAAAATCTGTATTTAAACCCGTTCTCAACCCATTTGAGCAGAAGCAGAAGGGAGGCAGTGGAAAAGAATATGAGCCCTAAATCCACGTAAACCGTTATTGAAAGCTTGACGATAATGGGAATTGAAAGGAACAGCAGCACCCCAAGGATTGCATAAATAAAATTTGTTCGAGGTCTCAAATAATTGAAAATAAGCCAGGCCGTTAGCAGGGCAAAGGCAAAGTGAATATATTTTGGGATGATGTCATTGCCGAAATAAAGGGGAATTGAATAGAGAAGCTCCAGGTTCATGGGATAGTAAGAGAAGACCATGAATGGGATTTCGTATATACCTCCATGCTTGAGATATAACTTCGGCACTGCCAGGTGGTGCGTAAGGGCATCCTTGCTCACTGGGGGAACATAGGAAAGAATAAGGATCGAAACGATAAGAACCGCTAAAATCCCCAGAAGAAAGGCCTTAAAATATGATGTTTTGGTTTCTTCATGCATACCCAACTATCCTCTCAGCTTAACCTATGGTAAAACACCTTACGCTCCTCATGAAATCACACTGTTAGACCTACCGGAAGACTGTCAGGGTTCCTGAGATTAAAAAATAGGCAGACCAAACGTATCAAACTTCGACTTTTCATATGACTATTTTTTCCTCTGGCCTTTCACAGATTTTGGTCTCTTCTTTCTTTATTATCATCTTTAAAACCGGACCTCTTCCTTTCTTTGAGGAGATGAGATTGAGAAAAAAGGCGGGAATGAGCAAAAAAAGCACTATAAAGAACGGAATCACAAGATGGATAGATCTTTTATGATTCAAGCTCCCTTTTATGGCTTCGTAGAACTCATTATGGGGCCATCCTAGTGCATTAAGGATGCTTTGGAGAAGGCCGTAGGGCCCCTGTTCAAAACAGAGGGTGCTTATTTTCATAATCCTGAGGTGATTTTTTCTTAATAAATATTCAAGTGATTTCTTATTAAAATGATACTTATGCCAGGGAATATCCAAGTGAAACCAAAATCGTTTAAACCTGCGGGCTTCCATGCTTGAGAAATTTGGAACAGCCACAATTATGACCCCTTTCGGGGCCAGCAATTGATATAGTCGAGTCATAATCAGTTGGGGCTCATCCATGTGCTCCAATGTATGCCATAAAAAAATTAGGTCAAATCCTTCTTCCGGCAACTCAACAGCCTGCAAATCACCTTGTAAATATACAATTCGATCACCATTAAGGAACCGCTGAGCTGGGTACGAATGATGTTCAATGCCCCAACATCGGCACCCGTATCCCAAGAACGTACTCAATAGACGCCCTTCCGCACAGCCTACATCCAATATTTTCGGGGTTTGAACCGAATCTGGGACGAAGGACAAATAATATTTCGCCCTTAATCTCGCTATTTCATCTCGGAACTTCTGGACAATGGGGATAAACTTGGTTACCCCTCTGCCATAGTACATGCCCATATCCTGAGCATGGAGAGATACATCGCTGAACAAGGGGAAAGTACGGGCCAACCCACATATCTCACATTGAACAATGCGAAATTCTGAAAAAGGTGTTTTTGTCGTAAATAAGAAATTCTCCTTTAACCCACCGCATACGGGGCACGCGCCAAAATCCTTATTATTCATGAATCTGGCCATCATTTAGCGTAAGCCTGCTGCCTTCAGGATCAAAAAGAGGATCTTTTCTGAGCTTAAGTCGATGGAGTACACATTTCAGAGTGGTGATAACAACTCCAACCCCATATCTTATAGACTTTTTGAATCCGATTGAAGAGGCCCCCTCAAAATATCGGGTTGGACAGGACACCTCGCCAATTCTATACCCAAAATAGATAATCTGAACCAGCATCTCATTATCAAATACAAAGCCGTTAGAATTTTCTTGCAGTGGTATAGTCTCGAGCACCTCTCTGGAAAATGCACGATAACCTGTATGAAATTCTGATACTTTGCTCCCGAGAAGCACATTCTCAAAGGCAGTTAACAACCTGTTAGCGATATACTTGTAAAGTGGCATGCCGCCCATAATGGCTCTACCGCCAATAATGCGGGAACCCAACACCACATCATACACATCAAAAGCAATCATGCTGGCCATAGCGGTAATGAGTTTAGGGGTATACTGATAATCTGGGTGAACCATGACTATGATATCGGCGCTCCGTTTCAACGCCTCCTCGTAACAGGTCTTCTGGTTACGCCCGTAACCATAGTTCCGGTCATGCGCTATAGTAGCAATGCCCAATGTTTGAGCTAGAGATACCGTACTATCGCTACTACCGTCGTCCACCATCAATACATCGTCCACAATTTCCTGGGGGATTTCCCAATATGTTTGCTCAAGAGTCTTCTCTGCATTATACGCCGGCAGAACAACGACAATTCTCTTTCCGTTTAGCATGACCTTATATTACACCGTGATTTCATTAATGGAATTTCTCCTATTCTGTACCAATTTTCGGTTCAGATACGCGTTGGCGCAATGCGTGAGCCTTCTGAGCCTTTAGCAACAGATCACTGATACCGATTTCAGTACGCTCCTTGGGCGAAACCTCTTCGAGCACAGCAATGGCCTTTTTATACTCCTTCATGCGGATATAGGTAACGGCCAGATTTTTTCTTACCGTAAGAGAACCGGGAGCAATCTCCAGACCTTTCTTTAATGCTATAAGTGAACTCTCGTAATCGCCCCTTGATCCATAAGCCCCACCAAGATTAGCCCAGAACTGCGGCTCATTTGGGTTAAACAAGACAGCCTTCTTGAAATTCCTTATGGCTTGCTCGTTTTTTCCCTGTTTGGAATCAAGCATTCCCAGATTGTTAAACCATTCCCCTCGCTCGCTATGAATCATCGTCAAGGGCTTCGCCTTGTTGAGAAAGAGCAGCGCCTCATTCATTCTACCTGTTTCTATGAGCAGTGCCGAATAATTAATATAATTCTTGGCCTGATTAGGATAACTCTTTATAGCTATCCGAAAGTATTTTTCCGCTTCCTGATAGTTCCTCATATCTAAGAGGCTTTCAGCAAGCCCACCTGCATAGAGATAATTATTAAACCCTTTTACTTCCCGAGTAAAAAAGGAATCTTCATCATGAAAAAGGTCTTTATTCAAAAGATAGGAATAAGCGCCAAAATAGAGCGTCACCAAGCCAACGCAAGCCAGCGCTAGAGACCTATTCAGATGCATAAGCCGCTGTATAAACCGCGAAATGGAAATCGAAAAAAAGGCTATGGGAAAATAGAGCCATCTCATGGAAATCAAAGTCACTGCAGAAGTTGGAATAATATTAAGGATGGGGACAAGTGAGATAAGGAACGAGAGCATAGAAAAACTGACAAGCCTTTCTCTCCTTTCTCTCCATAGGAAAAGACCGAGCAAGATACAAACAAGGAAACCAGCAATAGCCTCCCAACCCAAATACGTATCCGGATAATCTATCACAAAACTGTGGAGGCCATACGGGAACAGAATAAGCCTCAAATTTACTAATATGAGGTAAGGAAAGAAATAAACACGGGACCAGATTTCACCTATTCCCGATGGCATCAGCAAAGAAGTGGTTACACTCGTTCTCAGGATGAAGTATAAAATCAATATAATTCCAAATAGGATATACCATGAAACCTCCTTTGTTATATTTTTTCTATCCTTAGCAAGAAACCTTTGGTACAAGAAAAAGATCGGCAGAATCATAATGGCGAATTCCTTTGAAAGAAGAGCAAGGATAAAGCACGGGATAGAAAAAAACAGAGCTTTAGTGCTCTCGTTCTCCCAAGCTTTAATATAGAAATAGATTGCAGAGAGGCTAAAAAATGTTACTAGAATATTGTTTCTGGAAGTAATCCAGGACACTGATTCGGTATTAACGGGATGCAGGGCAAAAAGGACTGTAGCCAAAA
>Ga0315544_1002208_pt1 | contig 14012 bp, 16 predicted proteins | sample SalMarSW160130MG_2_FD_202543 | JGI IMG/M metagenome (GOLD analysis project Ga0315544, IMG submission 202543) | Salt marsh sediment microbial communities from the Plum Island Ecosystem LTER, Massachusetts, United States - Salt Marsh Sediment SW1601-130 ... | reverse complement strand
GGCATGAAAGAAACAGTGGCAATTTTCGAAGAAGAGGAACAACCTGTGGAAGAACAGCCAAAAGAAGAATTACCTTCTGAAGAACAGCCCCCAGTCGAAGAAGAACCAACTGAAGAGCTAGCTCCTGAACCAGAAGTAAAGAAAACAGCCTGTCAGGTAGCTTGTGAAGACGCCGGATTTTTAGATGGCAATTGCCAACTTTTTGAAGAAGGTATTGGTTCTTGCGAAGAGCGAGGATTTTTCACTCCACCTTTTGCAGATGAGTACTGTGAGCAAACCGAAGAACCAGGAATTTTCAATATTTGCTGTTGCCTCCCTGAATAACTCAAATTGGAAATACTATCGCGCCTATATCTCTAGAGCTTTAAAAAAAATGGGATGGAAGTCGTCCACATTATTGAAAAAACCGTATTAGGTAACCAAAAATAATCAAAATTTAGCCCGGAGTTGAGAAAAATTCGGCATCAAAAAAGCTCATCGCTGGGCAATTTTTACTTATCACCTAACGGCTAGAGAATTGCTAACTAAATAAAGAGGGTGGCTTCTAAACAGCCCTCTTTTAAATAGTTAGGGTTCGAAAATCGTCCCACCGGAGAAGTTTGCAGCCCGAGAGTTTTCCTCTCGGGTTTTTATGTTAAAATAAAAGAAGATTTAGAAATATTATGAGAAGGTTTTATCATAAAAAATTAATCAGAGATAAAATTCCCCAGCTTATTGAAGTTAACAAAGGTAAGTATGAGGTTAGAATAATGAGAGAAGGAGAATTTAAGAGAGAACTAAAAAAGAAATTAACCGAAGAAGCTAAAGAGGTAATAAAAGCCAAGAGAAAGGAATTGCCAAAAGAACTTGCCGATGTATTAGAATTAATAAAATCTATTGCTGAGAGTGAAAATATAAGCGTTAAACTTATTGAAAAGAAACAAAAGCAACGAAGGAGAGAAAGAGGCGGTTTTAAAAAGAAACTTTTTCTTGTCTGGTCAGATAAACCCGCTGGTAAATAAAATATTTAAAAATCGCCAAGAAGGCGATTTTTTGGTAGAATTGAATTATGGCGAAGATAAGTGATAAAAAAATTTATTTAGCAAAAATGGGGTTTCACAAAAGTGTCGTGCCACAAGTTTTTGATGGGAAAATAAGCACTTGGAGACTTAGAGACCATAAGTTTAAAAAAGGCGATATTGTGGCTTTTGAGAATAGTCAGACAGAAGAAATTTTTGGGTTCGGCAAAATAACAAAAGTTGTTATAACAACTGTCGGACAGATAGACCTAAAAGATAAAACTCACTATAAAACATATAAAAACAGACAGGAACTTATAAAAGCATTTAAGCGTCGTAATCCTGCCTATAAAGTTAACAATAATACGCCGGTTTTTGCCTACACCTATAAATTTATAGAAATAGATTATAATATGTTAAATAGGCTTGCAAGATTTCAGGATTAGTTTCTTGGGTCGTAAATCTAGCATATAAATATGATCAGTTTATTACTAAACAGATTCTGACATCATCACACCAAGGGGGAGTTACCAGAAACCGCTAAAAAAGCGGTTTTTTCCTTGAACTTTTCATAACGGGGCTATTCGGACAACGCATCAGTGAGGAGTCAAAAGCTTATCTTGTCTTACAATCTATGGATGAGGAGTCAATGTCGCATAATTAGTTCGAATCCTAATCGTGGAGCCATCAACATTTTTTATACCGAGATGTCTCAGAAGAGCCGTTTTAATAAACGGCTTTTTTCTTAATAAAAAATCAGATTTAGTTCACCTTCCTCTAATTTGACTTTATACTTAAACTGTGCCAGAGTGAAACATAAAGTGAAACATAGAAAGGACGGTGGAAAGCTCCTTGTTATTTTTATATAGGAAAGAAATGATACAGAAAATCAAATAAAACAGGAATTTTAGAAAGGAGGGGTCTGATGGATAATGATTATTTGGCAGTTGTGGATTTTGACAATACAGTGGCTGACACTTTTAGTCCTAGTCCGGGAGGACTTGGAGTAGTGGGTGCCTATGAGAGGGCGATAAGAGTTTTGTTCGGAGAAAAAGGAGTTGATATTTTCCAGAAAACTGGCGGACTTCGAAATCAAGCGCCGGGAGAATTAGTTGAACATCTATTAACCAATGGGGTTGTCCCATTGGAATCATTGCCATCTAAAATCCTTGCCGACAAGATAGTAGAAGTAAAACTCTCATATCTTTTACAACAAATTGGCCCAGAATGGCCGAAACCTTGCCAGGGTATAAAGCTTTTTTTTGAAACCATTGAGAAAATCAAGAAAGAAGAAGTGAATATCCAAGTAGCCATTCTTTCATCGGGCCACGAAGGATTTATAAGAAAAACCTTCAAGACTTGGGACGTAATTTGTCCTAAATTAATGCTGACAGATGATGATGTAAGAGAAAGAAAACTATTCAAGCCATCGCTAGTTTTATTTGATTTGATTCACGCGCGATGGAGATCAGACAGGCAGGGTCGTCAAAGAATGATTTATTTTGGCGATGATATCCTTAAGGATGGCGAACTGGCGCGCCGAGCAGGTGTGCCTTTTGGATGGTTTAATCGAGATGACCAACTACGAAATGGTTATTTCACTTTCCGTTTCCAGGATTGGAAGATAGTAGCTGAATTTCTAGCTCGCAAGAATACTATCCGAGCTTTCCTCGGAGGGAGACCTTTTTTCGAGATAGTTCATTTCATTTAAGCTATCAGGGGGTTGCGGTGATTTAGGCCGCAACCCTTTTTTAATTTGATATCGTTATTTTTCTAATATATAATAACTGAAGTTAAACGTATTAACTATGAGTGCTAAATCCAATTGGTATGTTATTACAGGCGGGCCATCTTCAGGAAAGACGTCGGTCGTAAAAGAACTGGAAAAGTCAGGATATAAGGTATATTATGAAGCCGCCCGTATTTTTATAGACGAAGAGATGTTAAAGGGAAAATCTGTAAAAGAAATCCGAAGCAGCGAAGCTGAATTCCAAAAAAAAATCCTGGAAATAAAACTGGAAACTGAAAAATCGGCACCAAAAGATAAAATAGTATTTTTTGACCGAGCCGTTCCTGACAGCATTGCTTATTATCAGATTTGCGGGCTGAATCCAAAAGAGGTCATTGAAATTTGTCGTGAAAAAAAATACGAGAAAATTTTTTTTCTGGAACTTTTGCCATCTGAAGATGATTATGCCAGAGTTGAGAATAGCGCTACCGTTGAGAAACTGAACAAACTGTTAAAGGAGAGCTATCTTAATTTAGGATACGAGCTTATTGAAATCCCAGTCACTGCTGTTAAAGAGAGAGTTAAAATGATATTACATAAAATAAGTCAATAAATCTATTTTCATGTTTCATGCCTATCCAGCGTTTTTTTAGAAAAATCAATGATAATTTTGAATACTGTTTTAATATCGAAAGTTCTTCTCCGCTCAAATCGGAAGACCAAAAAACTCTGGCATGGCTTTTGGCCGAAACATTTGAGCCAGAGAGTTTTTCTAGAGAATCTTTTTTGGAAAAAAAGCCAAACGCAAAAATAATTGAACTGGGCGCCAGATTGAATTCTGAAACGGCTTTTTCCACTAATGCGGTTTCCATCTGTCGGGCTTGCGGTCTGCCGAATATCATTCGCCTGGAAAGAACCAGGCGTTATTTTTTGCCCTCGGACACCGATCAGTCCGACTTTATTTTAAAAAACCACGACCGGATGACTGAATGCCTTTATGCCTCGCCCCTGGAGACTTTTGAAACAGGCATAAAACCGAAAAAAGTATTTAGGGTGCCGCTTTTGAGTGACGGTATCGAGGCGCTGAGAAAAATAAATAAAGAATTGGGTTTGGGTATGGATGATTGGGATTTACAGTTTAATTATAATTTATTTGCCAACGTGCTCCATCGCGATCCCACCAATGTTGAGTGCTTTCAGCTGGGTCAGGCAAACAGCGAACATTCAAGGCATTGGTTTTTCAAAGGCAAAATGATGATCGACGGCAAAGAAATGCCGGAAACCTTAATGCAGATTATCAAGGCGCCACTGATTGCAAATCCCAAAAACAGCGTCATTGCTTTTAAGGATAATTCCAGTGCCATTAAAGGCAATAAAATTATCACGATTATTCCTCAAAAACCCGGAAAGGGCTCGCCGTTTCGTCAAAGAGAATCTATTTATCATATTATATTTACCGCTGAAACTCATAATTTTCCTTGCGGCGTAGCGCCTTTTCCGGGCGCTGAAACCGGTACGGGCGGCAGGATTAGAGATGTGCAGGCGACCGGCAGAGGCGGTTTGGTCTTGGCGGGCACGGCTGGTTATTGTACGGGAAATCTTTTAATTGCTGATTATCCGATAGCCGGGGAAAATGCTGATTTTCAATATCCGGGGAATTTGGCCCGACCCATCCGGATTTTAATTGAAGAAAGCAATGGCGCTTCGGATTACGGAAATAAATTTGGAGAGCCCGTTATTCAGGGTTTTGTCAGAACTTTTGGAGTAAGAACTTTTAATGATGAAAGAAGAGAATGGATAAAGCCGATTATGTTCACGGGCGGAGTCGGCCAGATTGATGAAGCTCATCTTGAAAAGGGCAGTCCTCAAAAAGGAATGTTGATAATCCAGATAGGAGGTCCGGCTTATCGGATCGGCATGGGCGGAGGAGCGGCTTCTAGCATGATTCAAGGTGAGAATAAAGAGGAGCTTGACTTTAACGCTGTCCAGCGGGGGGATGCGGAATTGGAGCAAAAAATGAACCGCGTCATTCGCGCCTGCATTGAAATGGGCGACGAAAATCCAATTATTTCCATTCATGACCAGGGGGCGGGCGGGCCGTGCAATGTTTTGACCGAACTTGTGGAGCCGGCCGGCGGTAGAATTCAAATCCGCAATATCGCCTTGGGCGATAAAACTTTGTCTGTTCTGGAAATTTGGGGAGCTGAATATCAGGAAAGAAACGCTTTGCTTTTGGATAAAAGCAAACTTAATGATTTTCTAAAAATTTGCGAGAGGGAAAAAGTCAATTGTGAGGTCTTGGGCGAGATTACGGGGGACGGCAAAATTGTTTTGTACGATGCCAGTGATAATTCAACGCCGGTAAATCTGGAACTGGAGAAAATACTGGGAAAAATTCCGCAAAAAACTTTTCAACTGGCAAAAATCCAGAAAAGTTTAAAGCCTTTGGAGCTTCCTGCTGATCTAGATATTTTAAAAACCTTAAAAGAAATCTTCCGGCTGCCTTCGGTCGGTTCAAAGGGTTACTTGGTTAGGAAAGTTGACAGAAGCGTAACAGGTTTGATTGCCAGACAACAATGTTGCGGACCATTGCAACTGCCGGTCAGCGATGTTTCGGCCATCGCTCAAACTTATTTCGGCCTGACAGGCGCCGCACTTTCTATCGGCGAACAACCGATTAAAATGCTGATTGATTCTGCCAGAGGCGCGAGACTTGCGATAGGTGAGTCTTTGACTAATTTAGTCTGGGCGTTGATTACCGATATTTCTGATATAAAATGTTCGTTAAACTGGATGTGGCCGGCGAAATTACCAGGCGAGGGTTCGGAACTTTATTCAGCGGCTCAAGCCGCCAAAGATTTAATGATTAAGTTGGGGATTGCCGTAGATGGAGGAAAAGACAGTTTATCCATGGCAGCCAAAGTCGGTAACGAAGTAGTTAAAGCGCCTGGCCAAATGGTTGTTTCTTGTTATGCTTCAATGAAAGACATTACAAAAATAATAACGCCGGACCTGAAACGGCCGGGGCAAAGCATTTTGCTTTATGTTGATCTCTCTGGAGGTCGGCTGGCCCTAGGCGGGTCTGCCTTGGCTCAGATTTACAATCAAATTGGCAATGAATCGCCGGATATAGACGGAGAATTACTCAAGAATGTATTTTTGGCTGTCCAGCAGTTAATTAGAGACAATCTTATTTTAGCGGGGCACGACCGTTCGGACGGCGGTTTAATCACAACTTTGGCAGAAATGGCGATGGCCGGAAATTGCGGCTTGAATGTCATCTTGCCAAATGGTTTAAATACAATATCGCAAATGTTTTCAGAAGAGTTGGGGTTGGTAATCGAGTATTCGCCAGACAACGAAAACCAGATATTAAGTATTTTAAATAATTACGGAATCGGTTCTTTTAAAATCGGCCAGACCACAGTAGATAAAAGAATCATTGTGTCTGCGGCAGATAATAAGCCGATTTTAAATGCTAGTACTGGCCAGATTCTGGAATGGTGGGAATCCAGTAGTGATCGATTTGAGCAATTGCAGATGAATCCTGATTTGGCAAAAGAGCAGGCTGGAACGCACAGCCTCCGCAAAAATCCCGAATACAAACTGTCTTTTGAGCCGGCTGAAATTAATATCAATTCAGAGCAATCAGATTTCAGGCCGAAAGTGGCTATCTTAAGAGAAGAAGGGAGCAATGGCGACCGGGAAATGACCTCAGCTTTTTGGGCAGCCGGTTTTGATGTTTGGGATGTGACTATGACAGATTTGTTAAAAGGCGACATTAATCTTGATGAATTCAGGGGGTTAGTAAGCGTGGGCGGTTTTTCATACGCAGATGTTTTAGATAGCGGCAAAGGCTGGGCAGGTATCGTAAGATTCAATGACAAAGTTCAGAAACAATTTGATGATTTTTATAACAGAAAAAATACTTTCAGTCTGCATGTTTGCAACGGCTGCCAGTTCTCAGCCTTGCTCGGTTGGTTTCCATGGAAAGGAATTTCCGAAAAAGAACAGCCGAGATTTATCAGAAATAATTCAAAAAGATTTGAATCAAGATGGGTGACGGTGAAGATTTTGGAAAGTCCGTCGATAATGCTAAAAAATATGGCCGATTCCGTTTTAGGCATTTGGGTGGCTCACGGCGAAGGAAGGATGTATTTTCCGGACCAGTCAATTTTAGAAAAAGCGAACCAACAGAAATTAATACCTTTGGCTTTTGTTGATGATGACGGCAACCAAACGGAAAAATATCCTTTCAATCCCAACGGTTCTCCCAAAGGATTCACCGGTTTTTGTACGCCGGATGGCCGGCATTTGGCTATGATGCCGCATCCTGAAAGAGTTTTTTTGCAGTGGCAATGGTCATGGTTGCCAGAAAAAATCAAAAGGAACACAATTGCTTCTCCATGGTTTACAATCTTCCATAATGCGTGGAAATGGTGCAAAGATAACTAATAGATTTAAAAAACCAGCTTAATGCTGGCTTGAAGCTAATTCTCTGATTTTAGGGCAAAGCCTTTCAGGCCTTGCCCGTCATTTTATCTATTCGCCTGGCGGCGAAAGAGTAATATTTTCTGGCCGGAAGATAACTTTTCTTTCTTCTTCTTCAACGCGACCCAGATGTATTAAGCGATAGCCGGCTTTTTCGCCGATTTCAATGGTGCGGGAAACTTCTTTTTTGGGCAAGAAAATATAATAGCCGATTCCCCAGTTGAAAGTTTTTAAACAATCTAAAAGCGGAATTCCAAGATTTTTCAGGAATTGAAAAATTTCCGGCACCTCAATCCAGTTATCAATATAATAGGCGTAAGGTCTTTTATCAAAAGCGATTTTGCCTACGCCATCGCCCGTGCCCGGCAAAAGGGAATGAATATCAATTTCTGCTCCCAATAAAGCTTCAATCAGGGCGACGTAAGAAAGAGTCGGCGTTAATACTGCTTCGCCAAAAGTTTGGCCGCTAGGTAGTTTGGTTAAAAACTGCTTTGGTAGTTCCGAAGCTTTTTTGATAATTAAAGAGATGCCGTTGGCGTGAATTCCTGAGGAAGCTACGCCGATAATTTGATCGCCAGGCTTCAAATTTTTGCCTGTAATTAAGCGAGATTTTGGCGCAATAATGCCTGTTACAGAACCGCTTAAGGTTGGTGCACTTTTGACGGGTGGTTGAGGCTGTAACAGATATTTTAAAGCTGCGGATTCTCCCGCAGGCAAAGCCATACCAACAGTCTCACAAATCTGCAGTAATCCTTGAGCGAAATCCTGGGCGCGTTTGCTGTCATTAAACCATTGGCTGTCTCCCACTTCCACCTGATCCGTAAATACTACGGGAAGGGCCCCTTGAGCAATGACGTCATTAACCACCATTAAAGCAGTATCTATGGCAATCTGATCGTAATAAGTCTTACCTGCTCCGGCATTTTGATACATCCATTCGGCGATCCAGTTTTTGTTTCCCAAATCTTCTTGAGTATGACACCATAGATGCTCCTGTGAGCCGCGGTATTCAAACACGCCGCCATGTGCGTGCATCACGTCTTCGTTAATATAAACCCCGCGTCGGTTAGGAAAACTTAAAGTTTTCTTGCCAGCGGCAATCATGGCTTGTTTGAACGGCTCCATGACCGTGTAATCCACTCCGGCTTTTGCGTATTCACTTTGTGGCATTTTTAAAATATTTAAGAAGCTATTATTTTAATATATTTTAAAAAAAGAAAATAAGCAAATAAGAAATCAGTTTACTTAAATATTTACGTAATTGATTAAGTAACGAAAACATCCCACTCTTTGAGGTTAATAATTCAAACCGATTTTACGGACTAATCTGTCAACATTTTTATTGAAAGACCGAGGGGCATTGTGAGACAGCCCAAAAAGCCTCTGAATTTGTTCCTGAAACCCAGGTTCGAGACCCACTACGGGAGTTAGCTTCAGAAAATCGCCAAGAAGGCGATTTTTTGGTAGAATGGAAATATGAAAATTACCCCAAAGATTAAAAAGATAGTTGAAGAAAACCCTATGACCCTCGCCACTGTTAGAGATGGTAAACCTTATGCTATCGCTGTCGCTTGTTGTAAGGTTATGGGCAACGATGAGATATTGGTAACCGATAGTTTTATGAAGATTACAGTAGAAAACATTCTTAAAAACAATAATGTTGCATTAATAGTTTGGGATAAGAAGTGGGAAGGATACCAATTTCTTGGTAGGTGTAAATATTTTAAAAAAGGGAAATGGATTCAATATGTAAAGAAATTAAAAGAAAATAGAGGACTGCCCGCCAAAGGCGCTATATTGGTTAAAGTTAGTAAGATTATGAAATCTAAATAAAAAAAGTTCTAACATCGTCCAGCCAAGGGAGCCGAGATTCTGCCTATTTATTTGGGCGGTTTTTTACGTCGCACTACGCATCAATGAGGAGTCAAGATTTTTATTGGTTCGAGCCTTACCTCTGGAGCAAAATATTTTAAGCCACTATGCCGCTTTTTATTGACAAAATTAAATATGAATTGTATAATTAAGAATTCTAAATTAACTAAAAAATAAATCATAAAAAATAAATCATAAGTCAATAATAAGGAGGGAGGGCACCTTGAAAAATAAAATAATAGGCACAGAATTCGTAGGTCAGTATCACAGAATGAAGGCTAAGGGGGATTTGAAAAAGATAGGAATAAAAGACTTTTATTCACCTAAAGGTATAGATTTGGCGGTAATTTTAGGTTATCTTTCGAGCCTTGAGCCCGAAATACTAACAGAACACACATATAGATTCGGAAGATATTTGCTTAAATTTTACCCTCCCGAATCTTTTGGATTCTTAAAGTACTGCCAGAGCCTAGGATTACCCGTAGAGAACCCTGTAGCAATGGGCGTGAACAATGACAACGTAGGAGACATAGTAATAATCGATAGAATAAACGGGAGAGATTATAAAGAAATTATCTTAGCTGATGAAGGGATTTCCTTTTTCCGGGTAGTAATACCGCATAAAGAATTGAAAGCCCTGGGCAAGACAGTTTACCTCTTTTGCTTAAAGGGAGTTATTCCTGGAGATAGTAAGTTGCAGAATTATATGTATAACGGCGAGGAAGCCGTAAGAATTGATTTAATTCCCCAATATGATTCGATTTCAAGTATTAAGTGGAAAAAGGTCAACCAAAACCTCGAAAAAGCTCATGAGGTATCAAAAGTCTTAACTGGAATGGTTAGCGATATACTTTGTATACTTAGAGATATGGCAGAAGTTCTAACTCGCCAAAGACAATCTAGGAAAAGATTTCTGAGAGGAACAGACTCATTTTTGGAAGGATTTGTTAACGATGAACTATCCAGAATTTTCGCCATCAGTCTACGAGAATACACAAAGCAAATAGTAGATTATATGCGGGAAGCCGAAAAAGAATCTAAATCGTTTCAGGAAGTATTTTGGTTGCACTCAATAAAAGAAGCGACAGAGCACGGAGGAAAGCTTAGTATAAGGATATTCGAACATTAATCAGCCAAGAGGATTTTCTCAAGAGAGCGTTCCTAACGAACGCTCTCTCATCTTTTAAAAACAGGTTCTAACATCGTCCAGCTAGGGGAGATCAGTTCAGCCGCTTTCTCAAGAAGGCGGTTTTTACGTCGCACTACGCATCAATGAGGAGTCAAAAGCTTATCTTGTCTCACAATCTATGAATGAGGAGTCAATGTCGCATAATTTGTATTAGTTAGAATCTTACCCGCGGATCCGGGAATTCCGCCTATTTACTTAGACGGTTTTTTGGTAGGATTAGAGAAGAAAGGTCAAATTCATAAGATTAAATATTGAACTAATTTATGGTTATAGCAGTTTTTGGTTCTTGGATTGTAGGAGTTGTTTTTTTATATTTTGCACAAAAGCGACAAAAAATTCAGAAAAATGGATTTTAAGAATACTTGCGATTTTGTGTTTTGTTTGGCCTCTTATTGCTAGATATATATAGTAATTAGCCTATGGTTATATTTCAAAGCTGGTTGATTTTATTAGGCAGGTAGGTTTTTTTGAATAAAATTATAAAAGTAAACAACTATATGACTAAGTGGTATCAAAAATCAATATATATTGTAACAAGAAAAAACTTTCTTTCGATTTTTTTATTAATTTTTACTATATTTTTTTATATACTTGAAAGTATCACTGGAAAAGAAAAAAATATTAGTATGTTTTTCTTTGTATTGAACATTGGACAATATATTGGCGATAAATTTGCCAATAGACAAAAAAGAAACGCCCTTTTTATTTTTTTATTAATTTTTGCCATAATTTCTTATATAATCGAGGGCATTATTGGGAGCAATAAAAAAATTACCATACTCTTATTATCGTTAGCCGTCGGGCAACAGATTGGTTTTCTAGTTGCAAAATACAAAGCAAAAAATAAATAACCCGCACTAAACAAGCTCTAATATTGTCTAACTAGGGCAGTAGTCCCGATTTCGGCCGCCGCTCTCTCAAGAAAGTGGTTTTTTACGTCGCACTACGCATCTTGTGCGACATTTAAACTTATATTTGCTCCATTGTCCTGTAAATAATTGTAAAGTATAATGAAAGCAGTGTTGAAACATAAATTAAATTATTAAAACTATGTCAGAAGCTATAATCGGTTTAATTGGTGTTATAATTGGTGGCCTCATCGTAACTGTTGCTCAATTTATTACACATTTTTTAAACTACCGAAAATGGAAAAAAGAAATAAAAATTCAACACTTAAGATTGAGGCGAGATAAATTAGAGCAAGTGTTTAATAAGGCCAAAAAAGAAATATTAGACGGGATGACAAAGAACAGTTATGACATAGATATGATAAGCGATCTTCAATTTTATTTTCCTAAGGAAGTTTTTCAATCCTTTGAAAAAATAATAACAGGCAAGGAAGAAAGGGAGTTTAACAAGAAAATGCTCTTTTTTTTAATTATAAAAGAAATGAAAAAATCTTTAGCTAAAATTGACGAAGAAATTGAAGAAGAAATTAAATAATGAATACTTACAATCATGAATGACCAAAAAAAATTCTACCTTGTAAGGGAATTAGTATTGAAAGCCTACAAAATAGGCAAAGAGTTTAGAATTGATAAAAAGGAATTAAACAGATTTCTAGAATATGCAAAGACAAAATAAAAACAAAAGTCCAATAAAGGAGAGGGGTCTTAAATTAAACAAAATCTATAATGAAAATTGCCTATACACTATGGCAAAAATGCCTAACAATTTTGTTGATTTAACAATAACCTCGCCTCCGTATGATAATATACGAAAATATGGTGGCGACACTTTTAGTGAATTTGAATTGATAGCACAAGAGCTATATCGTGTTACTAAAAGGGGGGGTGTAGTTGTGTGGGTTGTCGGAGATCAAACAGTTAAGGGAAACGAAACAGGAACGTCTTTCAGACACGCTCTATATTTCAAACAGATAGGTTTTAATCTTTTTGACACAATGATATACCTTAAAACACCACGAGGAGCAGTTGGAAATAATAAAACATACTGGCAGACATTTGAGTATATGTTCATATTAAGCAAAGATACACCAAAGACAATAAATCTTATAAAAGACAGGGAGAATAAAGAGGAGCGAGGTGGCGATAACGGCACAAAACGGCTGTATGATGGCTCACTATTGAAACAAAGTAGGGCTGGATATTCTAAATACGGCAGGCGAACAAATGTGTGGAAATATCTTATAGGAAAGGGGCACTCCGCAAGTGATAAAATTGCTTATGAACATCCCGCCATATTCCCAGAAAAGTTGGCACAAGACCATATAATCTCATGGAGTAATAAAGGTGATATTGTATACGACCCCTTCATAGGTAGTGGCACGACAGCAAAAATGGCTATTCTCAACAATAGAAAATATATAGGTAGTGAATTATCTAATAAGTATTATAAGATAGCACAAAAAAGAATTAAGAATCTTTTATGAAATGTATTGAATGTAATCGTAATAAGGCGACACATGGAAAGTTTTGTGATTCCTGTTTCAACGAAACAAAAATATGCCGCACTTGCCAACAACGGAAAAGCATTTTTGAGTTTGAAAAGAATCAAAGAACTATTAGAGGCAAAGTCTCAAGAAGAGGTGAGTGTAAGGAATGCCGCAAGTGGAGAAAACCCATACCCATCAAAATAAGGATTGAGTATGAAAAAACACACCCACGACCACCTATAGGTAAGCCTTTTCATTGCCCCGTTTGTGATAGAACGATAATCAGGCAATATAAAAACGATGTTGTATTAGACCACAACTCCGAAACTGGCGAGATAAGGGGATGGGTTTGTAGACAATGTAATTCCAGTATGGGAATGATGAATGAGAAAGTGAGCATATTGAAACGAGCTATAAAATGGATACAGGGCACTTTGCGTATCTTCTTTTAGTGTTACTGTGGAATAATTATACAATTTATGAAAGCTTTAATTTTAGCCAGAGTTTCAACTGAAGAATAATTTAGCCCGAAGTTAAAGGGAATTTAAAAAAAGTCGAAGAATTAATTAAAATTAAATTTTTGAAAATATGGCAGAAGAACAAAAACAAATTAAAATTAATCTTGATCCGATTCTTTACGCGCTCTCTAACGTTAATATACGCTTTGGGGAAGAAGTTTTTGATTTCCTATTGATTTCAGGGAATCAAGGTCGTCAGTTTCAAGTATCACCGAAACATGCAAAGCGAATTTATTTACTTCTGGGTAAATCTCTTAATGAATACGAAAAGAAATTTGGTCCACTTGAAACTCAGCTTCTCGAAAAAAGAGAAACTGGAGGGCAAGAAAAGATTGGTTTCGGAAATAATTAAAATTTAGCCCAAATATAAAAGAGTAGGGGATAATAAAAATAAAAAATGGTAGATAAAGAGAAACTCTTACAATTTTTATTAAATGCGAGGACGAAAACTTATGCCGGAGCTGGTGGAAAAGTAAAGCCGGTTTTTAAGGGTTCAGATCAACTTGAATATAGAGAAGGGGATTGGTTTTATCGGGATGTTTATTATAATGGAAAGGGAATTTTTATGGGACTGGAAGCTGTTTATTATCAGGAGAAAGCTGTTTGGTCAATGTCGTATTATGGAAACTATAAAGGGATGTCCGAAGAGGAAATGGATAAAATTTTAAGGAAAGCACTTATAGCAAATTGGCAAAATGTAAGAATTTGGAAAAAAGTAGAATAGGAGAAAGATGATTATAAATATATTTGCCAGCCGGATTTTAAAGGTTCTATTGATGAGTTAGCTGGCGCGGAAAAGATTCTCAAGAGAGATAAAGAA
>Ga0315544_1002205_pt1 | contig 14018 bp, 9 predicted proteins | sample SalMarSW160130MG_2_FD_202543 | JGI IMG/M metagenome (GOLD analysis project Ga0315544, IMG submission 202543) | Salt marsh sediment microbial communities from the Plum Island Ecosystem LTER, Massachusetts, United States - Salt Marsh Sediment SW1601-130 ... | reverse complement strand
CCGTCTCCCCTTTTGCCTTGTAGTTCGTAACCTTCAAGCCTTCCGTCCTTAGAGAGCTTATCAAATATGATCCGTCGTTCATCAGTGTCGCCGTAGTAGTCCACGCTCCTGTGGCCGAGTAACTCGCGGATAGGTACGCCCAGGGCTTTGCCATATTCTTCATTCCCATAGAGGATCATGCTGTCCGATGCTCGAGTAATCACCACCGGGATCGGAGTCACCTCGGCAATGGCACGAAATCGCTCCTCGCTCTCCCGCAGCGCCTCCTCCGCCCGCTTGCGCTTGGTGATGTCAGTGATCACCGCCATGGTGCCAGTAGTATTGCCGCGACCATCACGCAGTGGAGCAGCTGAGATGCTGACGTCAATCAGGGAACCATCTTTCCGCTGCCGAAGTGTTTCCACTTCAGTTAATCCGCTTTCCAGCGCACGCAAGAACAAGGCATCGGCTTCATCCATTTTCTCTTCAGGGATAGCAGGATATTGATGTCCGAGGACTTCTTGTGCGCCCCAACCGAAGGTTCGTTCAGCCGCTGGATTCCACGCCTTAACGATTCGCTCTCTGTCCAGGACAAAGATGGGTAATGGCGACGCTTGAATCACTGCCTGAAGCATTTGAGTCGTCTCGCGCAGCGCCTCCTCCGCCCGCTTGCGCTCGGTGATGTCTACAAAGGTGCCGACCACACCCTCAAACTCTCCGCTCTCGGTTATGAGCGGCGCAGCGCTGACGTTGATCCACGAGATGGAGCCATCCGGGCGCTTGACGCCCATTACTACATCCTTCACCAGGCGCTTTTCCTTCATCGCCCGGGGACCGGTCATCTCCTCCAGCGGCATCGGCGTTCCATCAGGGCGGAGGATCTCCCCCCCTGGGCCAACGTAATTACGGCCTTCGATTTCAGGACGCTTGAGCCCCAGGATACGCTCAGCCGCGGGGTTGGCCTGGACGATCTGACCATCTGGAGCAATCACCACCACACCCTCAGCCATCGTTTCGAACAGACTCCGAAGGCGTTCCTCGCTCTCCCGCAGCGCCTCCTCCGCCTGCTTGTGCTCGGTTATTTCCTTTCGCAGTTGTTCATTAGCCCGTGTTAGCTCAGTGGTGCGCTGCTCTACCAACTCCTCAAGATGGTCGCGGTATCGCCTTAGTTTCTCTTCCGCTCGCCCCCGCTCGATGGCATAACGAATGGAACGCTCCAGCAACGGCGCGCTGAGCTCACTCTTATCCAGGTAATCAACCGCGCCGGCTTTCATGGCCACCACATCCACCGCGTGGTCTCCCCGGCCAGTCAGCATGATGATGGGCACTTTACAGCCGCTGACGATGGCGGCGCGCAGCAGTTCCAGGCCGTCCCGTTCTCCCAGACGGTAGTCCACCAGGTAGACATCGTGCTCCGCCCGCTCCATCACCTCCAGAGCAGCCTCGTAGGTGTTCACCCATTCCAACTCGAAGCGAGCCTCTTCGGCTTCGGCGAGCAGGTCGCGCGTCAACACGCAGTCATCTTCGTCGTCGTCCACCATGAAGACGCGGATAAGCTCTTCGTTCATGTCCATTTGCTCCATCCTTACTTACCAAAAAGCCAGCCGTAGACGCGCGGGCGCTTTCGGCTGGCATGGAAGGTAGGCATCGGCACCCACGTTGTGAATTTCAAATTCACTTCCATTTATAACGTCAGAAGTGAGCTATGTCAAGCCTCCATTGAGCGCGACTCGATCGCTGCCTCAACTGCCTCGATTATCTGGAGGTAGCCCGTGCAGCGGCAGAGGTTGCCGGCCATGGCTTCCTCGATCTGTTCAGCGCTGGGCTGGGGGTTCTCGTCCAGGAGGGCTTTGGCCGACATGATCATGCCCGGCGTGCAGTAACCGCACTGCACAGCCCCCTGCTCGATAAAAGCCTGCTGCAAGGGATGTAGTTCGTCGCCGCGGCTCAGGCCCTCAATCGTAACCACCTCCCGGCCGTGGGCCTTCATGGCTGGCAGCAGACAGGAGAGCACCGCCTGGCCGTCCATTACCACCGTGCAGGCCCCGCACTCACCCTCGTTGCAGCCTATCTTGGTGCCCGTGAGACCCAACTTGTCGCGCAACACGTCCGCCAGCAGCTCAAAAGGCTCGACCTCCACGGTCACGGATTCGCCGTTCAACGTCATTGTCAAAGAATCCATAATGGCTCACCTCCGCAGATTTGGATATTGGAGATTAGAGATTGGAGATTGCTCTCTGCACGGCCCGCTCCAGTCCGCGGCGTACCAGCACTTTGATCACCTCCTGGCGGTACTCCTTGGAGGCCCGCAGGAGGCTGGAGCGGGGATGCGATTCCTGCATCGCTATCTCCCCCGCTCTGGCCATCGTCTCCAGTCTGATCGGTGCACCGTGCAAACTCTCCTCGGCCTGGGACGCGCGGAAGGGAAGCGGAGCCACCGGTCCCAGGGCAATGCGCGCCGATTCAAAAGCCTGGCCGGCTTCGTTCAGGGTAACGACCACGGCGCAGATGAGGATGGGCAGGGCCAGCGCGCGGCGGCGGGCAATGCGCTCCAAAGCCGACCCCTGCCGTTCGCCCAAAGCCTGAAAACGGAAGGCAGCCAGCATCTCCCTGGTGCTGTCCACCCTGGAAACGCCCGGCCCGGCGAAGAGGTCTGGCAGCGGCACCCACTTTCGCCCCGCCCCACCGGCGATCTCCGCCTCGGCCTCCAGTGCCAGCAAGGCGGTAGTGCCATCGGCGGCGGGCATGGCGTTGACCACGTTGCCTCCCAGCGTGCCCACGTTGCGGATCTGCAGCGAGCCTACGGCTCGGCAGGCCTGGGCCAGCACCGTGGCCCGCTCTCGGATCAGCGGTGATTCGCTGGCCTGGCGGTGGGTCACGTTGGCGCCGACGACGATCATCCCATCTTTGAGCGTTATCCTGCCCAGCTCCGGGATGCGGGTGATGTCCACCAGGCAATCGGCGGCCCGCCGGCCCTCGGTCAATTCGATGATCAGGTCGGTGCCGCCAGCCACCAGCCGTGCCCGTCCCTCGCGCTCGGCCAGCATAGCCAGCGCTTCCTCCACCGAGGAAGGGAAAAGGTATTCTTGCCACATTGTAGTATTGCTCCTAATTATCTGAGTGGGGCCAAAATCTGCGGGTCACATCTTACCTAAGTTCGCTACTTTGCTAGCCCCAACTTACTTCGCACAAACCATCGTCTGCTTTATCCACCCATTCTTTCAGGTACTCTTCGCTCATACAACACCTCTCCTCGTTCCAGGATTTCTCGGATGAAGTGGTCACCGATCTCCAGCCGGTAGCGGATCTCGTCCGGTGTGCGCGCTAGAATATCCATGGGAAAGGGAATGTCCAACAACTCTTTGGCAATAGCAGCGCTCCGTACCGCCGGTCGCTCGCTGCTTTCCATTACCACCAGCAAGTCCACATCGCTATCGGCCATGGGCTTGCCATAGGCGTGAGAGCCGAACAGAAGAATGCGCTGCGGGTCGAAAGCTCTCTTGATACGTCGCACGACTTCTTGCAACTGCTCTACGGTGGCGGGCGAAAGTCTGGTCAAAGTAACCCCCTTAGAGTCAGTCATTGATTTCTCTCCTTGTTCTTGAGAATCGAGCTTGAGTGGTTTCCTGAATTATACATCATCTTTATGAAAAGAGAAAGCCCGGAGTTTCCTCCGGGCTGTTTTGAGAAGTTGATTCTCAGGCCACGCTCAAGATTCTGCTCTGTACTCCTCCGGCCCCTCACGCACAGCATAAGTCGGCGTCAGCGTCACCAGGGGTTGGAAGGCCCTCGCTTCTTCTCTTTCCCTCCGAAACTTGAAGGTGCTTACTGCATCCCTGAACGATTCCAGATAGGCATAGTAATCTTCGGCGACGGCTGTGTAGGTCAACTCATAGAACTGGACGCCCTTCTTGAAGATGATCTTTCTCTCAATGATGGGTGTTTCTTTGGAATTTACGTTGTAGAGCGGCAAGGGCATAGTGTAGCTGATCTCGATCTCTACGGCATCAACGCCGACGAGAGTACCCCGCGCGCGAGAGATTTCACAGAAATTCGCTAGTTGGCGGCTTTTCCTCAGATAATCCTCCACCACTTCTGCTACAGTAGCGAACTTACCTTTTCGCTCCCAGGCAGGGAAGACGTGAACGGTTATGGTCAAGCTGAAGGTGTCATCCCGGTTTCTCGGGCCCAGGATGAAGACCCCGCTGTGACCGTCTCGATCAAACTCCCTCACCTGCCAGGCCGCAGGGTAGAGAAACTCGAAGTCCAGACGACGGTTGGTACTGGTGAAGGCTGTCCTCTGTTGTCCCACCTCGCGGGGGATTGCGGCTTCCCCTTTTTGCTGTAACCGCCGCCGCTGCACTTCCAGGTCTATGGCAGCCAGATCAGTCCGAGGCTCCGGAATGCCCAATGCACGGCGCCGTCGTTTCCATTCCTCCAGCAAGTCGCGCAGTTCACTATCATCGATTATTCTACGAGCGGTCAAAACGCTCACCCTACCGCCCTCACCGCCTCCATGTACCGCTTCACCCTCTCCACATCCACCGGATTCTCGGCGATGCCGTCAACTTTGAGGGCAGTGCCGACGATGGCACCGTCGGCGTACTGGAGGAACTGGGCGACGTTGTCGGCGGTGGTGCCGCTGCCCATGAGGATGGGGCGGGTAGCCAGCTCCCTGGCTCGCCTCACTTTCTCCAGCTCCGGCGCAGCGCCGGTCATCTTGCCGGAGACGATGAGGGCATCGGCCAGGTAGAACTCGGTCCACTCGATGTGGGTAGCCAGATCAATACCAGGGAAGGCCACAGAGTGCTTCTTGTCCACGTCGGCGAACAGCTTGATGTGCTCCGCCCCCAGGTTCTTGCGCCAGCGCAGCAATTCGGCAGCGCAGCCTCGATCGAACTCCCCTGTGTCCCACACCCTGGCCCCGGTGAGAAGGCAGACGCGGATGAAGTCGGCCCCGGCCGCCACGGCGATGGCCAGCGTCACCCGCCCGCCGTTGTGGATCACGTTGATGCCCACCGGCACGTCCACCGCCTCGACGACGGCCCGGGCGGCCACGGCCTGGGTCGTCATCTCTTCGGGCGGCACATCCATCCCCACGTAGTAAGGCAAGTCCCACATGTTCTCCACGATGAGCCCGTCAACGCCTCCGCTGATGAGGGCTTCCGCGTCCCGCAGAGCGTGCTCAATGACGGCCTCCAGACCGTAGAAATCATAGCCCGGTGCGCCAGGCAAGGGGAGAAGATGCACCATGCCAATGACGGGCTTCTCCACCCCAAACATCTCTTTTAGCGACTTCAACCGCAGACTATCCAGTCTTTCTTTCCATTCTGGAATCATATTTCGCACCTTCCTTCCTCGCTCGGCCTGGATTGTCAAATCCAGGCCCTACCCGCCGGATTTGGCAATCCGGCAGGAGCAGTTGGGATAATCATTAACCCAGAAAATCAATGAGAAAGCGCAACTCCTCCCGCCAATCCTGCCACGCTGGCTGGGCCAGGTGCGTCGCCAGAAAGGCGCGGACTTCTCCTCTCTCCGCCAGGGAAGTCCCCGCCCCTTCGACCGAGGCGGTCAGCGCGCCCAGGGCGTCGGCCAGCAGCGCCGACTCCCGCCAACCCCAGCCCTCCAGCCTCCCCAGGATAAGCCCGGCGTCGAAGCTGTCGCCGGCGCCGGTGGTGTCCACGGTGGACACGGCGAAACCGGGGACTGTGAACACCATTTCAGCACTGCCTATCGCGCAGCCGCGCTTGCCCAGCTTGAGGGCCACCACTCCCACGCCGCAGTCCAGCAAGCACTTTATGGCTTCCTCGACATCCCGACAGCCCGTCAAATACTCCGCCTCAGCCTGATTGGGAAAGAGAATATCAACCTGGGGCAAGATCGCCTTTACCCGGTCGGTGACTCTCATCACCGCCTCCAGCCCCAAATCCGCTGTAATCATTAAGCCCGCCTCGCGAGCCACCTCCAGGGCGCGTAGGGCGGCGTCCCGCTGGGAAGCTGCCAAAAGGGAGTACCCGGAGAGGTGAAAGATACGGGCCTTGGCGATGTAGCTTTCGTCCAGCAGAGCGGGGTCGGTGCGGACGTTAGCTCCTCGGCAGCCGAACATAGTGCGCTCACCATCGGGGGTGACGGCGATGAGCATTATGCCCGTCATGGTCTGAGGGTCTCGCTGAATACAGCGACCGTCCACCCCCGCCTCGGCCAGGCCGGCCAGGGCCAGCAGGGCCAGGACATCCTCCCCCACCCGCCCGATGATACCCACGTCCACCCCGAAGCGGCTCAGAACGATAGCCGTGTTGGCCGCTGAGCCTCCGCAGTAGATGTGCCCCTGCTCAGCCAGGCCCTCCCCACCTTTTTGTGGATAACCGGGGACGTGGGCGATTACGTCTATGTTTATGTCACCTATGGTAACAACTTGGGGCATTTCACTCCTCCTCTCACAGAACAGATCACACTTCCCTCACTCACAGGTCTCCCCCCAATTCGCCGCCACCTTCATGATGTCCACGACGGTGATGATACCGTCGCCATCGAGGTCGTAGCGGGATTCCCATTCAGGATCATCGTCCGTCATACGCCATCTACTGGCCACCTCCATGATGTCCGCCACGTTCACGACGCAATCACAGTTTAAGTCGCCGAAGAGGTTGCACAGCCTGGCAGTGACCTCTTGGGGGCTATTCTGGGTGCCTGAGATCGTCGCTGTGACGGTGATGGTTCCAGTATAGATGTCTGCGGAGAGGCCAGCGACGTCAACCGATACGCTCATGCTGACGGGAACGGCGCCAGAGGTTGGATTGATGCTTAACCAGTCGGCGTCCTCGGTGGCTGTCCAATCGAGCAGGCCGCCGCCAGTGTTGGCGATGCCGACGCTCTTGGGCGGAGGATTGGCCCCACCTTCTTGGGCGTAGAAGGTGAGGGCGACGGGGACTACTTGGAGGATAGCTACGTCGAAGTCGGTATAATTGTACGCTTGAGTGGTGTAGAAGTCGGATATGAGGAGATATGTAACAGGATCGAAGCCATAAGTTATCACCACATCACCGACACGATATGGCCCGTCTCTCCGCAAAGCGCTAATCGCTGCGCCATTGAAATCGAGAGAGATGGCATTGGTACCAGTGACAAGGTTAGTCGTAGTGTAGACGCTGGCAACGTCCTGCCAATCAGCATCGAGGAGGCGCGCGGTGACGGTATAGGTACCTGCATAACGCACATCTATCGAAGCATTGACCCTCAATAAGTCGTGTTTGCCGTTGCCATTGGTGTCCACTCCCTGGTCGGTAGCATAGATGGAAACGATGATGGGGTCTCGCTGGAACTGGTTATAGGTGTAAGCGCTGGTGGTGTAGGCAAGAGCGCGGTAGTCGGCCCGCACTGGCGTTGCGCTACTGAGATCCAGGAGCGCCAGGTTCCGCAACTGGTAAGGACCATCAAGGCCGGAGCGGGCGATGGTTTCCCCGCTGAACAGCAATGGAATGTCAGTCACGCCGACCGTCAGGGTGATTTCCGTTGCCGCGTCTACCACGTAATTGCCCTCAGTGTCAGTTAGCATGCCTACCAGTCTGTAGCTGGCGGTGTCAGTAACACGGACCCCCGTGGTGATGACCAGTGTATTGTACAACCCGTCGCCATTGGTGTCGAAAAGCCCTTCCGCGTAGCTATCGTTGAGGCTGGCCCCAGTTGAGGCCACAGCCGCCTGGGTGGAGGTGACCCGGGAAAACGCCGTGCCGCCTGAGGTACCTTCAGCGCTGACCAGGATCAGGTAGTAGCCGATCTGGGAGGTGTCTGTGAAAGTGTTAGTGTACCAGCCGTCGTCTGCTGCGCCGTCGCCGTGGAGACCATCGTCATAGAGATTGGTGGTAGCCGCCGTCGTACCAGAGAAGAATACGGTAGCGGTGACCACAGCACCAGTGACGGGGGCCGGGCCATGCCGAAGGTTTGCGCTGATCTGAACCGGCTCGTTCACCGCGTACCAATCCTTATCAACTTCAGCAGTCACGGTGATTGTCGAACTGACCGCCGTCACCAGCAGATATTCCTCGCCGTCGGTGTAGGTATTAGTGGCGGTGATTTGGGCCGTCCACTGGCCAGCTTCAGGACCTTCCAGGATATAGCCCACCGTCTTGTCAGTGATGGACGCAGTATAGGTGATAGCGGCGCTTGCGGACGGATCTATCTCCTGGCCCTGTGGATCGTACAATGTCAGCCCCATGCTGTCAGCGTAGCCCCACATCAAGGACACACTGGCCGCATCGCCGTCTATGGCGATGGTGTGAGTTAGCACCTCGCAGCTGCTGATAGTTCCCACTATTGGGGAAGGATATTGAACGGGGTTGCCCGCCGCTCCCGAGCTGATCGGTCTGACAGGGGCTTCCTCCCTGGAGCCTGCCTGCCGGGTTGCATAGGACATGGCACCTGCTCCATCGAATGCAATAGGTTGCAACAAGGGTCGCACTGTGTTCGTGAAGACGAACTCCTCGCTGTGGAGACCGCTATGATCGGTGGCCATAGTCTCGGTACGGATGTAGTCCGGGGGCACAGATGGTATCAGGTCGCCGTGGACGCTGCTCACCGCAACCACTCCGTCGTTGGGTGATAGCCATTTTTCCAAATATCCCCACGGGGTACTGGACTTGTTCCCGGCCACGGTGTAGAGGAAATATTGATCATAAGCTCCATGCCCCTCGTCCGTGTTGAAGCGAAACATTCCCACAGGGGATAGCTCGTGGAGTACATCAGACTGGAATAAGCTCGCCAGCCAACCAATCAAGCCTTCTCCCAGTCCCTCATTGGGTGTGCCCAGGACGATGGCGTTTTCCACCGCGTCTTCTAGTCCCATGCTCTGCAGTCTCTTCCAGGTAGCCCGAACGTCAACACCTCCCTTGCTATGCCCCACCAGGTTGACCTTGTCAACTCCATATCTGTACTTCACTTTCAGGATGTGGGCGATAATGTCAGCGGAATTATCCTTGTAGCTCTTGAGCCCGTCTGTGTAAGCTCGTACATCGGACTCGGCCTCACCTGTCCTGGGCCCTTGTGTCCCGTTCTCAGTGGTGCTTTGCACGTTGGGGAACCTGTACTCAGCTAGAAAGCCTTTTGAGCCATCGGCGTTGACCCAGTTCTGCCAGGGGTTCCAGCCATTGTGGTAAGGTGTCAGGTCACAAAATGGCGAACGACAGAGTATTTCCTTTACGATATCGAGTCCATGCACCAGGAGCACCGGCCGGGTCCCCGGCACCATGAACCGCGCCCAGGCCACCTGGGTGGCCCAGCCCTGCCCGCCTTCGTCTATCTCGATGCGGATAGTGTTGTGAGCGTGGGTAGTGTCAGGGGGGACCGCACCGCTGCTCAGGTCGGGGAAGTGGAGCCAGTCCGTGGGAATGGGAAAACTGTCGGGCCACCAACCTCCATCAACGCCCGTCAGCTGTCCCACTTCATGATCGTTGACGAAAACGCGGTCTACCTCGTCCGGATCCACATCGAAAGCCTGGATGGTCAACCAGGAGTATTCAGCCACGCTCTTGCCGATGTAGGATGAGTCCAAGGTGCCATTGTCGTTCTGTCCGTAGTAGCGGTCTATTACGATGTCAATCTCGATGGGGCCTTGCTCCGCGTATTTGTAGCCCTCGGTGGGGTCCGTGCCATCAAACATCTCGTCGGTCGGGGTGGACGGCGGAGGGGCCGGTGTGGTGGGTGGGTTTTCTCCAGGCGTAGGCCCCGGCCCGCCCGTGAAGCGCAGGATGAACAGCCCGCCTTCCCCATCGGCGACGTAGGTGTAGTTCCCCGCCACCGCCACACCATAGGCACCCCCCGGCGTATCGTAGAAGCCGGCCTCGGTGAGGGCCGCAGGGTTGGAGACATCGATGATGCGCAGGCTGACACCATCGGCGACGTAGGCGTAGTTCCCCGCCACCGCCACGCCCCGGGCCGACCCCGGCGTATCGTAGAAGCCGGCTAGGGTGGGAGTGACAGGGTTGGAGACATTGATGATGTGCAGGCCATACCAATTGGCGACGTAGGCGTAGTCCCCCGCCACCGCCACGCCCCGGGCATCCCACAGCGTGCCATAGGAGCCGGCCTCAGTGGGAGCGGTCGGGCTGGAGACATTGATGATGCGCAGGCTGCCACCATCGGCGACGTAGGCGTAGTTCCCCGCCACCGCCACGTCCTTGGCATACCCCATGTCATAGAAGCCGGCCTCGGTGGGGGCCGCAGGGTTGGAGACATTGATGATGCGCAGGCCGTCATATCCATCGGCGACGTAGGCGTAGTTCCCCGCCACCGCCACGCCCAAGGCACCCCCCGGCGTGTCGTAGAAGCCGGCCTCGGTGGGGGCCGCAGGGTTGGAGACATTGATGATGCGCAGGCCCCTACTCGCAGCGGCGACGTAGGCGTAGTTCCCCGCCACCGCCACGCCCTCGGCAAGCCCCGGCGTGTCGTAGAAGCCGGCCTCGGTGGGGGCCGCCGGGTTGGAGACATTGATGATGTGCAGGCCAACCCAATCGGTGACGTAGGCGTAGTTGTTCCCCGCCACCGCCACGCCCCGGGCCATCCCCGGCGTGGCGTAGAAGCCGGCCTCGGTGGGGGCGGCAGGGTCGGAGACATTGATGATCCGCAGGCTATCCCAATCGGCGACGTAGGCGTAGTTCCCCGCCACCGCCACACCACGGGCCTTCCCCGGCGTATCGTAGAAGCCGGCCTCCTCGGGGGCGGCAGGGTTGGAGACATTGATGATGCGCAGGCCGCCACTCCCATCGGCGACGTAGGCGTAGTTCCCCGCCACCGCCACGCCATAGGCAAGCCCCGCCGGCGTACCGTAGAAGCCGGCCTCGGTGGGGGCGGCAGGGTTGGAGACATTGATGATGCGCAGGCTGCCAACATACTTAACGGCGACGTAGGCGTAGTTCCCCGTCACCGCCACGCCCAAGGCCTCCCCCGGCGTGTAGTAGAAGCCGACCTCGCTGGGGGCCGCCGGGTCGGAGATGTTGATGATGCGCAAGCCCGCCCCAACAGCGGCGACGTAGGCGTAGTTCCCCGCCACCGCCACGCCCTTGGCATACCACGACGTGTCGTAGAAGCCGGCCTCGCTGGGGGCCGCCGGGTCGGTGACGTTGATGATGCGCAGACCCTTATAATGATCGGCGATGTAGGCGTAGTTCCCCGCCACCGCCACGCCCCTGGCATCCCCCGGCGTGTCGTAGAAGCCAGCCTCGCTAGGGGCCGCCGGGTCGGAGACATTGATGATGCGCAGGCCACCCTCATCATCGGCGACGTAGGCGTAGTTCCCCGCCACCGCCACGCCCCACACGATGTCGGGCAGTACCTCTGTCTGGCCCGCCAGCGTGGGGTTGGCCGGGTTGGATATATCCAACACCACCAGCCTTGGCCCCACGCCCAGGTAGGCGTAGTCTCCCTGCACGGCCACGGCATAGGATTCGCCGCCGATCTGGCCCACGAATTCCACGTTCTGGGCATCGGCGGCGGTGGTCGTGCCGGGGGATTGAACCACTGATGCCACTGAGGGAACACTGAAAGCACTGAGAGGAGCACCACGTTCAGTGGCCGCCGCTTCAGCTTCCAAGTCAGTGCTGTTCAGCCCGGTCAGTGATTCCAGTGGTTGCCGCTCCAGGCGGGGGGCAGCAGAGATGCGGGTGGTGGCGCCGGGGGAGCTGTCAACGAATGGGGAACGAATAAACGAATGGGCCGCAGCCGTTTCACTTCCCGAGGCGGATTCGTTTATTCGCTTTGGATTCGTTGACAGGGACGCCACAGTAGGGGCAGCGGTGCCAGCCTGGGGCAGGGCGGTGAGGATGAGGAAGGTGGTCAGGGCCAGAGCAGCAATCGGCGGAAGGGCTCGCTTCAGTGTTGCGTTAATGCGTCTTTGCTTCATCGGAAGCTCCTTTACTTCGACAGGCTCAGTACAAGTCTGGTTACCTGCGGACACAAAACGCCAGCCTCAGGGCACACAAGGGCGCGGCCTCAGCATCAACGGATAGCAAACAGATAAGCGGATAAAGACCATCGCCAGATCATCCGTTTATCCGCTGCCCATCCGTTGCCTCACAACAACCGCAGCCTGGTCACGCGGGGATCAGTGATCACCTCTTTTCCCCTTCTCCAGTCTGCGGCACCGGGACAGAGAGTGGCTAATGTTTTATCCGGGCTGCAACTCAGGCATCGGATCGGAGGCTAAAGCAATCTGTAACTGACGCCCATCCCCCAGATAAATGTGATCACCTTGAACGCGAATGGGGCTGGCCAACGGTGCGATGAGTTGTAGACGTCCCCTGACGATGTGCGCCTTCAGGGTAATCAGTACGGTCGCCGGACGGGGCACGTGACACTCACGGTCCAGGGACTGAATAGCGTCTTCATCGTCCATCTCAAGGGTTTCGACCGGTAGCCAGCGCAAACTGTCGCCGGCCAGCACCTGCTCCAACTGTTCCAACGACAGCCTCTGCTCTTGAATCATCTGGTTATAACGTCCACCCAGGTATTCCCAGGCCAGCGAGTAACGCAGCGTGATCTGCCCGTTGTGCGTTTCGACGGCGTAGGCATCGCTGTGCCATGTACCGTCCCCCCCTCTTCGTTGCAACTTTCTGATCCTGGTCATATTACACTCCCCCTTGTCTTAACTGTTCCAGATATGCTTTGGCCTCTTCCGCGCGATCTTGCTCTAACAAAAAGACACCAATGCTGCTTTCGAGAAGATAATTCAAATCTGTGTCATCGGCGCGGTTGGCTTTGACCAGCGTTGCCACCTCAAAGTAGCAACCGTACTGCCGGAGTAACACGTCTTGCAGATATAGATGTTCTTCGTAGATAGCGGCCACGTGGGCCGACAGGTGATCTGCCAACACGCGCGCCAGTTCTTTTTGGGTGTAACGGTAAGGGTCAATCCCAGCCCGTTGTAAGGTGCGAATCTCGACAATCTCGTGGATGAGAATGCTGGCGCCGTAAGGCCCACCGCTTTGAACGGCCTCATCCCAGACCGTTTCATTCAGTCCTGATTGTAGAATGTGGATGTACCTTTCGATACATCGCAGGTCATCGGTGGTAATATTGTAGCGGTTGAGCCCTACCGTGTCAAAACGAGTCCATAGCTGCTGATACTGGCTTGTTGACATTGCTGTCCTTTTTTGGTTGGTTAAAATAGTCATCCTCGTTGGCTGGCCCAGGCAGCGTGCGCAGACGTGAGCACGAGCCAACACAGCAAGTGATCAGGTGAACTGATGCCTCGCCAACCACAGCTATTCTATCACAATGTAGCCCCCCTGTCAATCCTCAACTTGACATTTACCCCGTTTGTTGGTAAAATACTTGCCACAAAGCAAGGCGCATTCGTCTAGGGGTCAAGGACACTGCCCTCTCAAGGCAGAAACAGGGGTTCGATTCCCCTATGCGCTACCAAAAGAGCCCAAGTTGACACTTGGGCTCTGGCATTTCACAAGCTCACTCGAAGAGCTTGGCGATCTCATCCCTTTCAAAATGAGGGAAGTCTCTCACCACCCCGCCAGCCATCAGCTTTAGCCCCTCTTCCCGGGCCACGACCTGGCCGATGATCGCGGCCGCGATGCCCGCCTCGTCCAGCTTCTCAATGACCCGCACTGAGTCCTGCGGCGACAGGACGATGAGCAGCGAGCCGGAGGCGATGATTCCCAGGGGATCGAGACTGTAATCGCTACAGAGGAGGGTCGTCTCCGGCAGCACCTCGATCCGCTCCCGATGCACCACCAGGCCCACCCCGGCCGCCTGGGCCAGCTCCCGCAGGCCCATGGCCAGCCCGCCCTCGGTGGGATCGTGCATGGCGTGAACCCGCGCCTGGGCAGTGGCGATCCGGGCCTCGCGCACCACGCTGATGCCCGGCTGATGGAGGAAACCCTGGCAGCGGTCAATGAAATCCACCGGGTACTTGCCAGCCAGCTCCCCCGCCTTCTCCCGGGCGATGATGGAGGTGGCCTCGATGGCGAGGCCCTTGGTAAGGATGATGTCGTCTCCCACCTGAGCCCCGGCGGTGGTCACTAGCCTGTCTCGTT
>Ga0315544_1002193_pt1 | contig 14074 bp, 15 predicted proteins | sample SalMarSW160130MG_2_FD_202543 | JGI IMG/M metagenome (GOLD analysis project Ga0315544, IMG submission 202543) | Salt marsh sediment microbial communities from the Plum Island Ecosystem LTER, Massachusetts, United States - Salt Marsh Sediment SW1601-130 ... | reverse complement strand
TTCCCTAGAGAAACTGGGTTAGCTATGGAATATGAAGAGGAAGGGAGTATCCGAAGAGGCTTCCTTTTAGGCAACTCCTCCGTTATAACGACTTGTGCTTACGGCGCAGAGGGAACGTAGCACCCACTAAGGAAGGCTTCATCTATAACGACAATAGGCGTAATACTACCTTCTGGAACACCATAATCATACAGGTAACCTTCAATCATGCCTGCTCCGTCTATGATGTCCATATCCCCGAGATCATAGGAGCCGTATAACAATAGGTCGAGCAATTGAACAGGCAATGTATCATCTTCAACGATTTCGCCCTCAGAGGTTACGCCCTCTACCTCGACCTTGAAGCTTCCGTCTTCTCTAATCCAAACTTCACCATTTTCCAAGTCAAAAGATTCGGGTTCAGGAGCAAACAGGTCAGATTCGAATACTGCTCTTGCACCACCGGGTTGGCTTTTGGCGAAGAGTGGTACAACAGCAATTAAGCCAATCACCAAAGTTACGAGGATGCCGAGTGCGATTGATTTGTTCATCTATTTCTTTCCCCTTCTTTATTGTTAGTCTTTGAGATTTGTCTTTCACCTACCATTCCCAAATTATTCCGTAGGGATCACTCCTGTCGATCTTAGGCATGGGGTTATATATAGCTAGATTAAAATCCCTAATAACAAGAGCAAGGATTCCTCTACAAGATTATAACCGACCATATTTCAGGTCGGTTTCACCATTAGCTCCCTGCCACCCAGGTGACCAAGCAGAGGTGCCAATTCAAAGTCATCCTTATTAGTAGTAAGACTCGTTTTTACATTATAACAGCTATGAATGACAAGTCAACCTATCAGACTTAACTTTACTTAACTATTTCAGCGCAGTGTTCAATATGCCTCGGAGAAGAAAAGTGAAGATACATTCCACTGCAATAACAAACTCTGAAATTCTGGATACGTAAGGACTGTGAATTCTTATCAGGGGTATCAATATTGGCGAAAGTGAACTGTTTTGTTATAATCACGGCCATAGCCAATCATTAGTCACCGAAAGGATTATCCAGCCGGCTGTGGAAATAGCTTACGTTCAAACGTTATCCGGTACCAGCCCAAGGAACTATCAAGGAGCAGCGATATGCCTGAAGAAATCACCAGTAGTGTAGAAGCCCTCGAGGTGGAAGCCGAAAAGATACTCGCAGAGGCAGAGACCAGAGCCAGTGAAATTGTCCTCGAAGCTAAGGAGGAGGCCAAGAAAATGCTTTCTTCTCAGTTGCCGTTAGATGACGTGAAAACTGAGTGTGAGAAGACTGTAAGCAGCGCCAGGGCGGAAGCCGACAAAAGAATCAAAGACTCTGAGAAGAGAGCCGCCGAAATCAACATCAATGCCGATAAAAAAGTGAGGGAAATTACGGAGCTCGTGGTGAATATTGTCAAGGGGAAGAGCTGACGTGGTACCTCTAGTCGTCAATACCCCTGACCCCATGGTTAAAGTCAGGATAATGACTACCAAAGACCACTCCACCGAGACCCTTAAAACACTACACACTGCTGGTGTGCTTCATGTTGAGGAAAGCGAAGAGCTAAAGCCTGTGGACAAAGAAGCAATTGAACGGGAGAGAAGAAAAATCGGTGAACTGTTAACCAGCATTAACGACGTATTAGCTTATGTACCACAGGGAGAAAGGGTATCGCTGGGAGAGGATGTGGAGGTTACATACGACAGGCCTCTTGATGAAATTGACAGTGGGGTGAGGGCGTTATGCACCAAGCTCGGCAAAATGCATGAAATAGCCGCCAAACTCAAAGACCACGTTAACGAGCTCACGGAACTAGGCAAGTATCTTGGCTCTCTAGGGCACCGGGCTGATGTCAAATTGAGAGATTTAAGTTTTTCCGGCAGTTACCTCTTCTCCCGGGTGTTCGTGTTTCCCAACGAGGTATTTGAGACCCTATACACTAAACTTAGAGAGTACCTGCTCGAGAACATTGTGGTCACGATAGAAAACGAGACCGTCTTGTATGCCATTGCCAAAACTGAAAAACGGGAAACCATAGAGACTATTGTCAGGGATGGCGGGGCAAAAACTCTCCTCATACCAGAAAAAGATTTGACTCTTAAAGAATTCCTTGAGACAGCCAACACTAATATCCACACTTTTGAAGAAGAACTGGCAAAGCTTCAGATCGAGATTGAGAATAAGACCAGAGAGAATCTGAAGACCCTCGTCCTTTTCAGAGAGGCATTATCAGCCGAGACAGAAAGGTTAGCAGTCTTAGCCAAAGCCAGTGAAGCAAAATACGTTAGATTAATCGAGGGTTGGGTTCCAGAGATTAATGTTGAAGCTGCGATTTCGGAACTCAGGGAGAAGGTAGGCTATGTGTTCATTGACACGAGCAAGCCAGAGCAAACGGAGGAGCCGCCCACCAGGATGAGGAATGCAACTGCGGTCAAGCCGTTCGAAGTCATTGTGAACTTGTTTGGTACCCCGAAGTATAAGGAATGGGATCCTACTCCCGTAATAGCATACTCCTTTGCCTTTTTCTTTGGCATCATGCTGGGAGACGTAGTGTACTCCGCCCTCCTCATGCTATTTGCCACCTTCGGCCTGCGACTTCTCGTTGATGACCCCAAAACTGAAGGTTTCAAGCTATTCCAAAGGATAATTTACATAAGCGGCGGCGTTGGTCTGGTTATTGGTCTGCTTACGGGTAACTATTTGGGCAATTTCTACGAGTTCTTTAAAATCGAGACTTTGACGCTTGTCGAACCAATTAAGTATTGGCTTTCAGACCCCGTGCACTTCATAGGACTCTCTTTGGTAATAGGTCTGGTCCATGTAAACACAGCTCACGTGCTCGCACTTGTTAGAGGAATAAGAGAGGGACAGAAAGCGATAGTGCCCAACAAAGCCGGGCTGTTTCTACTTCAGATCGGCGCCGTACCTTGGATTATGCACGTCATACTTGGCATGAATCTTCCTCTGCTGACTGGACAAATATATTCTATCCTGTTATATGTTGCGATTCTGGGCGTACTATTGATCGTCGCCTCTTCCTTCATGGAGAAGGGCGCCTTTCTGGGCAGTATCTTCTGGCTATTTGATATCACCGGCATAATGGGCGACGTTATGTCATATGCCAGGCTGGCAGGTGTGGGGCTGGCCACATATTATCTGGCATACTGCTTCAACCTGATGGCAAGGTTACTATACGGAATGATGCCTGCTGGCATAGTCCAGCTTATCGTTGGCTCCTTAATATTTGTATTAGTTCTGCTTTTTGGACATGTACTCAACTTGGCTCTCAGCACGATAACATGTTTTGTACACTCCCTCAGGCTATGTTTTGTGGAGTTCTTGTTCAAGTTCTATGAAGGAGGCGGCAGGGCATACAGCCCGTTTCGGTTGAGGGCCCGACCTGCGTCTGTCAAAGTATGAACGCAGAAAGAATATTTTTAATTAACGGAGGTGTAAGATGTTAATCAGCCCCGAATCCCTGGCAGTCGTCGGAGGTGCCATAGCGTTAGCCGGTGGCCTGGCAGGGTCTTCAATCGGCATCGGCATCGCTGGCTCTGCCGGGGCAGCTACGCTGTCCGAGGAACCAGGGCAACTCAGAAATGTCATTCTTTTGGCGTCGCTACCGATGACCCAGACCTTTTATGGCCTCATAACACTGATACTTGTTCTGACGACGGTACTCACCCGACTTGGCGCCATGACCGATGGCGGTGGTATGGGTCTCGCGGTGTTGGGCATCGGCATCATAACCGGCGCTGCTGAAGCATTCTCGGGAGCGTACCAGGGCTCTGTGTGTGCTTCGGGTATCTCACTTTTGCCCAAGACAAAGGGGCGGATATTGACCAACGCCATGATGTTGGCCGTGTTCGTCGAGTTAATAGGCGTGTTCGGACTGGTATTCGCCATAATGTCATTCGCCTTGTTAGGACTTTTTGGATAATGGCATCTAAAATGGAGAAAATAAGTGAAGCTGTTGTCAGCAAAGTGAAGCTGGATGCCCAGAGCATAATAAAAGAAGCTGAAGAAAAGGCGAAAGAAGAGATAGAGAAAGCTAAAAAGCAGAGGGAAGTGAGATTCGGGGAAGAGAGGGGCAGAATGCTGGGAGAGGCAGAAGAGGAAGCTGCCAGAATTTTGGCTCAAGCCTCTATCAAAGCGCGACAGCAGATATCGAGTGCAAAGGCTGACGTAATCGCTAACATAATTGACGCGGCGCGGAAGGAACTTTCTCGAATTTCAAGCGATGAAAGCTACTTTCTGGGCTTAACCAAGGAAGCTATAGCGGGGCTCGGCACAGACAAAGCCAGAATTTACGTCTCTCCCAGAGATGTAGGCACTATGAATAAGTTTCTTGAAGCGGATAAGGAATTGTCGGGCAAGATATTGGAGGTCAAGGAGACCAATTGTCTGGGAGGGGTCATAGCCGAGGATACCGAGGGGAAACTCCGGATAGATAACACATACGAAACCAGACTCGAGATGCTGCTACCAAAGCTACTGCCTAAGATAAGCAACGAGCTCTTTAGAGCTCCGTAAGGAATAATGTGCTCAATCCAAGGTACGCGTTTATATCTGCTTGCTTGAAAGGCGAGGAACCCAAGACTGTCACCTCCGAACATGTAGATAAAATGATGACAGCGTCCAACCTAGGGGATGCGCTGGCAATCATCAGAGACACGGATATAGGAAGCTATCTGGAGGAATCGCCTGTCAGAACTTTTGATGATTTGGATGAATACTTATGGCGATATCTCGCGCAGCGCATTCGATATGTGGAATCATTTAGTTTCTTGCCCAAAGACGTGCTGGAGGTATCTCGAGCATATATTGTCAAATATGATGTCTGGAATATCAAAGCTGTCCTGCAGGGCATTTCAGGTGATGAAAGAACCAGTATGATACCAGTTGGGATTATCCATAATAATGAGTCACTAGATGAACTTTCTAACGCTGAGAATGTAGACGCCATCATCCAGCTACTCACCAGGTGCAGACTGGGAGACTATGTGCCCGCCCTGGAACAGTACAAAATAGATAAAAGCTCAAAGTCGAAGTTTGTTGCTGAAGCCAAGCTAGACGGCGAGTATTACAAAAACATGTTAAACATGGCCAGGAGAATAAAAGATGGTTTCGCACTTGCCAAAGCCTTCGGCTTGGTGATAGACCTAACAAACCTGCAAATTGCCTCGAGAGCTATAATTGAGGGCATCGGACTTGATGCTAGTGAACTTACTATTGCCGGCGGATACAGGATTACCGACAAAGTCATTAAGGAATTACTGGCCCTTAAAATGACTGACATACCTGCCAGGTTGGAAGATACCCAATATCAGGAAATAGCAGGTGAAGTATCCACTAACTATGATAAGAACAAAAACATCACCGTCGTGGATGAAATTATCGACAAGCATAAGTTCAGGATGCTCAAGGAAATATTGTCACCAAGAGTTCTATCCCCGCTGGTGATGGCCTGGTATTTAATCCTCAAAGAGGTTGAAATACGGAACTTACGGTTAGTTCTGAAAACAATAGCCGATGGTGTTCCCGTTCAGGAAATAAAGAATTACCTAGTGCTGTGAAATGATGTCTATCAAACATCTGGATATAGCTGTTATAGGAGACGAAGAACTGGTCAATGCAATGAGATTGACCGGTATCAGCAAATACTACACGATGAAGGGCAATCATGATACGCATGAAAATGTAAGCAAAGCTCTAACTGAGTTGCTAGCCGAGCCTGATATTGGCATAGTAATCATATTGGAAGACTATGCACAACATGTTGAGGATTTGATCACCCAAGTTAGAAGAAAGAAGGGTATGACTCCCGTAATTGTCGAAGTCCCATCGAAATTTGGCACAAAGTACCCGGATGTCAAGGTACATTACAGAGCGCTTATCAGAGAATCCATAGGGTTTGAAGTAGAAATTTGAGATTATGGCAAGAGTAGGAGGATAAAGACATGGGCAAAATATGGAGAGTTTCCGGTCCTCTAGTCATCGCCGATGAAATGAAAGGTTCCCAGGTCTATGAGATTGTCGAGATAGGTGAAGAAGGGCTTGTCGGAGAGATAGTAGGACTGGAAGGCACCAAGGCGATAATTCAGGCGCATGAAGATACTTTGGGGTTGAAAGTGGGCGAGGTAGTGAAGGGAACAGGAAGAGTGTTAAGTGCAGAGCTAGGCCCTGGGCTTGCGGGCTCTATTTACGATGGACTACAAAAATCTTTACTCACACTGGGTGAGAATACTGGCCCGTTTATGAAACGGGGTTCCAAAGCTTCAGCTCTTCCGCGCGACAAAAAATGGCAGTTCACACCTAGAGTAAAGGCCGGCGATGCTGTTAGCCAAGGGGATATAATAGGCGTAGTGCCCGAGACTAATCTAATAGAACATCGGATAATGGTGCCGGTGGGAATCAAAGGCACGATAAAGGAGATACGCCAGGGTGACTACACCGTGGAAGAGCCTGTAGCTTGGGTAGAGCATGATGGTGAAGTAAAAGAACTCACGCTGATGCAAGAGTGGCCGGTAAGAAAACCCAGACCCTATAAGCAGAGAGCCGATCCTTCAGGCTTGCTCACTACTGGAATGCGCATTTTGGATTACATGTTCCCTCTAGCTCTTGGCGGCAAGGCTTCAATACCCGGCGGATTTGGTACTGGAAAAACTGTGGCCTTGCAGCAACTGGCCAGATGGGCTCAGACACATCTGAACATCTACGTTGGCTGCGGCGAGAGGGGTAACGAGATGGCAGATGTGCTTTATAGCTTTAGGCAACTCAAGGACCCTAACACAGGGAGACTGTTACAGGAGAAAGAGATCTTCATAGCTAACACCTCTAACATGCCTGTTGTGGCCAGGGAAGCAAGTATTTTTGTGGGTATTACTATGGCCGAGTACTTCCGGGACATGGGTTACGATATTCTACTGGTTGCTGATTCGACCTCGAGATGGGCTGAAGCCATGAGGGAGATGAGCGGAAGACTGGAGGAAATGCCAGGTGAGGAAGGCTTCCCTTCTTATATGGGCTCCCGCCTTTCTTCTTTCTATGAAAGGGCAGGAATGGTTGAATGCCTGGGCAATCCTAAAAGAAAGGGCTCAGTAACAGTAGCTGGCGCTGTGAGTCCGCCGGGAGCTGACTTCAGCGAACCGGTAACTCAAAACACAGTTAGAATAATAGATGCCTTCTATGCATTAGATGTTTCGCTGGCAAACAAGAGACATTTCCCTGCCATAAGCTGGCTTACCAGCTATAGCCTCTACGTAGACGCAGTTAAAGATTGGTGGAATAAGCACGATTCAGGATGGGAAGATACCAGAGCTAGCGCTTTGAGAGTATTGCAGCAGGAAGCTGAGCTGGAGGAGATTGTGAGACTCGTAGGTCCCGAAGCCTTACCCGAAGCAGACAAATTATTGCTTCTTATCGCCAGGATGATACGAGAGGACTTTCTCCAGCAAAGCGCCTATAACGAAGTCGATACTTACTGTACGCCAGCCAAAGCCGGCCTCATGCTCAAAACCATAATGAAGTTCTATGAATTAGCTCAGGAGGTGTTGAATTCGGGGGCAGGCATTGAGAGCATCCGCTCATCGCCGATGGTGTACAGAATATCCAGGATGAAGGATATACCCAATGATGCCTTTGAACCGAAAGTTAAGGAATTGTGGTCAGAGATGGAAAAAAGCTTGGTGACTGGCAAACGGATTGCCTGAGAAAAGGAGGGCTTTTATGGATTTCTCCTCACTTTACGTTAAAGAAGGAAGAGCAATTAATAAGGCGAAGGGGTCTTTGCTCATAGCCGAAAGCATACCCGGCATAAAATTTAATGAGATGGTTGACGTTCAACTTGGCAATGGTGAGGTAAAAAGTGGTCAAGCAATAGACATCAGTGAGGAAGCAGCTATAATCGAGGTATTTGGTGGCGTCAGCGAAGTAGACCTCATCGACAGCACGATAAGGTGCAAAGGCGAAACTCTCAAATTGCCAGTATCTATTGACATTTTGGGAAGGATCTTCAATGGGACGGGAGAACCAATAGATGGAGGCCCCCGACTGATTCCTGAAGATTATCTGGATATTAATGGTGAGCCCATAAACCCCGCACTCCGTCAACCTCCAGCAGAGTTTATAGAAACGGGAATCTCGGCGATAGATGGCTTAAACGCATTAGTTAGAGGGCAGAAATTGCCCATATTCAGCGGCTCAGGTTTGCCTCATAACCGAATTGTCGCTCAAGTAATCAGACAGGCGGCTGTAAAGGGCAAGGAAGAAAGATTCGCGCTAGTATTTGCTGCTATTGGTATTAGTTACGACGATGCCTCCTTCTTCATAAGGGATCTCGAGAGGACGGGCGCGCTGGAGAGAACTGTAGCCTTCATCAATACCGCGTCAGACCCTGTTATCGAGAGAATATCAACACCAAGGCTAGCTTTAACCGCAGCCGAATATCTGGCATGGAAACAGAATATGCATGTGCTAGTTATACTTACCGACATGACCAATTATTGCGAAGCTCTTCGTGAACTTTCTTCCATGCGTGAAGAAATACCATCAAGAAGAGGATATCCCGGCTATATGTACACTGACCTGGCTACCATGTACGAGAGAGCGGGCAGGATTTCTGGTAAAGAAGGCTCGGTAACCATAATGCCTATTTTGACCATGCCGGATGATGATATAACACATCCCATACCTGATCTTACCGGCTATATAACCGAGGGACAGATCGTCCTTTCCCGAAATCTAGAAAGGAAAGGGATATACCCTCCAATAGATGTATTCTTGTCCCTCTCCCGGATGATGAAAGAAGGGATTGGGCCAGGTAAGACAAGGGAAGACCACAACAATGTTTTCATGCAGTCCTACTCCGCTTATGCCGAGGGATCTTATCTCAGAGAAATATCCACCATTATAGGTGCTGAGGCATTGGGCGAAAGAGACAAGATATATTTGACTGCGGCAGACGAGTTCGAGAGAAAATTTATATCTCAAGGCGAATGGGAGAAAAGAACGGTAGAAGACACCCTGGATATAGCTTGGGGGCTATTTTCAGCACTGCCCGAAGAAGATTTGAAACTGATTAAAGAAGAGTTAATCAAGAAGTATCTTCCTAAGTATCGACAGTAATAGCAGGTGCAGGCAAATGCCAGAACTAGTCAAAGTCAGACCGACTAAAATCGAGCTGGTGAAACTAAAACGCAGGCTTTCCTTGGCGCAAAGAGTGCAAAAGATAGTCAAGGACAGGCTTTCAATACTGACTATGGAATTTCTGCAGACGGCAAGAGATACTGTGGAAGCCAAAAAAAAGCTACTTGACGAATCTTCCAAACTCTATAGGGCACTGTCCGTCGCCGCCGGCTATCATGGATATATAGCCATGGGAAAGGAACTGACAGCCACTGAGGCTGATCCAAAAGTCGCCGCCGGTTCAAGAAACATAGCAGGTGTGAGAATTCCGTCTTTTGAGCTAATGAGCGATGGAAAGCCAATGAGGGGATATAGTCTGGCTGATACCTCGTCGTGGCTGGATCGTGCCGCGCAATTATCTGAAGAATGCCTTAACGCTATTGTAGAATTGGCTGAGCTTCAAAGGAGTTTTGAATTGCTGGCAATGGAAATAAATAGGACAAAAAGGATAACTAATGCTTTAGAATATATAATAATCCCAAGGTTACGGGCGACGATAAAGTACTTAAATATGAAGTTTGAGGAAAGAGATAGAGAGGAGAAAGCACGGCTGAAACGTGTGAAAGTGCTCGTTGCCCGAGAATAGACAAATGCCCAAGGCGAGATGCCCCCGTCCGTACAGGAGAGGCTAGGGGAGTTACAAGTGAGACAATCTCCCTACGAAAGGATGCTCCAAGAATGCGTAAGAGGCGAACTCAGAGTAGTGAATTCCGGGTTACCTCAGAGCCAAAAACGGCTATCAGATTTACTAAACGAGGAATATCCCCATGTGTTATGCAACGATGGCAGCACTCACCTCTTTAAGAAGAATGAACTTGACTATCTAGCAAGCATGCTAGATACCGATGAGCAAAGAACATTGCTACTGCCTATGCTTATAGAACTAGGAGCAAATCAGGGTGAAGCGGCCATAATAAGTGATGCAGAAGTAGAAGAGAAAATCGTATCAAAAGTGCTGAATATGCCGGTTACACGCGAGGAAGGAAGGATTAGGATATATAAGCCACAACTAGCCTTGCTAAGGAAGAAGTTCAAAACAACGACGGTATATGTATTCTCTCCTAAAATCGTGACCTAAGTTGCCCGACCGCCTACGCCATTTCCCTATTTCTTTGCCGCGAGATTATTGAAGTATTCCCCCTAAGCCAAGGACAGTGTTTGGCATTTCTGGCTAGACAGGGAGTATAATTTTGACAGAGAAATTTCAAGGCTTTGACACAGTCACCGACAATGACCAGCGCGTCGTCATAACAAGTCAGGCTACTGCCCGATATCGATATATGGGAGGGTAACACAATGAGTGGATTGAATCTGCAAGAAGTAGACAAATTGGAGGTTACAGTCTTAATAGACAATTACACGGATGTACTTATGATGCAGAGCACAGATATGGTCAAACGGGCAGGGACACTTCCGAATTGGCCGTTAGCAGAACACGGATTGTCATGTCTCCTTAAAGTCTGCAAGGGAGCCGAAGAGCACGTAGTACTAATGGACGCAGGTGTGTCAGCGACCTGTTTTTTCCATAATGCTCGCGTTCTGAATGTGGACTTGACCAAAGTTGAGGCGGTGGTTCTCAGCCACGGTCATTACGACCATTTTGGAGCTCTAATAGAGTTTTTGGACAAGGCTCCAAAGGGGATACCGGTTGTCCTCCATCCAGATGCTTTTCTTCAGCGGGGTCTAAATATCCCCGTTATCGGACGACGGGTAGAAGGCCCCCGCTTAGATGAAGCAGCCTTAGAAGAAACGGGAGCTGTGCTTCACAAAGTCAAGGAAGCTTCTACGTTGGCCTCGGACCTCATCCTGATTTCAGGAGAAGTAAGGCGGGTAATTGATTTTGAGAAAGGTTTTCCCTGGGCTGAAGCGAAAATTGATGACAAATGGGTTGTGGACCCCTTTCATGATGACCAGGGGGTGGCGGTCAAAGTGAAAGGTAAGGGGTTAGTGATTATCAGTGGATGTTCCCATGCCGGCATCATTAATACGGTCAAGCATTGCCAGGCGGCTACACAAACTAGCAAGGTTCACGCAATTCTCGGTGGATTTCACCTCACGGGGCCGGTTTTTGAGCCAATCATCGGTCCGACAATTGACGAGATGAAGAAGATAGGCCCAGATTTTGTCATGCCTATGCACTGCACTGGCTGGCAGGCTATCAATCAGTTCGCCAAGGAGATGCCCGAGCAATTCGTGCTCACGACCGTGGGGACGACCTACGTTTTCCAATAATTCTAAAGACAGCAATATAGTCATATTTGCGGCCGTCATTGATACACCGGTTTCCATAACCCACTACTCGGGCGGTTTCTGGTAACAAATAAGCAACTACTGTAGCACGGCAATCAGTTGTCCTTTGTCAGACAAAATTGAGGGAACTGTCTCCCGGAGCGCATTAGAGGTAATGACATTACGCAACCGCGAGGCTGATTGATTACCTACTCTATCAACAACGCAGATGCCTGACTTTCTTGACAGGTAGTTATGTACCCTGATTCAACTCCGTGATAGATATTGCTTTGCAGTAACATTCTTAACTAAGCATAGCTAATTCTGTTTTCTGTGCTGCAGCCAGCGGTAGAGGCCCAAAAAGACGTTCATTCTAGGTACCCTTTTCATGTAGTCTGCATAAGCATCCCCGAACTTCTCGATTAGACGTCGGTCTTCCTCTCTACAACCCATGTAGACAACCGCCGTGCCTATCGCCCCAAGCACTCCGAATAACCAATGAGGATACCACAAGAAAGTGGTTAGGAAGAGTGCGTAGACTCCACCTGTGTATTGCGGATGCCTAACCACTGCATATATGCCTGTATCTACCAGACGTGTTGTGTTTACGAAAGCCTTCCCTTTTGCAACACCACCGCGTCTTGGGAACATGACTATAGGAGCCATGACCAGTACCATCCCAAATGTCCATACCACCCAACCGATGACGAACAATACGAGATATGACTTCACTTCTATGACGCCTGTCAAGACGAGCGGATTAGCTGGAAAACAGACAATACCGAGGATGGTTATAAGTGTGCTCCAGAGGATGCTCTGCCATTTCTGAGATCGCAAGTTTTTACCCATGTACTTGTCTCCCTCCAATATTCTTCCAATTCTTAACCAGTAATACCAGACCGTATGCTCCTGCACCGAATAAGATGCAATCCTCGTAGCAATCAAGCGCTCCCAGGCATTTAGGCAGGCTCAGAATCGCCCATGGTAGCAGAAGTACGAACACTTTTCTATCAACTTGTGGTATTGCAGCTGCAACCAAGGCGATGGCGAATACAGTTAATGGGCAGGGTGCCATAGGCATACAGGTTTGTGGGTAAGAATGACCCAGAGCCATACCCATCACCGGATAGAGGAATACCAGTAGAATCAAGAATATTGTTAGATACCTTTGCCATTTTGTAACGGGGAGTCTGAACTCGGTCTTCTTCTTGAAGATGTCCAGGGCGAACAATATGGCTATGATGATGAATAGAGCACCAGCCACCACAGATATTATGCTCCAGACGAAAATAAGGAAGAATACTATCCCGTTCCAGGCAAACGCAAAGGACAGGAGCATCTTCATAAGAGTATTTGCTCTGGCGCTGGTTTTAGCGAATACAAGATATGTCAGCACTCCGGCGGCGATAATCATAATTATTTGCACCGGAAGGGTAGCTTCATTGTATGCGCCCATTTGACTCCAGAAGGTTTCTGTAGTTGGCATACTATGACCTCCTCAGGGTGAAGTCTCGTGTGTAAATCATCTTAGCTAGGTTAAATTACTACTGACTCTTTGCCAACGTCTCTACTTGCGTGAGTGGTAGACAAGCAACTGTTACAGTGCAGAGATAAGCAGTATCTTCTCAAATAGAAGTTCGGGAACTGTCTCCCAGGGCATAGCTAACCCTTCTACTTGCTTATTGAAAAAGGCTGCTAACTGTTTCCAATAGTTGTGGTGACTTTTCCGGCTAATCCATGTGTTCGAACGTCTTCTGCGGGGGTACAGGCTCCTTCCCGAGTAAGACCATACCAAAATGCTCCAGCTTCTGCTGTGTTCTGGGATCTACATCGTGCCAGCGTGCCATGAATTCCTCTTCCGTCATCCATGTTCTGTGAAAAGATGACGGGTCTTCAAACACAATAATGTCGCCAGAGTGGGCAATAACAATGACGTAATGCCCATCGTCGTTGTCGACCTTCCAATCTTCAAGCGTCATATACCTTTCTGCCCACGCCTGGACCAGCACAATCACCGGATGGTTTCCATCCACAAGTTGTTTTACTTCTTCTAAAGAAAATCCACATTTCCAGATGACGTGAAACCCTTTTGCTTCAGCCACAGATATCATATTTTGCACAGAGACTCCATTAGCATCGATTTTCAGTTCTTTCATCAATTCGCCTTCGGGAATATCTATGCCATAATACGCCATGACAATCTGCAATGCTTTTGCTCCACAGTCAAAATCAAATGTCTGTCTACCCGTCGGCAGTTCAATCATTATGATTACCCCCTAGCTCTCTGTGTACACAGCAGAACTCGAATAGTCTCCTTTGTGAAACGTAATGCCTTCGACTCTTGAGCCCATCTTTGCGTATTATACATCCTAGTAGGTGTTGCCATCTAATGGAGGCGATGCAGGATGCTGCTGCACCGGAGTCAAGCATTCCTTCTCGAACAGAAGTTTGGGAATTGTTCCCGGGGCAGCCATGGGTAATTGGATCAAAAATTTTCTTTCCGGCTTATCGCTTCCTCGTTTGAGTACCCTCCGTGTTGCGTCAAAATAAACTGTTACCGAAGTGGTCCTTGTTGCGTCATAATTCTGGTTACCGAGTTGATTCTACCCATTACCTTTCAGCCAGAGTGCAGAGGTGTTCCACTGATTGCCTGATTTC
>Ga0315544_1002191_pt1 | contig 14080 bp, 6 predicted proteins | sample SalMarSW160130MG_2_FD_202543 | JGI IMG/M metagenome (GOLD analysis project Ga0315544, IMG submission 202543) | Salt marsh sediment microbial communities from the Plum Island Ecosystem LTER, Massachusetts, United States - Salt Marsh Sediment SW1601-130 ... | reverse complement strand
TTTTCCAAATAGGTCACCGCTGTCTTTGTATTCCCCTTGGCCAGTTCAATAGTGCCCAAGGCCTGCCAGTACCTATACATCTGGGGTTGATCCCTTTCCTCAATATCTTTTTTCAGAGTCCTGGCTATCTCCTCAGCCTCAGCAACCTTTCCACTGGCCAGCAAAATGCCAATATAGAAATCCCGCATATTTACCGGATCATCAGGGTGAACCCTTTTAAGAATCTCCATGCCAATTTCAGCTTCCCTTAAAGCTACATTAAACTTTTTCTGTTCCACAGAGATAAGTGCCTTTAAGATGTGTTTACTTGCATTCGGCCCTACTTCAGCCTGTTCCATTCTATCTGCGGCAACACCATGATCTAAAACCTCAAGGGTCTCTTCCAGTTTCCCCTGATAAAGGGGGATCAAAGCCAGGCAGGCCCTCCCTGCTGACCGAGTATCTTTCTCACTGCTGGAGGAAAGCTCCCTATAACAGCTCTCAGCTTTAGCATACTCTCTTTTGAAAAGATACATATGCCCCAGTTTAGCCAAGGACACATAGAAGTCCGGTTTTACCTCTAACGCCATTTTGTAAGATTCAATTGCCTGGCCTATCTTGCCGTTGTAGGCATACAGATCAGCTCGACTGTCATAGGGATTGGCCTCATCAGGTGCTAAGGATATGTATTTGTTTATAGCCCAGATTGATTTGTCAAAATTGCCGATATGATCATAAGTATAGGCAAGCAGATTATACGGGTCCTTATAGAGAGGATCTATCTCAATCGCTTTCGTCAGTTGACGGATTGCCTCCTCGGAGTTTCCAAGACCAACATAATAGGCGCCTAACAAAAAAAATGCCTCTTTGTCGTCGGGATAGTGGTCTACTATCTTCTGCAGTTCTTTGATCCCCTGAGTATGATCTCCCGATATAATTGCTTCCAGGCTCTTTATATAATGCCTTTCCTTTTCACTGACGTTATCTACGTATTCCACTGCTTTAGTTGTTAATTCCTTTCTCTCCCCACCTGCTTTAAGTTGAGCTAACCTGTAATATGCCATGGCAAAGGTGGAGTCAAACTCCAAAGCTTTCCTGTAGCTTTTCTCAGCCTCTCGATAATAGACCTTATAGAAGTAATCAAGGCCCTCAAGATAGTAGCGATATGCCTCCGGTGAGTGGGTGGTCACATCGGCTACTGGTCTGTCCAGCTCCCTTTTCGCCTGTTCCGGCAGAGATAAATCCCCCTTTATCTGCGCACTCAACTTGTCAACCACCGAGAAGAGGTTTTCGTCGGTCTCTCCACTGACGTGCTGGGTAGCTAAGATCTTGCCAGTTGCAGCTTCAGATATATCTGAACTCAAGACTATATTCGGCTCAGTTTGGAGAATGTCTCCAGTCAGAATCCATTTCACTCCAGCCTTTTTTGCCACCTCAGTAGTTACACTCTTATCAATGACTTTTAGGTCTTCTTTACCCAAAAGCCTCAAAATATCATAGAGTCTCTGCCGACTTACTACCCGCATATACTGCGATTCAGAGAGGTCAGTTATCAACAGGCTGGTGATCATCTGAGCAAATCTGTCTTTGTCATCAGGATCAGCCATATTCTCAAAATACATAATAGCCAAAGAGTTTCCCTGGGCTACTGCCCTCCTTTCCGGTCCTATCTCAACTTTGAATGGGTTGAGAACGAAGAAAAGTAAAACCAGAATGAAAACAATTGAGGCGGGAACTATAAAGGGAAAAAGCCTCCTCTTGGGCTTACCTGCCACAGCCTCCGGTGGAATCTGAGCCGTCTTCACATATTCCAAGCTCTTCCTCTCTCGCCTCAAATCAGCTAAAAGATCATCTATATGTTGATACCTTTCGTCTTTCTCTTTAGCCAAAGCCTTGAGAACTACATCTTCTAACTTAGTTGAAACCTCGTTGTTAAGATGAATCACCGACTGGGGTTCCTCATTTAAAATGGAATAGATTACTGCCGCAGGATGCTCTCCCCCGAAAGGCAACTGTCCGGTTAAAAGTTCATACAATACAACCCCGAAGGAGAAAATATCAGTTCGCTGATCTACTTCCTCTCCAGATACTTGCTCCGGTGACATATAGGCGGCAGTCCCCAATGTTGAGTCAGTCTCAGTCGGCTTAGTAGCTCCCTTCAGCTTAGCTAAGCCAAAGTCCATTATCTTAGCCTGCCCCTCTTCGGTAACCATTATGTTGTCTGATTTTATGTCCCTATGCACTATCCCCTTCTTATGGGCTGCCGTCAACCCCTCACAGACCTGTATGGCAATCTCCAGAATCCTCTTAACAGAGGGAGTCTCTTTTTCTGCAATTTCCTTTGTTGTCCTTCCCTCGATGTATTCCATAGCCATGAATACCCCCTCAGAACTCTCTTCTATTCCATAAATGGTGGTGACATTAGGATGATTTAGGGCAGAAGCAGATTGCGCTTCGTGGATTAAGCGAGCTTTTTCTTCAGGATCCTCAGAAATGTGAGGAGGTAAGAACTTCAAAGCCACCAGACGATTAAGCTTTATATCCTCGGCCTTGTACACCACGCCCATCCCACCTTCCCCCAGCTTTTCGAGGATCTTGTAATGGGAAATGGTTTTACCAATCATTTCTCTAATCCTATCCTCTCCAATAACGCTGTAAACCTCGGATCCGAACGCAGGCTGTCGAAAATGGGATCAGCCTTGAGCCAAGCCAATCCGACAGAGCGGTCCTCGTATGCCTTTTCCAGATATTCGAATACCAGATTTTTCTCACCCAGGCCCAAATAGACCATCGCTATGTTGTCTGGAGGGACGTACCTTCGTTTCGACAGTTGCTGCAATTCGTCGAGCACCTTTTCCGCTTCGCTTCTTTTTCCCGATGCTGCATAAGCGTGTCCGAGCTCCGCCGTTATCCACGTGTTACCTTCATCGAAGGCTCTCGCCTTTCGGAATGCTTCAATAGCTTTCTCATACATCGCCCTTTCCCTGTAGACCATACCAAGGACATTGAGTGCCCCGCCAAAGTTCGGGTCCATCTCCAGCACCTTCTGGCATTCTTCTATCACCCGGTCGTACTGGCGAGTTCCGCAGAAAAGAGTGATTGCCAACGCTACGCCTATGATCAACGATAGCGGATCAAGCTCTTGCGCCTGTTTGAGCTCTGCAATGGCCTCAGCATATTGTCCGGTCATGGTTAAATGTTCAGCATACCACTGCTTAGCGGTCGCATAACCGGGGTTGGACTCAATTGCTTGCTTGAATTCCTCCTCAGCACCCATCCAGTCCCAATCGCTAAGCGTTTTAATAAATGCTAGCGATGTATGTGCTTCGGCGAGTGTTTCATCAATCTCCAGAGCCTTCTTGACTGCGGCCTTCGCTCTTGGGAAAGCGTCCTTAGGCGGTAGGTGACTATATTCTGCAAGCAAAATGTGGGAATCGGACAAGCCGGCGTATGCCAGTGCATAGCCCGGGTCCTTCTCGATCGCTTGCTCGAAGTACTGGACGGCTTTTCTCAGGCTCTCCTCTGTCCGCTTGTTCAAGAAGTAACGAGCTTTCAAATACAGTCTATAGGCGTCGAGATCCTGAGTATGACGCTTGACGAGTTTTGCCATCTGTTTTCCCAGAAGCTTGACCTTGAGGTTGTTCACCACCGCCAGAGATATCTCATCCTGGATGGCAAAGATGTCTTCTGGGCAGCATAGTTCGCCTATGTTGCGATCATATCTCTCTGACCAGATATGGTAACCATCGGCAACATCTACCAGTTGAGCGCTGATGCGCACTCGACTCCCTGCCTTCCGCACGCTTCCTTCAAGCAGCGTTTGCACGTTTAGCTTGGTGCCTATCTCGCGAATGTCTATCTCCTTGCCCCTGAAGGAAAATGCTGAAGTTCGGGCAACCACGCGCAAACCCTCCAGGTGTGTAAGGGAATTAATGATCTCCTCTGCCACACCGTCACAGAAGTAATTCTGCTCCGGGTCAGCACTCAAATTGATGAATGGTAGGACGGCGATAGAAGATCGGTGTTTTGTTGAGGAGAGTTTTTCTTTCCTAGATTCAAGCTCTTTTTTGAGCTTTCTCAAATCACTAAGAATCTCAAAAGCCTCCTGGTATCGCAAATCCAGACTTTTGGCGAGAGCTTTGTCCACAATCTGCTCCAATTCTATCGGGATATCGGGCCGTAATCTGGTCAGTGGCTCAGGTTCCTCATTTGTGATGGAATATACCACCGCCTGTTCATATTCCCCTTTAAAGGGCAACTGTCCGCAAATCATCTCATATAATACTACACCCAGTGACCAGATATCTGCTCTGTGATCTACTTCTTCTCCATGGGCCTGCTCCGGAGATATGTAGGCAACCGTCCCCAGGATTGTCCCAGCTCCGGTCAGCTTGGCTCCTCCGGCTAACTTGGCCAACCCGAAATCTACAATTTTCACCACACCATCTCTTGTGATCATCAAATTGGCTGGTTTTATGTCCCGATGAGCAATACCCATCTCATGGGCTTTGCGCAAACCTTGAGCTACTTGAATGGCGATGTCCAGCGCTTCACTCGGTTCCAATGGGCCTGATTCGATCTTCCTTTGCACTGTCTCGCCCCCGTAATAGGCCATTACAATAAACAGTTGACCGTCTTCAGTCTCATCTATTTCATAGATGGTGCAGATGTTGGGATGGTCCAACCCTGATGCTGCCTGTGCCTCGTGGACAAAGCGCTCCTTTGCCTCCGAGTCTCTGGTTAGCTCCGGTGGCAGAAACTTAAGGGCAACGGTGCGTTTCAGCTTTGTGTCCTCGGCCTTGTACACCACACCCATCCCACCTTCGCCGAGCTTTTCAAGGATTTTATAGTGTGATATGGTTTTACCGATCATTTTATTAATCCCACTTTTCTCAGCAATTCAGTGGACTTCTTGTCGTAGGGAATGATAAGGTGATCCTCTGGTTGAGGGAGCAGGTAATAAGGTAGATAAATGTCGCGATCCTCACAGGCCCTCTCCAGCCATTTGAATGCCAGTTCCATATCGCCGCGAACCTTATGAATGACGAAGAGAAATGAGGGCGGTATATATTCGTCTTTTGCCCTCTCCTTCAAGCTGTTAAATAGCTTTTCAGCTTCTGTCTTCTTACCGGTTCTATAATAAGTACTTGCGAGCATCACCACAACCAAAGGAGCTCCGCCTGAAAGGTCAGACGCTTTTTCAAGCTCTACAATCGACTCCTTAAGCATTGATTTTCCCAGATAGGACAGTCCAAGAAGAAGGTGTGAATAAAACCAGTTTCTGTCCATCGCAATCGTCTTCTGCAAATCTTCGATTGCCCTATCAAATTGACCTGCGAAGTACATTCGTTCACCAACATTAGCATTGATGTTGATCGATAGTGGATCAAGCTCCCTGGCTCGCTTTACCTCAATAATAGCTTCTTCATGCTGTCCTGTGACTGATAAGAAATCGCAATAATGAAGATGAATAATGGAGGAATTCGGGTTTAATTCCAGAGCCAGTTTTAATTCTTGCTCTGCCAGTACCCAGTTCCAGTCATACATAGTTCTGATCTTACCCAAAAGAGCATGAGCTTCGGCCAGGTTTTCGTCTATATCCAGCGCCTTTTTCAGATATGTTTTTGCCTTTGGGATTGCCTCCTTCGGCGGGAAATTTCCAAAAAACGCGCGAAAGAAGTAAACATATGCAATCCCAGCATAAGCCAGTGCATAGTTCGGATCTTTCTGAAGCGCCTGCTCGAGACATTCGATAGCCTTTTCAAATCCTTCGACTGTCCACATTTGAGAAAAATAATTGCCCTTTAAATACAGATTATAAGCCTCCAGGTTTTCAGTATAACGTTTCACGAGCGCCGCCTTCTCTTCTCCCAGAAGCCTTCCCTTCAGCTTGTCCACAATGGCAAGTGAGATTTCATCCTGAATGGCAAACACATCTTCCATATCACGATCATACCTTTCCGACCAGAAGTGGGAACCATCACATACCTTAACGAGTTGCGCTGTGATACGAAGTCGGTTACCAGCCTTCCGAACACTGCCCTCAAGCAACGTCTCCACATTAAGTTTCTTGCCTATTTTACGAACATCCTCATGTTTACCTTTAAAAGCAAAAGCTGATGTACGGGCGATAACTTTCAAGCTCTCTATATGAGTAAGGGCATTAATTATTTCTTCGGCCATACCGTCGCAAAAATATTCCTGTTCAGGATCAGCACTCATATTTGTAAAAGACAGCACAGCTATCGACTTTTTCTGTATTCGGGAAATTGCAGCAGAAACAACTGGCTTCTTTAATTCCTCAAGAACCTCCTGCATGTTCTGATAACGCATTGCCGGATCTTTTTCAAGGCATTTGCTGACGATCTGTTCAAAAAGTTTGGGAGTGTCTTTTCGAATGGAGGAAGGCGATACAGATTCTTCATTCAATATAGAATAAACTACCGCCTGCTCGTACTCGCCCTTGAACGGAATCTGTCCAGTGAGCATTTCATACAACACCACGCCCAGCGACCAGATATCTGTGCGGTGGTCGACCGCCTCACCCCGTGCCTGCTCAGGAGACATGTACGCCACAGTTCCCATCCTTACTCCGGTCTTCGTGATCCCGACCTGCCCAGCCAACTTGGCCAGACCGAAATCCAAAATTTTCACTACACCATCGTCGGTAATCATGATATTTGCAGGCTTAATGTCTCTGTGAATAATGCCCCTTCTGTGGGCTTTAGCTAGACCCTGGGCCACTTGTACGGCAATATCGATGGCCTCCTCTATGTTTAATAACCCCTGCTCGATCTTCTCCTTTATCGTCTCGCCCGTATAGTAGTCCATGCAAATGATCATTTGACTGTCGTCTGTCTCATCGATTTCATGAATGGTGCAGATGTTATTATGCTGAAGAGCAGAAGCAGCTTGCGCTTCGTGCACAAAGCGTTCCTTAGCCTCGGGATCTCTCGTTAACTCCGGCGGTAGAAACTTGAGGGTGACGGTGCGTTTAAGCTTGAGGTCCTCGGCCTTGTACACCACGCCCATGCCACCCTCACCGAGTTTTTCCAGGATTTTGTAATGTGAGATGATTTTACCGATCATTTTATTACTACTCTTTCAATCTTGCCAGCCGTGCTTTCGCGTCGATCAACTCTGGCAAATCTTTATCGGCATTTTTCCACTGATCGAGTGCTTTCGAGCAATATTCAATTGCTTGCTCTTTTTCTCTCTTCTGTTCATAGATCTTCGCAAGATAGTAATGCACCTTGGAACGCCCCAAGAAGTAGTAGAAGTAATCGCCTCCGATAAAATAATGACGGGTCACAACATCGTTGTAGAAGTTCTTATACGTGCTTATTGCTTTTTCAGTGTTACCTAGTAGCCCATAGATGTCTGCAAGGAGAGTCCGACAACGGGGAGAATATGTTTTTGTCATCCCGGAAACTTTACCAATCGCAGCCTTTGCAGCCTGACCTTTCCCTTGTGCGAGATGCAATTCTGCAAGTAACAGGTGATAGAAATCCATAAAGTAAGAGTCATAATGATGCTTTTCAATAAACCTCTTGATTTTTGCCGCCCTGGCTTGAACTTCGTCATAATCGCCCTTTTGCACCATAGTTGTAGCAGTCAGATATTCTGCTATGATTAGAAGAGGGTTAAAAGATTCGTCATAGATCCGGGGGGAAAGGTCTCTTGCTTCAGAAAACTCTTCCAGTGCTCTGGAATAATTGCTCTGAGCCACTAACATTTTCCCTAAATCAAAAAGCGATCTTATTTCCTGTTCTGCGTCCTCTATATTCCTGGCCAATTCTACGGCTTTCTTAAATTCAGCAAATGCCTCCTTGTATCTACCCTCGAAAAGGTACGAATATCCCAAGTGGCGTGTTATGCGTACCTCCCGCTCGTGGTCGAGTATCGCTACTTGATGAAATTCTTCCCGCGCCTTATCCCCTTCTCCCCTGAAGAGCTGTATGTAGCCGATATGTTGGTGGAACCAATACCACTTTGCATCCTTTTTTAGTGCTTTTTCACAGATATGATACGCATCGTCAAATTGGCCTGCTCGTATGTAGATCTCCCAGGCAGAATCATAGGTATTCCAAACATCTGGCTGAAGAGCCAGGTATTTCTTTGTTGTCGAAATTACTTTCTGGTGATCATTATTGAAAGAATAGTTATATGCAAGGTTATTATAGGCATTCGCATAGGTCGGATCTATTTCCAACGCTTTTTCCGAGGCTCGAATGCCTTGATCATGCTTTCCCAAGAGCCAACTTATCATTGAAAGTAAATAGGGGCCATCTTTTTCGTTTGGATAGTGCTTCACAAGATCCGCTGCCAGTGCTTCTGCCCTTTCAAAGTCTCGATTGAAAAAGGCTCCGTAGGCGTAAATAAAGCCTCGTTCCATATCGGTTGCTTTTGCAGAGTATTTTTTTGCCAGCCTCAATGACTCCCGTATAGGAGAAAGATCCGATAAGGGATTCATGAAACTAAATGTACCCCTCGCAACTGCCAATTGAAGATGGGCCATGGCAAATGTCGAATCTATATCCACGGCTCGCTCAAAATTCTCGGCTGCATTTGAAAATTCCCATCGCCAAATGTTTTCAAGCCCCCTTTCATAGCATTTATATGCCTCATAGGAACTGGTCGTCACATCTGCAATTTTTAGTGGTTGATCACCGACTCCAGAGGCCCCCGTTCCCAGCCTGTCAATCACCTTTTCAGTCAATAGGTCTACCACATCAAAAACATCTTCGACTTTCGTACCTTCCACTTGCTCTGCCCCAACATTGCTCCCGGTCAGCACATCGCAAAGCTGCGTGTTAATACGAATCTTGTTGCCGATCTTAATAATGCTTCCCAGCAACATCGTCTTTACTTGAGCACGTTTAGCGATTGCTGTTGCAACATGTCTATCAATAGTCTCCACATCCTGTTTTCCGATGAGTTTGAGAATGTCAAAAAGGCGTTGACTGCTTACCACATCAATTTCTTCGTAACGGGATAGGTTCGTCGTCAGCATATCGACGAGAATTCTTTCCAAATCTGGTTCACCAGAACGATTTTCAAAATACATTACTGCGATTGATCTTTCTTTACTAACCAGCAGTTTAGCCTGGTCTCCCGAGATTCCAGATTCGCCCTCTTTTCTGACCATTCTCAAATCGAGGAGCATTTCGTCCACCTGCTGATAACGCTCATTCAGACTCTTTGCCAACGCTCTGCCGACAACTCGCTCCAGCTTCATCGGTACACTGGTGCGCAGAGAGGTAATCTGTTCCGGCTCTTCACTCAAAATCGAATACACCACCGCCTGCTCATATTCGCCTTTGAAAGGCAGCTGCCCGGTGACCATCTCATACAAGACAACACCCAGTGACCAGATATCTGTCCAATGATCGACCTCATCCCCCCGCGCCTGCTCGGGAGACATGTAAGCTACCGTACCCAAGGTCGTGCCAGTTTTTGTTATTTTTACCTGACCTGCGAGCTTAGCTAGGCCGAAATCTAATATTTTGACTACTCCGTCATTTGTGATAAAAATATTAGCCGGCTTGATATCTCGGTGGACAATTCCTTTCTTGTGGGCTTTCTCTAAGCCCTCGGCGACCTGAATTGCGATACCGATGGCCTCTTCGATTTTCAGGGGACCTTGTTGGATTTTATCCTTCAGGATTTCACCTTCATAGCAGGCCATGACGATGAAGGTTTGGCCGTCACCGGTTTCATCGATCTCGTGGATATTGCAGATGTTGTTATGTTCTAACGCCGACGCCGCCTGCGCTTCGTGGATGAAACGCTTCTTCGCCTCCGCATCTCGCGTCAATTCTGGCGGCAAAAACTTAAGAGCCACGGTACGCTTGAGCTTGGTGTCCTCAGCCTTGTAGACCACACCCATTCCACCTTCGCCGAGCTTTTCCAGGATTTTGTAATGGGAGATGGTTCGTCCGATCATGAGTTTATTCTCCAATTTTGCTCTTGCCGATCAATTCAGAAACCTACTTTTTCAGAACTCTGTTGATCAAATCCCTAAATCGAGGCTCATCATATAACACCTGCAGATCCAAGTGAATTTTCATCCAGATATAATCCGTAAATCCTGTCTGGACGGCTAACTCCAATTGATCCAATGCCTCTTGTTTCTTCCCTTGAGCGCACAGCAGTTGGGCGAACTCGAAATGCAGGGTGGAATCCATCTTCATGCCCCTCTGGCCCATAGACCACCCACGCTCTTTCTGCCCCAAACGGGTGAGGACCAACCCTAAGGTAATGTAGTTGGCCCCGTTATCTGGATCCTCTTGCACCCGTTTCTCAACATCCTTACGGAAACGTTCAAAATGTCTCTGCGCCGCTTCCTCATTCCCCATAAGCTGATAAATAATCCCCAATTGGTATTTAGCCGAGGACTCTGTAGAGTCTGTTTTTAGTATCCTTTTTAACGGTCGAACCGCTTCTTGGTAGCGGCTTTGCAGTCGGTAGGTGTGGCTAAGGGAGTAGAGACCCCAGGGGGATTTAGGATTGATTTCCAGGGCTCGTATAAAGGCCTCCTTCGCCTGTTCGAGACTGTCCACGCCCAAATAAGCCCATCCAAGATTATCATAGGCCCAAACGCTCTTCGGATTGTGCGAGAACTGACGTCCTAGCCATACGAGGGCTGAATCTATCTGCCCCAACTGCCTCAGATAGATGGTAATCAGACCATTATAGGCGATCATCAGTGTCGGTTCCGTTCGTAACGCTTCTTTGTATTCGGTAACCGCCTCCTCATACCGTCCTAGAAAGTAGTAGACCCTACCCAGATTATTGTGAACAGTAGACAAATCTGGATAGTCGCCGATAAAAGTTTTGTATATTCCAATGGCCTTCTCCAGGTCGTTTTCAACTGCGATGGCATACGCGGCACGGATGCCAGAGCTCTCTCGCTCGGTTAAATCGTCCAATTGCCGAATCGCTCTTGACAAGTATTCCTTTCCCTTCTCGCGATCGGAGTATTCATATTCAAGCATACCCACGGCAGCCAACGCAATTGTGAAAGTGGTGTCAATTTGAAGAGCATTCTCGTAATAGAGCTTTGCGTCGGCTAATTTTCCCTGCCGCTGATTTTCTTGGCCTAGGGAGAACTGTTTGAGCGCTTCGAGAGATGAAGTGGTGACCTTTGCTAAAGGCTTGCTCTGTTGCGAAATGGCGGATCTTGCTTCGCCCAGGTCTCGACGAATCTTTTTGGTTAGTTCATCCAGCGCGTTCAATATCTTCTCCTTACTTTGAGCCTGAACGATTTCCGTCTTGAGATATGACCCGGAGGTGGGCTCCTGAATAATCCCCGTAAGCGCATAGGCTTCGCCCACACGGCTAATACCAGGTAAAAGCAGTATCTTGATGCCTTCTCGTTCAGCAATCTCACGCCCAATAACTTCGTCTATTCTCTTGACCTCCTTTTTTTCCATGTACTTGAGGGTTTCTTCGATCCTTCGCCTTGGGAAGACATTAATGTACATAGACTGCTCAATACTGACAGTAAGGGCGGTATTTAAGGACTTATCGAAGATATCCTCTTCCGTAAGGTTTTCGAAATCGGTGATAAGAATCCAATCTCGCTCGGAAAAGGGAATTGTCTTGGAAGGATAGAATAGCAACGCGCCGCCGGCAAGGCCGAAGAGAACAATGAGAATCATCCAGAGTCTCCGGGAAGCCAACCACGGCCGTCGGCGAGGTTTTATTTCAGCGGGTATATGCCGTCCTGGTTTCATTGCTACCATCTCTTTCACCCGCCGCAAATCGGACAGGAGTTCATCAGCATGCTGGTAGCGGCCTTCTGGGTTCTTTGCCAACATCTTAAGAGCGATTTGTTCCAATTGTGTCGGTACACCCATTCGGAAGCCTGTAATTGATTCCGGCTCTTCATTCAAAATCGAATACACTACCGCCTGATCATATTCACTCTTGAATGGCAGTTTTCCGGTGACCATCTCATACAACACAACACCCAGTGACCAGATGTCCGTTCGCTGATCGACTTCTTCCCCACGCGCCTGTTCCGGTGACATATAGGCCACCGTACCCAGGGTCGCGCCCGTTTTGGTGAGTTTGGTTTGACCAGCCAATTTGGCCAGGCCAAAATCCATAATCTTGGTCTGACCTTTGATTGTCACCATGATGTTGGCACTTTTGATATCCCGATGAACGATTCCTTTCTCGTGCGCCTCTTGCAGACCCTCGGCAACCTGAATGGCAATGTCCAGGGCTTCGTCAATGGGTAGGGGCGAACGGCCGTTCGCCCCTACAGGTCCTGATTCGATCTTATCTTTCAGGCTTTGGCCTTCGATATAGGTCATCGCAATGAAGATTTGCTTTTCAGCCTCCTCAATTTCGTAGACGGTACAAATGTTGGGATGGTCTAATACAGCAGCTGCCTGCGCCTCATGGATGAAACGCTGCTTAGCCCCCGGGTCACACGTTAACTCCGACGGCAGAAATTTTAAGGCAACGGTGCGCTTGAGCTTGGTGTCTTCAGCCTTGTAAACAACACCCATGCCACCCTCACCTAACTTCTCTGTGATCTTATAGTGAGAAATGGTTTTACCAATCATAGTCTATTCCCAATCCTTCTACTACCTGTCCTCCCTGGTTGGCAAATAGTTGTAGCCCTCATCCTTGAATCTAACCTTGGCAGATCAACCCGACAACCATACTATACCCTTTTGAACACCTCGAACCATAAACAACCAATAGGTGACATGGGGACCCTTCAAAGGTTCCTACTGCCCTCCATCACTTGAAGGTGGCTACAGCCCGATCAGCAGTTTCGAAGGTCTCAAAGATGGTGATCAACTTTGTGATCATAAGAAGACTGTTCACTCTATCTGTGGCTCCAGCAATTCTGAGATTCCCATCCGCATTCCGAAGTGAGGTAAAACATGCCATTAGCATACCTAACCCTTGACTATTCATCCATTTGACTTTAGACAGATCAATCACTACCTTTTTGAGACTATCGTTGATCAAACTTTTGACCTTCTCATGAACTTCTCCGGTCTCGTTGCCTCCCATTAATTTGCCGCTCACCATAAGAACGGCAACATTTCCTATGATCTTCTCTTTGACTGCCATGTTCACCTCCTGAGCCATTGGCACAAGATTATTATGTTTTTAGCAAAGCAGTGCAGGGAATAAGTTTGGTAAGCTCGGTTTTGTACAATACGCCCCTTTCCCCATCGCCGATTTTCTTGAGGATCGTGGTAGTGAGGGACCAATATTCCTTTAGTAAGAATTTTATGCGTGCGAGTCTTGTCGTCTTCAGGGTCTGTTGGCAGTGTGAGGAATTCTTCTCAGTGGCTATTTACCTTGCCTCTCTTGGCATCACTCATATTTTTCCAGCAGTTTCCATAATTGCGAATTGCCGATAGAGGCATTTACTACTGGGGCCCCAAAATAGATTACATGTCATTGCGAGCGAAGCGAAGCGATCCAAAACGCTGAATGGAGGTTTAGACTATGAGATTGCTTCGTCGCTACGCTACTCGCAATGACACTTGAAATACCAATGTGCAAACTATAATGTGACCTAAGTAATAAGTCCCAACCACTATGCTAATTTTCTATAAACAATGACTCTTGGCATCGAGGCGTGTGCCTCCTTTTCTTTACCATCGCAATAGACATTATAGGAATAGCCACCAGCTTGTGGGTTTCTAAGTTCCTCCGGTTTATCCTCACCGGGGTCAAGCGTAAGCTCATCTCTCTCAAAGAGCTCCTTATTTGGAAACCGTATGGTCACCGAAATCCCAGTAAGGTTTTGGAAGCATACCTCATCTCCCACTTTTGCAATCAGTTGACCAGGTGCAACGATATAGGCACCCTCGTCTTTAAAGATTGCTACTACGTGCCTGTCTTGGTCAGCCGTGACTGTCATGCGATTACCCTCCTTCTTTGTTACGGGCAATGCGCCCTGGTTTTTTACGGTTTTTAGTTCACAATCATTTCTCTCTTGTTACATCTTTCTCAGGTTACTGGTCTGGCGCCATATCCTTGCGAGGTTTGTCGTTGCGGGCCCGCAGTAGACGCTCAAAGCGGGGATCGGCCTGCAATTGCTGCAACTCCGGAAGGCGCTCAA